>Ga0164242_10004585_pt1 | contig 15496 bp, 12 predicted proteins | sample OricomgcompostMG_FD_108783 | JGI IMG/M metagenome (GOLD analysis project Ga0164242, IMG submission 108783) | Miracle-Growth compost microbial communities from Emeryville, California, USA - Original compost - Miracle growth compost (MG) ... | reverse complement strand
GCGGCCGATGAACTCCGCCGCGTCGCCCAGCTCCTCTTCGATGCGCAGAAGCTGATTGTATTTCGCCACGCGCTCGCTGCGGGCGGGCGCGCCGGACTTGATCTGACCCGAGTTCACGGCGACCACCAGGTCGGCGATCGTGGTGTCTTCGGTCTCGCCCGAACGGTGCGAGAACATCGTGGTGTAGCCCGAGCGGTGTGCGAGCTCGACGGCGTCGAGCGTCTCGGACAGGGTGCCGATCTGGTTGACCTTGACCAGCAGCGAGTTCGCGACGCCGAGCTGGATGCCCTTGGCGAGGCGCTCGGGGTTGGTGACGAACAGGTCGTCGCCGACGAGCTGCACCTGGGTGCCGATCTTGTCGGTGAGGGCCTTCCAGTTGTTCCAGTCGTCCTCGGCCAGCGCGTCCTCGATCGTGACGATCGGGTAGTCGTTCACCAGGCCCGCGAAGTAGTCGGTGAGCTTCTCGGCCGTCCACGGCTTGCCCTCGACGGTGTAGACGCCATCGGCGAAGAACTCGGTCGCCGCGACGTCGAGGCCGACGGCGATGTCGCGGCCCGGCGTGAAGCCGGCCTTCTCGATCGCCTTGACGAGGAAGTCGAGGCCTTCGCGGTTGCTGGGCAGGTCGGGCGCGAAGCCGCCCTCATCGCCGAGGCCCGTGGAGAAGCCGGCAGCCTTCAGCTCGCCCTTGAGGACGTGGTAGGTCTCGGCGCCCCAGCGCAGCGACTCGGAGAACGAGGTCGCGCCGATCGGAGCAAGGAAGAACTCCTGGAAGTCGATGCCGTTGTCGGCGTGCTCGCCACCGTTGATGACGTTGAACAGCGGCACGGGCAGAACATGGGCGTTCGGGCCACCCAGGTAGCGGAACAGCGGCAGGTCGGCACTGTCGGCGGCGGCCTTGGCGACCGCGAGGCTCACGCCGAGGATCGCGTTCGCACCGGTGCGCGACTTGTTCTCGGTGCCGTCGGTGTCGATGAGGATCTCGTCGATGACGCGCTGGTCTGCGGCATCCACACCCTCGACGGCAGGTCCCAGCTCGTCGACGACCGCGGCGACGGCCTTGAGCACGCCCTTGCCACCGTAGCGGCTCTTGTCGCCGTCACGCAGTTCGTACGCCTCGAACGCGCCGGTGGACGCGCCGGAGGGGACAGCGGCCCGCTGGACGATGCCGTCGTCGAGGAGCACCTCCACTTCGACGGTCGGGTTGCCGCGTGAGTCCAGGATCTCGCGCGCGTTGACTGCCTCGATAAGTGCCACGGTGACTCCTTGAGTGGTGGGCTGAAGATCGTGGAGCGTCATCGGTCCGCGCCTGAGTCTACTCAGTGGCGCGCCGCACGCGCCTCTCGTTTCACCCCGAGGCAACCCGCCCGTACGCGAGATGCCCCCTGCCGAGCGGGCGCACCGCCGGCTGTGCACCCCAGGGTGTGCATACGGTAGGAGATCTCGCCCGACACGCCGTCGCCACGGCGATCCGGGCGGCATGTTGCCGAGAATCCCCGACGCTGTGCACGCGGACAGGCGCTAGACCGAGCACGTTCAGGCCGGGGCGCGCAGTCCCTCCACGATCTTCGCGATGCGGCGCTCGCGCGTGGCTGGTTGCTTCGCCTCGGTCACCGCGCGCACGTGCTCCTTGCGGTAGGTGAAGGCGAGTGCATCGAATGCGGCGCGTGCGCCGGACGCGGCATCCAGCGCCGCGGCGAGATCGTCGGGCACCTCGACCGAGCGCTCTCCGTCGTCGAGCGCGACGACCGCGTCGACGGTGTCGCCGATCTCGACGCCGAGCTCGACACGCACCGCCTTCGACATGCCGATGAGGTTCTTGCCGCCCATGACACCCAGCCGCAACGGCACCGACCGACCGCCGATCGTCACCCGCACGGCGGCGCGGCGCCCTCCCCCGAGCTGTTCGACCTGCGCGTCGCTGAGCTCGATCGCCGCGGCAAGTCCCTGCGGCGCGAGAACGGTGTGGATCTTGAGACTCATGCTGAGATCTTTCCCGTTCTCGCCGCGCGTGTCACCCCCTGCTCGCCGAACGACGCCTGATTGCGGAACTGCCCACACAGTGCAAGCACCACCACGAGCAGTGCCAGAACACACCACGAGATGACCCCGAGCGGGACGACGATGGCGAAATCGGGCTGTTCACCCGCAGGGACCAGCAGCAGGATGAGACCGCCGCCGCGTGGGTCATTCGTGGTCCTTTCGGTGTTCGGAGGTCTCAGCCACGCGAGTGCCACGCGCGCGCAGTGCGTTCAACAGAGCCGTGCCGGTCTCGGCGTCGTCCACGGTCACGACGAAGGTCCGGCCGCTGCGACGCGTCACCTCGATCGCGTCACCGGTGCGCAGTACGACGCCGAAGCGGCCGTCCGTCGACAGCCGCACACCCCATCCGCCGAACTCGGCGAAGGGATGCACCGGAATCACCCGCACCGCGGCGATGTCGCCCGCACGCACGCGGAACCGCGGCCACCCCGCCGTCGACCGCACGAGCAGCCCTGTGGCGTCGACCCGCACCCGGAATGTCAGCATCGTCAGCATCAGCACGCCCAGGAGCACGCAGAGCAGTCCGATGATCCACCACGACGGCACATCGAGCGCCCACAACACGACCGCGGTCGCGACGAGCATCAGCAACGACACCGCGAGGGTGACGACGCCGGCACGTCCGGTCGTGGCGGTCGCAGTCCACACGGCGCGCTCCCCCGGCGCCAGCGTCAGCGGCGTCACCGCCGCGTCGGTCGCGCTCGTCGCCGTGACCGACGGCTGCAGGAACCAGCCCAGCACGGTCACCACCGCGGCCGCACCGAAGCCGGCGAGCATCCACCCCGTCACGTCGGGGGCGTCTGCCGCATCCGCCAAGCCGCGCTGCACACCGACGCTCGCCAGCATGGTGACCGCCATCATCGCGCTGACGCCGAGGCTCATCGCCCCCAACAAGCGCGCGGTCGACGACCACTGCGGACCGTTCGGATCACGCGGCGGCATTCGATGCGAGAACAGCGCCATCGCGGCGAACAGTGCGATGAGCGCGAGCGGCAACGCCAGCCCGATCACGAGGAACGTCCACGCCGGTCCGAACCCGTCCGGTCCCCCGCCGCCCGACCAGTGGGTCGCCGCCGGGTCGGGCAGCTGCGGCAGCCAGATGGCGATCACGGCAGAAGACAGCAGCGTGATCACCACGGGCACGATGACCCCGACCCACAGGAAGGCGCGGCGTGCACGGCGGGCGTCGGGGTTCATACGGTGATCTCCTTCACGAGAGCGGCGAGGGTGGCCGGCGACAGCCCGAGGGCTGCCGCGCGGCCCACGAGGGCGCGAATGTCTTCGGTGAGCAGAACCAGCGACGCTGCGGCGTCGGTGACGACGACGCCACGTCCTCGTCGCATGTCGACCAGCCCCTCGTCGCGGAGGTTCTGGTAGGCCTTCAGCACCGTGTGCACATTGATGGCGAGGGATGCCGCGACCTCGCGCGCCACGGGCAGCCGATCCCCGGCGGCGAGGCGCCCGGAAGCCATCTCGGCCCGCACCGACGCGGCGACCTGGTCGTACAGCGCCGTGTCGCTGGTCGGGTCGATGCGGATGAGCATGTCTCTATTCTAGTTCCACTAGAACAATTCGAATCCGCATTTGTACCTTCAGCACAGCCGATATCCCACAGAGACGTCAGACTCGGCATCCTGATTCCCATGCGCATCACTCCCCGCCGCCTCGCCATCGGCATGAGCCTGTGGATCCCGAACCTTTTCAGCGGCATCCGCGTGAAGAGGTTCGCCGACGACTGGACGAGTGTCACCGTCGAACTGCACGTCAACGTGTTCACCCGCAACTACGTCAAGACGGCATTCGGCGGATCCATGTCGGCGATGACCGACCCGTACTACTTCATGCTCGTGATGCATCAGCTCGGCCGCGGTTACGTGATCTGGGACACCAAGGGCGAGATCGAGTTCACCAAGCCCGGTCGCGGCGTGCTCACCGCGCGCTTCGAGGTGACGCCCGAGCGCGTTGCGGCCATCCGCGAGAAGGCGCAGGGCGGGGCGAAGGTGCTCGAGTGGTTCGAGACCGACATCACCGACCGCGACGGCGACGTCGTCGCCCATGTACGGCGCGAGGTGTACGTCCGTGAGAAGAAGCGTGCGACGCGGGATGCGGCATCCTGACCCTCACCCCCGCGCAGAATCGACGAGTCGCTCATCAGCCGCGACGCAGCAGGCCTGACCTTTCAGCCCAGCGGCTTGGTCTCCAGCTCGGTCTGACCGGCCGACACGGTGGCGAACGTCGTGTAGCCGTCGGCGGTGGCGCGCTCGAGGAGCCCCTTGAGGTTCTTCGTGCGCGTCTCCAGCCGCACGCGCGCGCCGCCGGCGATCAGGCGTGCCTTGTGGGCGGCCAGCTCGGGCACCGGAACGTCCTTGTCGTGCACGAGCACGACGGCGTCGGCCGCGGCATCCACCCCCTGCTCGACCAGGTCGACGATCCGCTCGAATCCGATCGAGAACCCGACCGCGGGCACGTCCTGCCCGAGGAAGCGGCCGATCATGCCGTCATAGCGCCCGCCGCCGCCCAGCGAGTAGCTCACGCTCGGGTGTGACAGCTCGAAGATCGTGCCGGTGTAGTAGCCCATGCCGCGCACGAGGAACGGGTCGAACACGAGCGGCACGCCGCCGGGGCCGTCGCCGTCGGGCCGGGCCGCCGCCACCGCGTCGCCGATGCCGACGAGGTGCGCGACCACGTCGTCGGGCGCTCCCTCGGGCAGCCCCTTGCGGATCTGCCCTTCACCGAACGGGCGGAACTCGAGCGTCTGCGGGCGCCGCAGGAACGCCTCGAAGGCGTCGACCGCCGCGGCGTCGGCACCGCGCTCACGCAGCTCGGCGGCGACGCCTTCCGGACCGATCTTGTCGAGCTTGTCGATCGTGATGAGCACGCCCGGGCGGGTGTCGGCGGCGAAGCCGAAGTGCTCGAGCATCCAGTCGAGCAGCCGGCGGTCGTTGATGCGGATGCCGCCGCCGGCCAGGCCCAGGGCATCGAGCGTGTCGAGGGTCGCGACGGCGAGCTCGGCCTCGGCGCGCGCCGAGGCGTCGCCGATGATGTCAATGTCGCACTGCATGAACTGGCGGTAGCGCCCCTTCTGCGGGCGCTCGGCGCGCCAGACCGGCGCGATCTGGATCGAGTGGAACACCGTCGGCAGCTCGGCGCGGTGGCTGGCGTAGAACCGCGCGAGCGGCACGGTGAGGTCGTAGCGCAGCCCGAGGTCGGTCAGCGCCGCCGGGTCGTCGGCAGCCGCGCGGATCGTGTCGGCGTCGAGACCCCGCCGCAGGATGTTGTAGGCGAGCTTCTCGTTGTCGCCGCCCACGCCCGCGTGCAGTCGGGCGTACTCCTCCATGACGGGCGTCTCGATCTCGTCGAATCCGTGCGCGCGGTAGCGCTCACGGATGACGGCGAGCACGCGCTCGCGGCGGGCCTTGTCGGCGGGGAGGAAGTCGCGCATGCCGCGCGGCGGATTCACGGTGGGCACGACGGCTATTCTTCCAGGTCGCCGCGACCGGTCGTGTCGAGGGTGGAGGCCTCGGCCGCCCGCACCTCGTCCTCCAGAGCGCGCAGCCGCTCGCGCAGGGCGCGCTCGGCATCCCACCCGTTCTCGCGCGCCGTCGCCACGAGCGCCAGCAGTGCGTCGCCGAGCGCGGCCTCGGTGTCGGGTTCCGCCGCCGACGGCGCAGGCGTTTCGACGACCGCACCCGCGCGCCCCAGCAGCTTCTGCGCGAGCGCGAGCGACGGCATCCGCTCGCTCACGCCGTCGAGCACCGAGCGGCGCTCGTGCTTCTCCAGCGCCTTCGCGGCGTTCCACAGCACGAGCACCTCGTCGGGCGTGCGCGCGACCGCGTCGCCGAACACGTGCGGGTGCCGGCGGACCATCTTCTCTTCGAGCCCACGCGCGACGTCGTCGATGTCGAACGGCTCGTCCGCGTCGCGCGCGGCGATCTCGGCATGGAAGAGCACCTGCCACAGCAGGTCGCCGAGTTCTTCGCGCATCTCGGCGCGTGTGCCCGCCTCGACGGCGTCGATGAACTCGGCGCTCTCCTCGACGAGGTACGGCACGAGATCGCGATGGGTGATCTGCTGCGTCCACACGCAGCGGTCGCGCACCGCTCGCATCACCTCGGCGACCCGTCGGAGCGGATCGGATGCCGCGGGCCCGGGCTGCGGCATCCTCATCTCCCTTCCGAGAGGAAGTCGGCGATGACGGCTCCCCACGCCCGGGTCTCGGCGAGCGTACCGGCCACGGCGAAGCGCGAGTCGGGGATGAGCTCGTGCAGGTGTTCGCCGGTGGAGACGGGATGCCCCGGGTCATCGCTCCAGCTGAGGATCAGCGTCGGCACGGCAAGCCCCCGGATCGCGTCACGCGGTGGCAGGTCTGCTTCGGCAGCGCCGCGCAGGACCGTGGGCAGCAGCCGCTCGGACACCCGGATCGCCAGCGGCGCGTCGAGCTGGGCGAAGATCCCGGGAGCGGGCATCGCCGCCTGCGCCCGTCCGAGGGTCGCCAGGCTCTGGGTCTCGACGAGCTCGGCCATCTGCCGGTACATGTCCCCCTGGGCTGCGCGGGTCTCCCACGCGGTGGGCGGCGCCGTCAGCACGAGACGCGAGAAGCGGTCGGGGCGGCGGGTGGCCGCCGTCAGGATCGACCCGGTGCCCATCGAGCAGCCGATCGCGGCGACCGGCGCGTCGGGCTGCAGCTCGTCGATCAGGGCGAGGAAGTCGTCCGCGAGGCTCGTCCAGGTGTAGGCGTCGGGTTGGAGCGGGCCGTCCGAGGCCCCGTGAGCCGGCCAGTCCAGCCGCACCAGGCGGAAGCCCGCGGCCACGATCGGCGAGAAGTCGAAGATCCCCCCGTCTTCCATCGTGCGGCCGTCGTTGGTCAGCCCGTGCCCGTAGACGACGAGCGGCCCCTCGCCCTCGACCGTCCACTCCATGCGTGTCGTCATGTCTGCTGCCTCCTGTGCGCTCGTGCACGCCACGATACGACCACGGCCGACACGAGGAGCGCCACCAGCGACCCGCACAGCACGCCGAGGACCGCCTGATCGCGGATCTCGGCGTCGAGCGGGAAGGCGAGGCCTGCCAGCAGCAGCGAAACGGTGAACCCGATGCCGCCCAGGGAACCCGCGGCGATGAGATCGGGGAAGCGGATGCGGTCGGCCGGCGCCACCCGCAGTGCCTTCTGTGCGATCACCGCCGTGCCGGCGATGCCGATCAGCTTGCCGACGGGCAGCGCGAGCGCGACGCCCCAGAACACCGGGGAGAGCGTGCCCGCGCTCGGGATCGCCACGAGCGCCGCCGACAGTGCGAACAACGGCAGCACGAGAGCGTTCACCCACGGCTCGAGCGCGTGCGAGGCCCGCATGCCGGGTCGCTGCGACACCCCGAGCCCCAGCAGCACTCCCGCGATCGTCGCGTGCACGCCCGACGCGAACATCGCTGCCCACGCGGCGAGCGCGAGCACGATCATCACCACGATGAGCAGCCGACGACGGCGGCCTCCCAGCGCACGGCTGAGCACCCCGAATGCCACGATGAGCACGAGCGCGAGCAGCAGCATCCCGAAGTCCACATCATGGGCGAAGAGCACCGCGATGAACACGATGCCGATGATGTCGTCGAGGATCGCCAGCGCCAGCAGGAACACCCGCACCCGCGCGGGCAGGCCGCGTCCGACGACGGCGAGCACCCCGAGCGCGAACGCGATGTCGGTCGCTGTCGGCACCGGCCAGCCCTGCCCCCACCCGGCGGGGGCGGCGATGAGGAGGTACACGACGATCGGCACGGCCACGCCGCCCGCGGCGGCGATCGCCGGCAGGAGCGCATTGCGCGCGGACCGCAGCTGACCACTCGTGAGCTCGAACTGCAGCTCGACGGCGACCGTGAAGAAGAACACCGCGAGCAGGCCGTCGGCGATCCAGTCGCCGACATCCAGCACGAACGGCGTGTGCGGGATGCCGAACGCGAAGTGCTGCGCGGCGAAGGCCGCGTCGGCAAGGGGTGAGTTCGCCAGCAGGATGCCGCACGCGGCCGCGACCAGCAGCAGAACCGCCGCCAGCCGGGGCGAGCGCAAGGGGTGGGACATATCGCCTCCGTCATCGTCGGCGCCGCACGCGCGACGCCCGCCGACCAGACTTCCCGGCACACCAGCCACCATCGTAGCGATCGGTAACGCGACTTCCCGACCGGGCTAGCGTGGAACCATGCGTGAACCCACCCCCACCGAAGCGATCACCCTCATCGGGCGGTCTGAGCGTGCCGACGACGTCCCCGAGCGGATGCGCGCCGACGTGCGCCTGCTGGCGGGTCTGCTCGGCCAGGTCCTGCGGGAGAGCGGGTCGGACGGGCTCTACGGCGACGTCGAGCGGCTGCGCATCGCCACGCTGCGTGCGCGCACCGAGGGCACACAGGAGGCGTTCGACGATGCGGCCCGCATCGCTGACGGGTTCGACGTGACCCGCGCGGACGAGGTCGCGCGGGCGTTCACCTGCTACTTCCACCTCGTGAACCTCGCAGAGGAGCACCAGCGCGTCCGTGTGCTGCGCGAGCGGGAGGGCAGGCCCGACCGCGAGGACGCCGGCGACTCCCTCGCCGCGGCGTTCGTGCAGCTGGCCGCCGAGGTCGGCGATGACGAAGCGCGTCGTCATCTGGGGCGTCTGCGCTTCCACCCGGTGTTCACGGCGCACCCGACCGAGGCTCGACGGCGCGCGGTGTCGACGAGCATCCGGCGGCTGGCGGCGCTGCTCGACTCGCATGACGCAGCAGTTCCTGACGGCGCCGACAGCCGGCGCGCCCGGCGCCGGATCCTCGAGGAGATCGACACGCTGTGGCGCACGGCGCCGCTGCGCCCCGAGAAGCCGTCGCCCGTCGACGAGGTGACGGCCGTCACCGCCGTCTTCGACGAGACCCTGTTCACCGGCGCGCCGCACGTGTACCGGCGCGCCGACGACGCCCTGCAGGGCGATGCCTCGGGCCGTACCGCCCCGATTGTCCCTCCGTTCCTACGACTGGGCACGTGGGTGGGCGGCGACCGCGACGGCAACCCGTTCGTCACCGCCTCCGTCACGCGTCAGGCTGCTGCCGTCGCCTCCGAGCACGCGCTCGAAGCGCTCGAGCGCTCGGCGACGCGCGCCGGCCGCAGCCTCACCCTCGACGACGAGCAGACACCGCCGAGCGCGGAGGCTGCGGCGCTCTGGAGTCGCTATCGCGATCAGGACGAGGATGCCGCGGCCCGCATCGCCCGACACGCACCGAAGGAGACACACCGCCGCCTCGTGCTGCTGATCGCGCGGCGCATCGCCGCCACCGCGGCCCGCCACGTAGACCTCGCCTACACCGGGCCCGATCAGCTCCTGGCAGATCTGCGCGTCGTCCAGCAGTCGCTGGTGGCAAGCGGTGCCACGCGCGCGGCGTACGGCCACCTGCAGCACCTGATCTGGCAGGTCGAGACGTTCGGCTTCCACCTGGCCGAGCTCGAGGTGCGCCAGCACTCCGCCGTGCACGCGAAGGCGCTGGCCGAGCTCGACGCCGGCGGCGAGCGCAGCTCGCAGACCGAAGAGGTGCTCGCGACCTTCCGCGCGGTCGCGCACGTGCAGCGGCGCTTCGGGCCGGCCGCGGCGGGCCGGTACATCGTGTCGTTCACACGCTCGGCCGCCGATCTGATCGCGGTGCACCGGCTCGCCGCGTACGCCGTCGGCGAGGGGCAGGATGCCCCGGTGCTCGATGTCATCCCGCTGTTCGAGACGTTCGCCGACCTGCAGGCGGCACCGGAGATCCTCGCCGAGGTCGTGCACTCCCCCGAGTTCGCGGCGACCCTTGCGCGCACCGGCGGCCGAATGGAGGTCATGCTCGGCTACTCGGACTCGTCGAAGGACGTCGGCCCGGTCGCCGCGACCCTCGCGCTGTACGAAGCGCAGGAGCGCATCACGACGTGGGCGCGGGATGCCGGGCTCGAGGTCACGCTCTTCCACGGTCGAGGTGGCGCCCTGGGCCGCGGCGGCGGGCCCGCGAACAGCGCGATCCTGGCGCAGCCGCCGCACTCGGTCGACGACCGTTTCAAGCTCACCGAGCAGGGCGAGGTGATCTTCGCCCGGTACGGAGAACCGGCGATCGCGATGCGGCACATCGAGCAGGTCGCCGCGGCGACCCTGCTGGCGTCGGCACCGTCCGTGCAGACGCACAACAGCACGGCGGCCCGCCGGTTCGCCGACGTCGCACGCACGATGGATGCGGCATCCCGCGATCGTTTCTTCTCGCTCGTGCACGCCGACGGCTTCGCGTCGTGGTTCGCGACCGTGACGCCGATGCCCGAGATCGGCCGCCTCGCCCTCGGCTCGCGCCCCGCGCGACGCGGCCTGTCGGTCGACTCGCTCGACGACCTGCGCGCGATCCCGTGGGTGTTCTCGTGGTCGCAGGCGCGCATCAACCTCGCCGGCTGGTTCGGCCTGGGCACCGCCCTGGAGGCCGTGGGCGACGTGCCGCTGCTGCGCGCCGCGTACCGCGAGTGGCCGCTGCTGCGCACGATGATCGACAACGTGGCGATGAGCATGGCCAAGACCGACGAGCGCATCGCCCGCGGCTACCTCGCGCTCGGCGGGCGCGACGACCTCACCGAGCAGGTGCTGGCGGAGATGGCGCTCACCCGGCAGTGGATCACGATCGTGAAAGACGTGGACGCGCTGCTGTCCGACAAGCCGGTGCTGCAGCGTGCGGTCGGCCTGCGCGACCCCTATGTCGACGCGCTGTCACTGTTGCAGCTGCGCGCGCTGCGGGCCTTGCGCGTCGGCGATGCCGAGACGGATCCCGAACTCGAGCGCCTGCTGCTCCTGACCGTCAACGGGGTCGCCGCGGGGCTGCAGAACACCGGGTGAGGGCGAGGCGTCGGCTCAGTCCACGCGCCGGTCGTCGGTGTGCCGGGCGAGGCTGCGCCCGTAACGCTCGGTGAGCTGCACCATGAGATCGGGCGTCTCGCGGTCGAGTCCGAACACATAGCCGGGGAAGTCGAGCTCCTGCTGGGCGTTCCAGATGTCCTCGTGGCGATCCGGCGACAGGATCTGCACGGGCTCTCCGACGGCGACCCAGCCGATCGGCACCACCGTCGACGGCGCCAGGTGGGTGCGCAGGTGCACGACCGCGTTGATGCGCACTTCGCAGCGGTCGTCGATGTGCGCGCCGTTGAACACGCGCGTGCCGGTCGCGAGGAACACCTCCTGCCCGATCGTCGCGCCCGAGATGCTGGCCATGGGGCCCACCAGCGTGTGATCGCCGATATGCACGGGGTTGGCCGCGCTCGCGCGGATCAGGGCGTTCTCCATCACGATCACGCTCGCGCCCAGAGTGATCGGACCGCCCTCGGCGGTGATCACAGCGCCGTGCAGCACCTGGCAGTCGGGCCCGATCGTGACGTCTCCGCTGATCACCGCCGTCGGCGCCACGACAGCGCTCGCGTCGATCTTCGGACCTTCACCCACGTGCTCGAACAGCATCCTTCGCCCCTTGTGTTACGACGATCCGCGTCCGTCACAGAGTACCGCCCGGTAAAGTGAAACGGCCCGCACCCCGTGGGCACGCCGCGTCTCGGCAGAAAGCCCCCCACTGTGACAACGACTCTGACTGCACTCCCCGCTTCCGTCCGCTCCGTCTACGACACCGTTGTCGCCAGAAATCCGCATGAACCCGAGTTCCTGCAGGCCGTTCACGAAGTTCTCGACTCGATCGGCCCGGTGCTGGACGAGCACCCCGAGTACGTCGAGACCGGCATCCTGGACCGCCTCGTCGAGCCCGAGCGGCAGATCATCTTCCGCGTGCCGTGGGTGGACGATGACGGCGTCCAGCACGTGAACCGCGGCTACCGCATCCAGTTCAACTCCGCTCTCGGCCCCTACAAGGGCGGTCTGCGCTTCCACCCGTCGGTGAACCTGTCGATCGTGAAGTTCCTCGGCTTCGAGCAGATCTTCAAGAACGCGCTGACCGGCCAGGGCATCGGCGGCGGCAAGGGCGGGTCGGACTTCGACCCGCACGGCCGCTCCGACGCCGAGGTCATGCGCTTCTGCCAGTCGTTCATGAGCGAGCTGTATCGCCACATCGGCGAGCACACCGATGTGCCTGCGGGCGACATCGGCGTGGGCGGCCGCGAGATCGGCTACCTGTTCGGCCAGTACCGCAAGATCACGAACCGCCACGAGTCGGGCGTGCTCACCGGCAAGGGCCTGGGCTGGGGCGGCGCCGAGGTGCGCACCGAGGCGACCGGCTACGGCGCTGTCTTCTTCGTGCAGGAGATGCTCGCCGTGCAGGGTGAGACCCTCGAAGACAAGCGTGTCGGCGTCTCGGGATCAGGCAACGTCGCTATCTACGCGATCGACAAGGCGCGTCAGCTCGGCGGCCTGCCCGTGACCGCCTCCGACTCGTCGGGCTATGTCCTCGACGAGGCCGGCATCGACGTCGACCTGCTGCGCCAGATCAAGGAGGTCGAGCGCGCCCGCATCTCCGAGTACGCCGCCCGCCGTCCCGGCGCGCAGTACATCGACGGCGGTCGGCCGTGGGAGGTGCCGGTGGATGTCGCCATCCCGTCGGCCACGCAGAACGAGATCGACGCCGACGACGCACGCGTGCTCGTCGGCAACGGCGTGCGTGCGGTCGTCGAGGGCGCCAACATGCCCTCGACACCCGAGGCCGTCGAGGTCTTCCAGTCGGCGGGCGTCCTGTTCGGGCCGGGCAAGGCCGTCAACGCCGGCGGTGTGGCCACCTCGGCGCTCGAGATGACCCAGAACGCGGGCCGTGAGCACTGGAGCTTTGCCGACAGCGAGCACAAGCTGCGCGCGATCATGCGCGACGTGCACGCCGCGTCGTTCGCCGCCGCGCGCAAGTACGGTTCCGAGGGCGACTACGTCGTGGGCGCGAACTGCGCCGGCTTCGAGCGCGTCGCCGCGGCCATGTACGCGCAGGGCGTCATCTGACCCGACCGCGACACAGACCGCGTCACGAATTGTCAGAGTGGATGCCGCAGGCCGCGGCATCCACTCGTCACATCTGTCGACGCTGCGCGTTTTCCGCCGCCATCGCGCGCAACAGCGACAGATGTGCGCGTGCTCCGCCCCGTGCCACCATGGCTACATGCCCACCGCGCCGCAAGATGAGATCGACGCCCGCATCCTGACCTACTACGGCGAGCTCTTCGACGAGGACGCACGGTTGACGACCCGGTCGGCCCAGGGTGCGCTGGAGACGCAACGGACGCAGGAGATCATTCGCTCCCGAGTCTCAACCGGGACGGTTCTCGATGTCGGCGGTGGCACCGGCCGGCACGCACTGCTGCTGCGTGACGAGGGCTACGATGTCGAGCTGGTCGATCCGGTGCCACGGCACGTGGCTGCTGCGCGTGAGGCGGGTCTTCACGCACGCGAGGCGGATGCCCGCGATCTGCCGTTCGCCGACGATGCGTTCGATGTGACGCTCCTGTTGGGCCCGCTATACCACCTGGCCTCGTCGGAGCACCGCGCCCGAGCTCTCGCCGAAGCGGCACGTGTTACCCGCCCCGGAGGCTGGGTGTTCGCCGCGGGGCTCTCCCGATTTATCGCGTTCGCCGCGGCGTCACTCGGCGGGCCCGTTCCCGACCCCTATCCGGCCGGCTGGATCGCGCTGCTCACCACCGGTACTCCACCCGAGGGTCTGCGCTTTCCCGCCGGACACTTCCACACGGCCGAAGAGCTGCAGGCCGACGTCGAGCGGGCGGGTCTCACCGAGGTCGACGTGCTGGGTATCGAGGGGCCCGCGGGCGTGTTCCTTGAGGGGCTGCCGTCTGCCGAGACCTCCTTCTCGGCGGCCGCGCTCGACCTCGCGCGTGCGGCCGGATCGGCCCGCGGCATCCGCGATTTCAGCCCGCACCTTCTCGCCGTCGGTCGAGTCCCCATCTGAGCTGGACGCGATTCCGTGCCCCCACGCTGGTCACGTGCGAGGTCGCAGCCACTGTAGGGCGAGTGGATGCCGCAGGCCGCGGCATCCACTCGTCAGATCTGTCGGCGCTGCGCGTCTCCGGCCCCGTCCCCGCGCAACAGCGACAGATGTGCGCGGCGATCCGACTGCTCAGGCCCCCGCGGCCTCGACCTTCGCGGCCGCGTCGGCCACCGGCCATAGCTGGTCGAGCAGCTGCGCAACCCAGGCGATGAGCTCGGCATCGGCGAGACGCTCGCCCGATGCGGTGGGCAGCGGCACGACCACGGCCTCTCCCCCGGCGACGAGCTTGGCCTTCGGGTACAGCCGCTGGAGCCGCACCCGCATCGAGTCGGGCAGGTTCGCGGGCGCCACGCGCAGATTCGGTCCCATCGCGACGACGTCGGCCAGCCCCGACCGCGCGGCACGGCGGCGCAGACGGGCGACGGCCACCAGTCCTTCGACCTCGCCCGGCAGCTCGCCATAGCGGTCGCGCAGCTCGTCGATCACGAGGTCGATAGCGTCGTCGGCGGCGGTCACCGCGGCCGCGGCCGACAGCTTCTGGTAGGCCTCCAGGCGCAACCGCTCGCTGTCGATATACGTCTCGGGGATGCGGGCCTGCACCGGCAGCTCGAGGCGCAGCTCGGCGGGCCCCTCGGTCTCTTCCCCACGGAAGGCCGCGACGGCCTCGCCGACCATCCGCAGGTAGAGATCGAAGCCGACCCCCGCGATGTGGCCGGCCTGCTCCGCGCCGAGCATGTTGCCGGCGCCGCGCAGTTCGAGATCCTTCAGGGCGACCTGCATGCCCGATCCGAGGTCGTTGTTCACGGCGATCGTCTCGAGCCGGTCGGCCGCGGTCTCCGAAAGCGGCTTCATCTCGTCATACAGGAAGTACGCGTACGCACGTTCACGCCCGCGCCCCACACGTCCGCGCAACTGGTGCAGCTGCGACAGACCGTACTTGTCGGCGCGGTCGATGATGATCGTGTTGGCGTTGGAGATGTCCAGGCCGGTCTCGATGATCGTCGTCGACACGAGCACGTCGGCCCGGCGCTCCCAGAAGTCGTCGACCACCTGCTCGAGCTGGTTCTCGCCCATCTGCCCGTGCGCGACGGCGATCCGTGCCTCGGGCACGAGTTCGGCCAGCTCCGCAGCGACCTTCTGAATGGAACGCACCCGGTTGTGCACGTAGAAGACCTGGCCCTCGCGCAGGATCTCACGCCGGATCGCCGCGGCGACCTGCTTGTCGCTGCGCGGACCCACGTACGTGAGGATGGGATGCCGGTCCTCGGGTGGGGTCTGCAGCGTCGACATCTCGCGGATGCCGGTGACCGCCATCTCGAGCGTGCGAGGGATCGGCGTCGCGCTCATCGCGAGGATGTCCACACCCAGCTTGAGCTTCTTCAGCGCGTCTTTGTGCTCGACGCCGAAGCGCTGCTCCTCATCGATGATGAGCAGACCGAGGTCCTTGAAGATGACCTTCTCGGTGAGGATGCGGTGCGTGCCGATGACCATGTCGATCGTGCCGTCGGTCAGCCCGGCG
>Ga0164242_10004584_pt1 | contig 15501 bp, 13 predicted proteins | sample OricomgcompostMG_FD_108783 | JGI IMG/M metagenome (GOLD analysis project Ga0164242, IMG submission 108783) | Miracle-Growth compost microbial communities from Emeryville, California, USA - Original compost - Miracle growth compost (MG) ... | reverse complement strand
GCGCTTCCAATCCCGTTTCAGTGTTTCTGCCCACTTCAAGTGGGCAGAAACACTGAAACGGGATTGGAGATTGGGTGGGAAGGCCGTGACCGGTGACCGCCGCCTCGCGCAGCATCCACACAGATGCCGATGTGCGAGACTAGATGCGGCCCTGTTCGGGCGCCACGCCCCTCACCAACTGGAGTCCGCTAAAGCATGTGCGGCATCGTCGGCATCGTCTCCCCTGAGCCGGTCAACCAACAGATCTACGACAGCCTCCTTCTTCTGCAGCACCGCGGCCAGGATTCGACCGGCATCGCGACAGCAGAAGGCAACACTTTTCACATGCACAAGGCCAAGGGCCAGGTGCGCGAAGCATTCCGCACGCGAGACATGCGCAGCCTGCTCGGCACCATGGGTCTCGGGCACGTTCGATACGTCACGAAGGGCGACGCAGCGAACGAGCAGGAGGCGCAACCGTTTTACGTGAACGCGCCGTACGGCATCATCCTGGTGCACAACGGCAATCTGACGAACACGCGTGAGCTGGCAGATGACCTGTTCCACGTCGACCGCCGTCACGTCAACTCCACCAGCGATACCGAGATGCTGCTGAACGTGCTCGCGAACGAGCTGCAGACGCAGGTGTCAGGCACAGACCTCGATCCAGACCAGGTGTTCAAGGCGGTCACGCAGGTGCATGAGCGCGTCGAAGGGTCATACGCTGCGATCGCGATGATCGCAGGACACGGGCTGCTCGCGTTCCGCGATCCGTTCGGCATCCGCCCGCTCGTGCTCGGACGTCGCGACGCAGGGCTGCTCGGCGACGAGTGGGTCGTCGCCTCCGAGTCGCTCGTGCTCGAGGCATCCGGATACGAGCTGGTGCGGGATGTCGCCCCTGGCGAGGCGATCTTCATCACCATGAGCGGTGAGCTGTATTCGCGACAGTGCGCGCGTAATCCACGCCTGATCCCATGTTCATTCGAGTACGTCTATCTGGCTCGCCCTGACTCGGTGATGAACGGCATCTCGGTGTACGAGGCCCGCTTGCGGCTCGGCAACGCACTTGCCGACACGATCGCCCAGTACACGCCCATGGGCGACATCGACGTCGTCATGCCCATCCCAGACTCGTCGCGGCCTGCAGCATCACAGGTGGCGCAGAAGCTCGGTATCGAGTACCGGGAGGGCTTCTACAAGAACCGCTACGTCGGGCGAACCTTCATCATGCCTGGGCAGGCGGAGCGCAAACGCAGCGTTCGGCAAAAGCTCAACGCGATGGGCTCCGAGTTCAAGGGCAAGAACATCCTGATCGTCGACGACTCCATCGTGCGCGGCACCACGTCGCGCGAGATCGTCGACATGGCACGAGCCGCAGGCGCCAACAAGGTGACGTTCACGTCGGCGGCCCCGCCGGTGCGCTACCCGCACGTGTACGGCATCAACATGCCGTCGCGTTCGGAGTTGATCGCGGCCGGCCGCAAGATTCCAGAGATCGCCCTCGAGCTCGGTGCAGACAACCTGATCTATCAGGAGGTCGCGGACATGCAGTCTGCGATCATCGAGGGGTCCTCCGTCACCGACCTGGAAATGAGCTGCTTCACCGGCGATTACGTGACAGGAACCGTCACGCCCGAATATCTCGAGTGGGTCGAGCGCACCCAGCTGAGCTGACCACGGGCCGAGCTGACGGGGCCGAGCTGACCACGGGGCTGAGCTGACCACGGGGCCGAGCTGACCACGGGCCGAGCCGACCGTCTGCCGACTCGCACCTCTTGCACACGTTGCGAACGCGCGTAGCGTGACGGGAGAGGGAGAATCCGCCATGAAATCAACTCAGCTGTTCGACCAAGACGGCCTGCGCACCTTTCTTCTCGTCCTCGACAAGGGCGACGAAGCATACGAACGGATCAGCGGCTTCGCCGACGAGAATCGTATCCTCGGGGCAAGTCTGACCGCGATCGGTGCGGCAAGCCGTGTCACGCTTGGATACTTCGATCCTGAGCTCTCCGAATATCGGTACACCGACTTCGATGAACAATTGGAGCTGGCCTCATGCATCGGTGACATCGCGGAGAATCAGGGCAGCCCGGCCCTGCACGCCCACGTTGTGCTCGGACGCAGGGATTCGAGCGCGATCGCCGGCCACCTGAAGAAGCTCGTCGTGTTTCCAACCATGGAAGTCGTGCTCACCGAGACGCCTGCCCACCTGCGCAAGCGCATCGATCCTCAGACCGGACTCGCGCTCATCGATGCGACAAGAACCACGCACGCACAGGGGTAACGTGTGAAGAATGCAACATAGTCGCTTCTGCCGCCGGTGAGCACACGCGTTTCCGTACACGGCTCCCGCCCTGCCGTGCTCGCTGCACTTGCAGCCCTCGGCGTCGTCTTCGGCGACATCGGAACGAGTCCGCTCTATGCGCTGAAGACGGTCTTCACGCTCGATAACGGCGTCGTCCGCGCGAACCAGCCCGACGTGTACGGTGTCATCTCGCTGATGTTCTGGAGCATCACGATCATTGTGTCGATCAAATACCTGGGCGTGCTGATGCGTGCGGACAACGACGGCGAAGGCGGCGTGATGGCGTTGGCGGCGTTGGCACAGCGGCTGTATGCGAAACGCGCAAACCGCGCCGGGATGCTCCTGGTGGTCGGCATCGTCGGGGTCGCGTTGTTCTATGGCGATTCGATCATCACTCCGGCGATCAGTGTGCTCTCGGCGGTTGAGGGCCTACACGTGACCGTGCCGGCCATCTCCCACCTGGTCATTCCGATCGCTGCGGTGATCTTGGTCGGGCTCTTCCTGGTGCAGCGCTACGGAACGGGCAAGGTCGGCGGCTTGTTCGGTCCCGTCATGGTGCTCTGGTTCGTCGTGCTGGCAGTTGCCGGTCTCGGCGCGGTGATTCAGCACCCGGAGGTGGTTCTCGGCCTGTCGCCGAGCTACGCCGTGGTCTTCATCATCGCGCATCCGGCCATCTCGTTCATCGCCATGGGCGCTGTCGTGCTCGTGATCACCGGCGCCGAGGCGCTGTATGCCGACATGGGGCACTTCGGGCGCTCTCCGATTCGACGAGCATGGTTCTTCTTGGTGTTCCCAGCACTCACGCTGAACTATCTTGGCCAAGCCGGGCTTGTTCTGCACGACCCGGCCGCGGCGGCCAATCCGTTCTTCCTGTTGATTCCGGAGTGGGGACGGCTTCCCGTTGTGGTGTTGGCCACCGCGGCCACCGTCATCGCCAGCCAGGCCGTCATCTCTGGCGCGTTCTCGTTGTCGAGGCAAGCCGTGCAACTCGGCCTGCTGCCACCACTGACCATTCGGCAGACCTCCGAGCGCGAGGGCGGTCAGATCTACCTGCCTGCGATCAACGCGCTGCTTTTTCTCGGTGTCATCGCCGTGATGCTCAGCTTCGGATCGTCCGCCCGGCTCTCCACCGCTTACGGCGTTTCCGTGACGGGCGCACTCGTGGTCGACACGCTTCTGTTGCTGATCGTTGCGCGGCCGCTATGGCATTGGAAGGCGTGGAAGATCGTGATCGCCGCCGTCGTCTTCGGTGGACTCGAACTCACCTTTCTGTCCGGGAACCTGTTCAAGGTGGTGAACGGCGGATGGGTTCCACTGCTGATCGCCGCCGCCGTCATCCTGATCATGACCACCTGGCGCAGGGGCCGCCAGCTTGTTCAGCAAGACAGAAAAAAGAAGGAAGGGTCACTGTCTCGGTTCATCGAGGATGTTCGAGCGCAAGCGTTGCCGAGAGTTCCGGGGATCGCGATCTTTCCGCATCCGAATAAGGCGAGCACACCCCTGGCCTTGCGGGCGAACGTGAAACACAACCACGTGCTTCATGAGCACGTCATCATCGTGTCCGTCGAGACGGCACGGGTACCGCACGTGCCGTCGTCCCGGGCGTTCAGCTATGACGACCTCGGCTATGCGGACGACGGCATCGAGCATCTGACCATCCGTTTCGGGTTCTCGGACAAGCCGGACATCCCACGGGCCCTGCGCACAGCATGTCGCGCGAATGTGCTGCCGCTCGACGCGGCCGACTTCAAGAACGCGTCATACTTCATCTCGCGCGGCGCCATCCGCACGACGCGTACCAATGGCATGGTGCACTGGCGTCGCTCATTGTTCGTGGCGCTCGCCCACAATGCTGCCGATCCCGCCGCACGCTTCGGACTTCCCGCACTTCGCACGGTCACGATGGGAAGCGACGTCGAGATCTGATCTGATCGATCAGCCAGCTTCGTTTCGCGTTGATGGCGCGTCATCGTGCGACACCCGCACGTCGATGCGGTCGGCGGTCACAGTGCGTGCCCGCTTGCGCGCAATGCGATCGGCGATCAGCGCTGCCAGTGCTCCCAATGCGACGCCGACGGCGATCGCGACAAGCAGCATGAACCCGAAAACCGTGTTGCGGTCGTAGCCGGCGCCCTGCGGGAACGAATAGGTCAGAATGAACGCCGCCACGACGCACACGACAACGCTGACCAGCATGAATCTGGCGTAGCGGGGCGTGCGGCGAACGCGGACCGTCTCGGACGTGACCGTCTCGGATGGCGTCGTTCGTGCGGCGTCATCGGTCGGTGGCGCGCCCTCTTGGTCGTTCTGGGCATCCGTCATGCCTCTATTGTCTCGCACATCCGGTCGTGCTCGTTCCCGCCGGCTTGCGCGGATCGGGCGGCGATCAGACCACCTTCAGCCGATCGTGAGGATCGGCAGCAGCCCCTCGAGGTTCGCGCGCTGTCCAGAGGCTGTCACGGTTCCTGACGCGAGCGCATCTGGCCAGTCGAGGATGCCCGTCGCCAGTTCGAGCCAGGTCTCTGGGTCTGTCTCGATCACGTTAGGCGGCGTTCCCCTGGTGTGGCGTGGTCCTTCGATGCACTGCACGGCGCCGAACGGCGGCACACGCATTTCCACCGTGTTGCCGGGGGCGCGCTCGGCGAGAAGTTGCAGCAGGTAACGAACCGCCATCGCTGTGATCTCGCGCGAAACCGGCTCGGATGCCGCAAGCGCCGTGCGCACGGCGCTCTGCCCTGCGTCATCCGCGATTCGTGCCCGTGCCATCCGTCAATCTTCTCAAACCTTCTCACACGCGGCTGCGCCACTACCATTGGGGTCGTGAAGATTCTCGTTCTCGGCTCCGGCGCACGCGAGCATGCCATCATCAAGGCGCTCGTCGCTGAGGAGGCCGGCCATGACGTCTGCTCCGCACCCGGCAACGTCGGCATCGCCGCCGACGTGCCGGTGGTGGAGATCGACCAGAACGATCCAGCAGCCGTCACCGGATTTGCCATCGAACAGAACCTCGACCTCGTGGTGATCGGTCCGGAGGCACCGCTGGTGGCCGGTGTCGCGGATGCGTTGCGCACGCACGGCATCCCCGTTTTCGGGCCTGGCGCTGCCGCCGCGCAACTTGAGGGCTCGAAGGCGTTCGCGAAGCGCGTCATGGAAGCCGCCGGCGTTCCGACCGGCCGATCCGCGTATGCGGCGACTCTTGCAGAGGCAGAGGGCGCACTGGATGCATTCGGTGCCCCATACGTCGTCAAGGCGGACGGGCTTGCCGCAGGCAAGGGCGTGCTCGTCACGGAAGATCGGGATGCGGCGGTCGCCCACGCCCGGTTCTGGCTTGAACACGGGAGCGTGTTGATCGAGGAGTTCCTCGAAGGGCCCGAGGTCTCGCTGTTCCTGCTGAGCGACGGTCAGACGGTGCTGCCGCTCGCGCCGGCACAGGACTACAAGCGGCTGGGCGACGGTGACACCGGCCCGAATACGGGCGGCATGGGAGCGTATTCGCCGCTGCCGTGGTTGCCGGACACGTTCGTCGACGACGTGATCAACACGGTTGCGCTGCCCACCGTTCGCCAGCTCGCCGCCGAGCAGACCCCGTTCATCGGGCTGCTGTACTGCGGCCTCGTGCTTACGGATGACGGCATCCGCGTGATCGAGTTCAACGCACGCTTCGGCGATCCTGAGACCCAGGTGGTACTGCCTCGGCTGGTGACTCCGCTGTCAGGTCTGCTGTTCGCTGCAGCCACTGGCGCGCTTGCCGGGATGCCGCAACCGGAGTTCGCGTTGGATGTTGCTGTCACGGTGGTGCTTGCCAGCGAGGGTTACCCGGCACTTCCGGTCACGGGCCGCACCATAGCCGGACTGGAGGCTGCGGCATCCGTGCCCGAGGTTCAGATTCTGCACGCGGCGACGGCACTGCAGTCCCAAACCGGTGATGCGACCTCGAGCTGGACTACGGAACGGCTTGTTGCGACAGGTGGCCGTGTGCTGAACGTGGTGGCGCTCGGAACGACATTCGCCGAGGCGCGGGCACGCGCATATGAGGCGCTCGGGCGCATCCATCTGGATGGCGGGCAGTACCGCACGGACATCGCGCAGCGCGTCGCAGACTGACCGAGCCGGCCGGATCGGCCGGATCAGGCGAAGACCGTGCGCTCCAAGAACGCGTTGCGGAACACACCGCGCGGATCGTGTCGCTCTGCGAGCGCACGGAAGTCGGTCATTCGCGGGTACAACGACCCGACCAGCCCGTCGCGATCGATGAACACCTTGCCCCAGTGCGGCCGCGCAGCGAACGGCGCAAGCGCGTATTCGATCGCGGGAAGCACAGCCTCGACGCCTTCCTGATCACGCACCCAGGTGAAGTGGAACGCCACGGTTTCGGCGCCGGAGGCCTCGCTCAGCCACAGGTCATCCGCTGCCATGGTGCGAATCTCGGTGATCTGCAGCACAGGTGAGATGATCTCGCCAAGCGCTCGCAGCGCCTCGATTGCACCCTTGGCGTGGCGGCGGTCCATCAGGTATTCGGACTGGATCTCCTCGCCGTTGCTCGGGGTGAAGTCCAGGCGGAAGTGTGGCAGGCGTTCGTGCCACGGGCCAGGGACGCCGAGCTGCTGCGTGCAATTGACCGGGGAGATCCCAGGCAGCATGTGGATGGGTTCCGTCGCGGCTCGGCCGCCGAAGAACTCGTCGCCGATCGCTTGGGCAGACGACGAACCGGCATCAGCGCCGACCTCGCTTTTCAGCCACGCCTGCGAGACGGTGTCACCTCGCCAGTCTGTGAACAGGCTCACGCTGTATGCGCTGCTGGTCACCGTGTCGAAGTCGGCGATCACGCGCTCCCAGGGAAGGGCGGTGAAAACGCGCTGACTCACGTCGAACGTCGGGCGGATGTCGAGTGTCACCGCGGTCGTGATGCCCAGTGCCCCGACGCCCACAACGGCCCCGGCGAAGTCGGGGTCACCGCGGCGCAGGGTGACGAGCTCCCCAGAGCCGTCGACGAATTCGATCGCAGCGACATCGGACGCCAGGTTGCCGTTGCCGTCGCCAGAGCCGTGCGTGCCCGTGGCGATCGCGCCCGCGATGGAGATGTGCGGAAGCGAGGCGAGATTGTCCAGGGCCCAACCATGCGCGTGCAACTGCACGGCGACGTCGCCGTAACGCATACCGGCGGATGCGCGCACGGTGCGAGCATCCGTATCGATGTCGACAGCGGCTGGCAGTCCGGCAACGGAAACCAAGTCGCCTGTGGTGTCGGCAAGATCGTTGAAGGTGTGCCGCGTTCCGAGCGCGCGCACCTTGTCAGCAGCTGCGACGGCATCCTGCACTTCGGCGACGCTCGAAGGCCGCAGGATCGAGCGCGCGCCGTAGTGGTAGTTGCCCGCCCAGTTACTCTCTTGCGTGGTTTGCTCGCTCACGTGCTGCCTCTCGAAATTGGCTTGTCGCCTTTTGCTGTCTTTGACAACAATTGTGCACCATCCTGCGATGCGTGCCGACATTCTGCGTTCTCGCACCCGAGTTCGAAAGCGCCCTAGCATGATGTCGTGACTTCTCCCATTCTCTCAGGCTGGACCCACGCATACTCTGGCAAGGTGCGGGACATCTACATCCCAGCATCGGCGTCGACCATCGATGATGCTCCTGTACTGCTGGTCGTCGCCAGCGATCGGGTCAGCGCGTTCGATCACGTGCTCGAACCCGGCATCCCAGGCAAGGGCGAACTGCTCACTACCCTGTCGCTGTGGTGGTTCGACCAGCTCGACGTGCCGAACCACCTCGTCCCGGACCATGAACTGCGGGGGAACGCGGTCGTCGACGAGATTCCGGATGCGGTTGCCGGTCGCGCCATGTTGGTGAAACCGCTCGAGATGTATCCGATCGAATGCGTCGTCCGCGGATACATCACCGGAAGCGGATGGCTCGAGTACCAGAAGACACAGAGTGTCTGCGGCGTGCCGCTTCCCGCCGGGCTGAGCAACGGCGACCGGCTGCCTGAGCCGATCTACACCCCGGCGTGGAAGGCTCCGATGGGCCAGCATGACGAGAACATCTCGTTCGAGCGCACCGTCGAACTCGTGGGCGCCGACACGGCAACGCACCTGCGGGAGCGCTCGCTCGCGATCTATCGCGCAGCATCCGCCATCGCAGAAAAACGCGGCGTGATCCTCGCAGACACCAAGTTCGAGTTCGGCGCCGACCGATCCACCGGCGTCGTCACCCTCGCCGACGAGGTGCTCACGAGCGACTCGAGCCGGTATTGGGATGCTGACGCATACGCATCCGGTTCGACACCAGCCGAACGGATGGCCAGCTTTGACAAACAAATCGTGCGCGACTGGCTGGCGGCGCACTGGAACAAGCATGGCACCCCACCGGCCCTGCCGGCCGATATCGTCGAGCAGACCGCAGCCCGTTACCGCGAGCTTCTCGAGCGCTTGACCTCCAGTTCCCAAACGCCGCCCCCGCTCCCGTGAGACGCCCCCACTCCCGTGAGACGCCCCCACTCCCGTGAGATTGGTCAAATGGTCCTTCCCGGGCGCTGGGAAGGACCATTTGACCAATCTCACGGGAATGGGCGGTTGCGGAAATATATGCAGACGCATGGATGTTGTTGAGTGTATGAGTGAGCACACGACATCCGACCGCTTGGCGGCAGACACCGCCATGGGCGCCGTTACCCTCAATGTCGGCAACCTCGATCGAATGGTTGCCTACTACCGCGACGCCGTCACACTGCAGCTGCTGAGTCAAGATGGCGACACCGCCGTTCTCGGCCGAGGAACGACGCCGGTAGTCGTGTTGCAGTACTCACCTGAACTGCGCTCGGCGGCCCCAAGAAGCGCCGGCCTGTTTCACACGGCCATCCTGTTCGAGACGCAGACGGCCCTTGCCGCCGCGGTGTATTCCGTCGCCACAAAAGAGCCAGGCACGTTCACCGGCAGCGCCGATCACCTGGTAAGCCAGGCCTTCTACTTCACCGATCCAGAGAACAACGGCGTCGAACTGTACTGGGACCGAGCACGCGACCAGTGGAGCTGGACACACGGCCAGGTCGAGATGAGCACGTTGTACCTGGATCCGAACGCGTTCATCTCAGAGCACCTCACCGATGAGGCTGCCGCAGCGCCGGTCATCGGCGACGCGGTGGTCGGCCACGTGCACCTTTCCGTCGGCGACACCGCATCCGCCCGCGCGTTTTACGTCGACCAGCTCGGATTCGATGCGACAGCGAGCATCGGCGGCTCGGCACTATTCGTGAGTGCGGGCGGCTACCACCACCACATGGCAATGAACACGTGGAACAGCGCTGGAGCGGGCCGCAGGGCCCCTGCGCTCGGCCTCGGGCGTGTTGACATCGTTGTGCCGACATCCGACGACCTCGGCGAACTGGGCGAGCGGATGTCGCACTACCGGGTGCCTCTGCGCGACGATGGGGCCTCGCTCAGCTTCGACGACCCGTGGGCGAACGCCATCCGGGTGACGCCAGCGGCGTAAGCGCGCCGCCGCATAGGCGCACCGCCGCGTAAGCGCGCTGCCAGATAAGCCCGCCGACGCGGATGCGCCGACTGTTCTGGTCGACTACTCTGGGTCGACCTGGGCCGCGTGCGCGCCGTGCGTGGCGTGGCCTTCGCCTGCACCGGTTTGCTGTGCAGCACCGTCCGGAGCGACTGGCGCAGCGTGCGAACCGTGCGCAGAATCCCGACCGCCCGCTGTGACCGGCTCGAGCGGTGTCGCTTGCTCGGCCGCCGCCGCATTGCGCGCACCCTGCTCGGTGAGCGCGTGATCCCATGCGTCGTTCTTCTTGTGCTTCTCGAAGAAGATCACAATCAGGGCGCCGAGCAGCGCGACGGCCGCAGGCAACAGCATCGACTGCGCCATCGCATCGGTAAATCCCGCCTGCAGCGGGGCAGGCAACGTTCCGCCGAACTCGGCGCCAGATGCAGATGAGTGGATGCCGTTGGCGCCGAGCCGGGCTTCGATCAACACGGCGATCGAAGCGCTTCCGAGCACAGCACCGATCTGCCTTGTCGTGTTGTAGACACCTGCACCGGCGCCGGCCTGCGCCTGAGGCAGGTTGTATGTCGCAGTCGTTGAGATCGGTGACCAAACACACGACATCGCGACGCCGAGCACGCCGCTGGGGATGAGCAGCCGCCAGGCGAGATCCGGATTCGGGTCGAGCCAGACGGAGTACCAGTACAGGGCGACCGCGAACAGCAGCAGCCCGAAGAGCGCGATGTAGCGCGGGTTGATCCGGTCGACGAGCTTGCCGACCACCGGCGCAAGGGCACCCGAGAACACCGCCATCGGGATGAGCATCAGCGCAGAACCTGTCGGCGTGAACCCGAGCACGATCTGAAAGAAGAACACCAGAGGAAGCGACATGCACGTCACGGTGAAGCCCACGGTGGTGATCGCTGCGTTCGCAAGCGAGAAATTGCGATCGCGGAACAGCTTCAGAGGCAGCAGCGGCTCGCCCCTGTTGACGGCCTGCCAGACCACGAAGCCTGCGAGCACCACGATGCCTGCGATGATCAGCGACCACACCGAGATCGGGCCGGCGATCGTTCCCCAGTCGTACTTCTCGCCCTCCTGAATACCGAACACCACGAGGAACATTCCGAGAGCACTCAGGATCACGCCGAGGATGTCGAACCGGTGCGGATGCGTCTGAAGCTTCGGCACGAGGCGGTAGGCCATCACGAACGCGACAACTCCGACCGGGATGTTGATGAAGAAGATCCACTCCCAACCGAGCCCGTCGACGAGCACGCCGCCGAGCACCGGCCCGATCAGCGTGGCGACGCCCGCGACCGCTCCCCAGAGTCCCATCGCCTGTCCGCGCCGCTCCGGCGGGAAGATGCGCGTGATAACGGCCATGGTCTGCGGCGTCATCAACGCCGCGCCGAGTCCCTGGAACACGCGCGCGACAATGAGCATCTCGATGCTGCCAGAGAATCCGCACCATGCCGATGACAGGGTGAAGACGACGAGGCCGATCAGATACAGGTTCTTCGGTCCGAACCGGTCGCCGAGCCTGCCGGTGACGAGCAGCGGCACAGCATACGCAAGCAAATAGGCGCTCGTGACCCAGATGACCGAGTTGATGTCGGTCTTCAGGCCCTCCATGATCTTAGGGTTGGCTACCGACACGATTGTCGTGTCGATCAGGATCATGAAGAACCCGATCACCAGTGCCCAGAGCGCCGGCCAGGGGCGCGTCACTTTATCCATAATGCTGATTCCTTGATGTTGTGGTGAATTGTGGACGACGGATGCCGCGGCGCGGCTACCAGTCGATGTCGCCTGCTTCGAGTTCGGCGACGAACGCCTCGATCCAGGCGATTTCAGCCTCGACCATGGCCTTCTGATATGTGATGTCGAGCCAAAACTTGCGGTCGACCTTCTTCTGTTTGACGTCGACGAGTCCGGTGCTCAAGAACTCGACGTCTGCACGCAGCCGCACAAGACGTCTTCCGAGCAGATCGAGCACGGTTGCCTTTGGCAGGTTGTGGGCCTCGCCGATAGCAAGCGGGAACTCAGGAAACTCGTTCACCGGGGTCGCGAGCATTTCTGCGACGCGCCCGGTGAGCGTCATTTGCCCGGACTCGGTGATCTCATAGGTGGTGCGCTCTGGCCGATTGCCCTCGCGTTCGGTACCCGTTGCCCGCACCAGACCACGTTCGCTTAGCCGATCGACGGTGTGATACAGCGAACCAGGTCGCACCTTGACGATGCGATCTTCGGCGCGCTGAATGAGCGTCTGATACATCTCGTACGGATGCATCGGGCGCTCGGCGAGCAGAGCAAGGGTGGCGATGGCAAGTGGGGTGATCATGACGTCGCTCCCTTCGCTCGCTACTGTTCGGCGCCCGATAACTACTCGGCGCTCGCTGACTATTCGGCCTCGATAACTCGGCGCTTTGCTCACTACTCGGCGCCAATTATTCCTGAAGGAATATACCTCCCGGAGGTCGAGGAGTCAAGGCTGCGCGACCGGCGCCCACCGGTGATTACGCTAGGGACCACGAAAGCAAGGAGGCCGACGTGGCGGATCCAGGCACAGCGAACGACGCGAACAGCGCGAACCGTCCGCTGCGAGAGTTCGACGACAGCATCGTCACCGATTTTCACGACAGGATGAGCTACGGCTCATACCTCGACCTCGACACCCTGCTCGACGCACAGCATCCGGTGAGCAAGCCGGAACATCACGATGAGCTGCTGTTCATCATCCAGCATCAGACGACCGAGCTCTGGCTCAAGCTGGTGCTGCACGAGCTCGCCTCCGCACGCGATCTGCTTCGCGCAGACCGGCTGCAGCCCGCACTCAAGCGGATTGCCAGGGTCAAGCACATCCAGCGCACCCTGACCGACCAGTGGTCAGTGCTCGCAACGCTGACTCCGACCGAATATGCGGAGTTCCGCGGGTTCCTCGGCAACTCGTCCGGCTTCCAGTCCTGGCAGTACCGCAGCGTCGAGTTCGTGCTCGGAAACAAGGACGCCCGCATGCTGCGGGTCTTCGAAAGCAACCCGCCTGCCCACAACCAGCTGACCGAACTGCTGAACGCGCCGAGCATCTACGACGAATTCCTGCGCTATCTTGACCGGGCCGGCTTCGACATCCCGAGGGAGGTGCTCGAGCGTGACGTGACGCAGCCATACCGGCTGAACGATGCGCTCGTCAGGACATTCACGCAGATCTACGAGAACGCCGCAGAACACTGGGCGGCATACGAGGCCTGCGAGGAATTCGTCGACCTCGAAGACAATTTTCAACTGTGGCGCTTCCGCCACCTGAAGACGGTGCAGCGCACCATCGGCATGAAGACGGGCACCGGCGGCTCAAGCGGTGTCACGTTCCTGGCGAAGGCGCTCGACATCACCTTCTTCCCCGAACTGTTCGCGGTGCGCACCCAGATCGGCGCGCACGAGCGCGAGCACACCCCGTGACCCTGATCTCGTTCGCCGCCGCATACCAAGACAACTCCTGGCATCACTCGCCGTTGTTCGAGGTGGCGAACCGGCGACTGCGCAGGCACACCGCGCGCGCAACCCCGGACATCCGCATCGACGGCACGCTCATTCCGCGGTTGGTCGACCACCACGTGCATGTCGGCCTCGTCGACCCAGTCCGGCTATTCGCCGGCGGCATCACGCACGCCATCGACCTTGGCTGGGACCCGCAGGTGGCACACGGCTGGACGCAGCTGAATGCGCCCGTGATCACCATCGCAGGCGCTCTGCTCACGTGCGTTGGTGGCTACCCGAAGAACGCAGGATGGGGTCCCACGGCCTCAACCAGGGAAGTGGATGGGCCGGATGCTGCGGCCGCGGCGGTCGCTGAGCAGCAGGCGGCAGGCGCATCCGTCATCAAGGTGACGCTGAACAGCGACGCAGGCCCGACGCCGAGCGACGCGCTTCTGGGCGGACTGATCGCTGCAGCGAGGGCAAGCGACCTGCCGGTTTACGCGCACGCCCAGGGGGCAGGGCAGGCAGAACGCGCATTCACGGCCGGAGTCGACGTGCTCGCCCACGCGCCGTTCAGCGAGATGCTCTCGGACGAACTGCTGACCGCGATGGCGGCCAAACGGATGCGCTGGGTCTCGACCCTGCGCATTCACGGCTGGGGCAGCCAGACGCGCGAAGTCGAGGTGGCGAGCGACAACATCCGCCGGTTCGCCGCTGCGGGCGGCCAGGTGCTTTACGGAACCGACGCGGGCAACGGCCCGCTGACTGTCGGGTTGAACGCGCACGAACTGGCCGCATTGGTCGATGCCGGAGTCGATCTTCTGCCCGCGCTGACCGCCGCAGCGCCTGGTGAGCGCGCGCGTCAGACGAACGGGCCCGACATCGTCGCGCTTGTGGCTGGCGTCCCGCCGACCGACACAGCCGCGCTGCCCGGCTGGCTTGGCACAGCAAGAGGCGTTAGCGTCGATGCGTTGCAATCAGAAGGGTTCTCATGACGGGCACGACTGGATCGGCGGGGCGCGATCCGCTGCTGGCGTACGCACGGCGGGCGGACAGAAGCGACGGCCTTGCGCACCTGCGCGACAACTTCATCGAAAGCGGCAACCTTGCCGCGTACTTCGACGGCAACTCGCTCGGACGACCGACCACCGCGAGCCTTGAGCGCATCCAGTCGTTCATCACCGACGCGTGGGGTGGCAGGCTGATCCGCGGCTGGGACGACGAGTGGATGCAGCTGCCGCTGACCATCGGAAACGAGCTCGGCCGAGTGGTGCTCGGCGCTGCGCCCGGTCAGACGTTCGTCGGCGACTCAACAGCGGTGCTGCTGTACAAACTGGCGCGGGCAGCGGTTGCCGCGCCGCGCCGGGACCCTGGCTCGACGGTGCGATCCGAGATCGTGCTCGACACTGACAACTTTCCAACCGACCGTTACGTGCTCGAGGGAATCGCCGCGGAAACCGGCATGACCCTGCGCTGGATCGAATCCGACACGACAGCCGGCGTCACACCTGAGCAGGTGGCCGCCGCCGTCGGCGATCAGACGGCGCTCGTGCTGCTCAGTCACGTGGCATACCGGTCAGGTTTTCTCGCGGATGCTGCCGCTATTACACGCATCGCGCACGACGCGGGCGCGCTCGTGCTCTGGGATCTGTGCCACTCGGTCGGATCGGTGCCGATCGAGCTGGATGCCTGGGGCGTCGATCTGGCCGTCGGCTGCACATACAAGTATCTGAACGGCGGCCCAGGCTCCCCCGCGTTCGCATACGTGCGCGAAGATCTGCACGAGGTGCTGCGCCAACCGATCCAGGGCTGGATGGGCTCAGGCGACGTGTTCGGCATGGGCCCCGGGTATCAGCCGGCCGACGGCATCCGCCGGTTCATGAGCGGAACGCCCGCCATCGTCGGAATGCTCGCCATGCAGGACACGATCGCGATGATCGACGAACGCGGCATCGATGCGGTGCGCGCCAAGTCGGTCGCGCTGACCGAGTTCGCAATCGCGCTCGCTGACGAATGGTTGGTGCCGCTTGGGGCCGCTGTCGCGAGCCCGAGGGATGCTGCCAGCCGCGGCGGCCACGTGACGGTGAACCATCCCGCGATGCGCGAGGTGACTGCGGCGCTGTGGCAGCAGGACGTGATCCCCGATTACCGCGACCCGGACGGCCTGCGGATCGGGCTGTCTCCGCTCAGCACCAGCTTCGAGGAGACATACCGCGGAATGGTTGCTGTTCGCGACACGCTGCGCGGCGTTCTGC
>Ga0164242_10004583_pt1 | contig 15504 bp, 11 predicted proteins | sample OricomgcompostMG_FD_108783 | JGI IMG/M metagenome (GOLD analysis project Ga0164242, IMG submission 108783) | Miracle-Growth compost microbial communities from Emeryville, California, USA - Original compost - Miracle growth compost (MG) ... | reverse complement strand
TTCGGCGAGACGGTGACTCCCATCCATCCTATTGTACTTGAGCTGAGGCGTGTTCCTAATACGACCGCTATAGTCTTAAATGAGGTATAATCTCGAAACACGTGTTGAATGAATATCGTCAATGCCGAGGACTTGTTAAGATGCAATGCCTATTCCCTTGCGTGCTTGGATTCATAACCACTTAGAAACCCCAAAGTCTTTCCGTATTCCTTGAAAGGCTACAGGTTGCTGCATTGTAAGCTTCTGCTTGGGTTCTGTATCACAGGACCCTCCCACTGTTAATATAACAACAGTAAAGTAAATCAATCCCCTATATTTCAATAATATTAGTATTGCTGAGATAGTTGTAAATAACTTAACAAAGCTGCTGTAGAAGCTTAAATATGCTTAATTTAATAAGCTTCTTGGGATAACTTAGTCTATTTCCTAATCTAAAGTAGTTGAGAAAGATAGAGATTGGGCCAGCTGTACGAGCTGGGATAGGATAGCTGGGATTCGATCCGGGAATGAAAGAGTGCTATCCTAGGTAAGCGGGAGTAGTTATGTAATTAGCATGGCTATATATGCGACAATGATATTATGCGAAAGCGTTGAATTGATCGATTTTTGTTGTTCTTTGAGCCTTTTGGCTGTAGGGCCGGTCTGAGGGGGAGTGTTGTGCGCCGGGGGCACCTGGCGGCCCATGCGTCTAGACCGGACCTACTAGATAGCTTACTTCCCGGGGCCTGCTACAGCCCCGAATACATCACAGTTTACTACATACAACCTGCCTCTACCTATGTCATAAGTTGGAGAGATACGCTTCGAGTCCTTTGCCAAATTGACCAATTCATTATTTCCAACTCAAGCCAGACTACCCATATTACAGCTTCGGAGAATACATAACCAGGAAGCCCCTCTCTTTTGCTTTCAGCCCCCATCCCAACACGGCCACATCACGGATGCTACCATCTAGCATCCTACGAACGGCACCAACTTGGCCACTGGCCATTTTTCGCCAATCAAGAACTATGGCCACCGCTGTATCGTCACGAGAGAACCAAACCATGACTCTGCCCGACGGTCGGCTCCTAGGATGGGCTACCTACGGCAGCCCAGAGGGCTTCCCCCTGCTCTTCTTCCACGGCTTCCCGACCTCCCGACTCGAGCTTTCACCAGCCGACTCCATCGCCCGCCGCAATGATATTAAACTCATTGCCCTCGACCGACCCGGGTTTGGCCTCTCTACCTTTCAGCCAAACCGCCGCATCCTCGACTGGCCCGAGGACGTCCGCGCCTTCGCCCGTCACACCAATCTAAACCGCTTCGCTATCATGGGCGGCTCTGGAGGCGGACCTTACGCACTCGCTTGTGCCCATAGCCTTCCGCCGGAGATGATGTCCGCCGTCGGCGTCATGTCTGGCGCTGGGCCTTGGGAGGCCGGGATGCGCGAGGATATGCCCCTGACAGCGTATACAATCGCGGGTGCGGCGGCGTACTGCCCGAGGCCATTTTCTCTGCTATCGGACGCGCTTGTGGGCACGTTGAGGTGGGTTGCCACCACGGGTCCCGCGATCAAAAGACTCGATGCGTTGCTGGATGAGCTGGAGAAACGCTATAAAGTGCCTGACAAAGTTAAGGCTCCGGATGACGAGAAGTTGACGAAGGAGGAGCGAAGAGAGCAATTTTTGCGCATATGCTTTGATGGGTTTGCACAGGGGAGTAAGGGATTTGTGCAGGAGTCGCGACTGCTATCGCGGAATTGGGGGTTCAAATTCGAGGACATTCCGTTCAATGGGGTCAAATTGTTCCACGGAACGCTGGACAAGAACGCGCCAATACGGACAGCGCGGTATATTGCGGAGCGAGTACCAAACAGCATTCTGAGGGAGTATGAGACTGATAATCATTATAGTATGGGAAATCACGTAGAAGAGATCATGTTGGAAGTTCTCGGAAGGGATCCAACAGACACCAAGGGAAGGTAGTATGGAATACACCTGGGTTGTCTGGACGTTGAAGGGATAGTATTGGAACCTGTAACAATAATTATTCAATGCGTACAATTTATTCCTGTAGTTACTTTCAGAATGCGGTGTATTCTCTACCCCGTCTGCGGTCAGTCATTGTATAGGTAATGTATGTAATATGATTGAAGAAAAGGCACGTGCGCCGAGAGAACTTGTCTTATATATACATACCCCTTACCCTTTGCCCTTTTCTTCTTTTCTTCACATCACTTTCCGGAACCCAACCCCGGGAAACAATTCTACCACGCAATGTCTTCTCCCAGTCATAAGTCAAAATCTACTTCTCGCCCAAACCTTGTCCACCTTCCCGCTGAGCTTTTTGCGGCGGTGGCGTCGCATCTGCCTAACCGCGATATCAAGAACCTTCGCCTGACATGCAAGATACTACGCGAAAGGGCTAGTCTTGGCCTTGACAGAGTCTTCTTGTCTGCCAATTCACGCAACCTTGAAGTATTTTACGCGATTGCAGGCCACGAAACGTTCCGTAAGGGAATTGTCGAGATTGTTTGGGACGATGCACGGCTAGTTTATAACATTGAACGGACAAACGAGGCAATCCATCAACTAATGGAGAGCCCCTCGCGGGAAAGGTGTCCTTCTTGGTTTTCACGGGCTTGCAAGAAAAATATTGACGACCTGGCATCCCGCAAAGAGAATGACGCAGACCGCCCCGACCATGTTGCAAGAACGCAACAGATCGACGCGCAGCTGCCGCTCAACGTGTCGTGGAACTATTACCAGCAGCTTTTACGACAGCAGGAAGACGTGCTGGAGTCGGGGGCTGATATTGATGCCCTAAGGCACGGCTTGGATCGCTTCTCTTCGCTAAGGAGAATCACCATTACGCCTGCCGCCCATGGATTTCTATTCACGCCGCTTTACGAGACGCCCATGATCCGTGCCTTTCCATATGGCTTTAACTACCCCATCCCACGCGGCTGGCCAACACCAGATCTCGGGGAAGTGCCATATGAAGCACCTCCATGGGATGACGAGGCAGAAAAGAGGAAATGGCGTGGTTTTTCTATTGTCACTCGCGAGCTTGCAAAGCAAGACCACCACATCTCGGAACTCATCCTCGACGTGAACCAGCTCAATACAGGGCTGAACTGCCACGTCTTTGACCAACCTTGCGAAGAGTATGACAACTTGGCTCTACTGCTTCGACGACCGGGCTTTTGCCGCATTGACCTTGCCCTCCTTGCCGATGGGCAGGAGTGGGAGGACTGGTCATCGTTCCGCAGTGGCTACTTGAAACTTGCGCTGGGTGAGGCGAGGGACTTGCAGCATGTCAGCCTCCGGACCCAGGTCGATGTCAACCAGTTTTACGAGGCTACGCTATCAGGAACCAGCGAATCTACGGAGCATTTCATCCCACTGCGTACCATCCTCCCCATCGACAAGTGGCAGAGGCTCCGACACTTTGGGCTTTCAAATTTTCTTGTGAGACAGGACGACTTGATCTCCCTGCTCGCTGCATTGCCAGCGTCGCTGCGATTTGTCGAGCTGAGTTACCTCACGTTCCTGGGTGACGGCGGCAACTACAGGGATCTGCTCGCCGACATGCGTAACACCCTGGGCTGGCGCGATCGACCTGCGAACTGGAGACCCATGGTTACGATACTCGTTGGTATTCAACATATAGTGTCCACCCGGGCCCTCTGCATGGATAGTGAGGTCAACGAATTCCTCTACGGCGACGGGACGAACCCATTTGGCCAGGCAGGATATGGTCCAGATCAGCCGTCATACGGCCGAGGCATTGAGCGGGATCCATTTGAGCCGGCCCATGATCGGCCCAATGTGGATTACATCACGCTGATGCGAATGGGTATTGTGAAGAAGGATGCTGGCCTCCTTGGAGAGCAGGAATCGGGAACGACAGGCGGCAGTTCTTAGCCACAATGTTACACGGGAGCTTGATGTATGTAGGAACCTCAGTGAATGATAAGCGACGTATCGGATTGGGCGGTGGAAATAGGAATCGAACCTTTCGACTAAATACAGTAGCCAATAAGAACATCTGTCCTAAAAGAGCGCCCTCGCTCCCCACTGTTGCGTGCTTTATGTCGTTGCAACTCCAACACAAACGTACGTACCCAGCTCCAAATCGTCGCAAATCGTCCCAACGGCTGGGTTCTATGCGTAAAAGGTATCTAGGGAGACACCGTTCTTCTTCGAAATGTCAAAGCACGTATCACCAGATTCGACCTCATGGACCTGGTCGCAGTTGGACACCATGCCCGCTTGGAACGGGGTCGGTGTTGACAATCCATCCATAGTAGTTGTTGCCATTGACGCTGTCGTTGTTGTTGCCGTTGCTGTTGGCGTGTCGTCGTTGTCGTCTGTGTCGGGCTCCGGGGGCGGCACACCTCCGGGGCCTGTCGACACGCAGTAGCACGTTCCCGCGATCAGGCCGGTGCAGGCCGAGCCAACGGTCGGATTCCACGCGTAGAACTTGTCCATGTTTAGGTTGTACAGCGTCAGGATGTCCCCACACGTGTTATATGACTCCGGCGCGAACCACATAGTGCAGTTTGCCACCTGGTTAGCTGCCAGCCGTTTTAAACTACCCTCATCTTGCCGTAATCCATCCCAAGCAGACCAACGGATTCGCCATGGTTCTAGGCTAGGCTGACCTAACGTACGGTGTTGGCGGTGTTGGCAACCTCGATATAGACCGGGCAAACAAGGGCAATCCTGCCATCAGTGAAGGTGGTTATGTCATGCTAGGCGGGCATACGGTGCGTGTATTTGAGTATAATCGAGTGATATTCAAGCCATACTACGAGCTCGACTACGACTTGGCGACCTTCAACGGCACCGACGAAAATTTTGAAAGCAGTGCAGCACCTTTCAACGGCCGTCTCGAGACCCGCGTCATCTCGGACTTTGGAAACTTCACCGCCTCTTTCCCACCGCAGAAGAATGAGACGATAGTGGGCATGTACAATTCCAAGCGCAATGTCAATTAGATCTCGATCCCGCCTAGCAATGTTATATACGCCAGCTCGGGCACTGGTGGGAAGATAGCCATTGGCTCATATATCACATTCGGCCTCGTAGTCGAGGTGGGCGCGGACTATTATAGTACCGAGCTTGTAGATGTAAGTGCGCCCTCTCATATTAACCCGACAGTAAGCGGTCGACTAATAATACCAGATGTCTGTGACATACAACACGTTAACCGAGTTCTCGTTCGTCCCTCTCCGACCATGCAGGCATGGTCTTCGAATACATGAACAATGGCGATGTGTGGGACAAGTTCTGCTCAACCTTTGAGGTCATTCACGAAGATTTCCTCCTGTTTGACGCCTGGTACATAATCCAAGGCGCGTTAGGGGTCACGCTGGCAAACAAGTGGGCCAAATTCATCCGCGCCACTTTGGACGGGTTGTCGTGCGTTCAAGAGACCTGTACCACATTTTGTATAACGAAAGAACGTAGGTCACGACCTTTACTTAGCACTCCAGCAGCCTCTTATTCCCTCACACTCTTCTACTTTACAACTTGTTTACCTCTCCTCTGGGAGCAGACGAGGCTAACAAAACATTATCCTCAAAGAGTAATTCCACTTTCAATCTGGGAGCTACTTTGGGTTAGGAATAAAGTTCTCAATGTTAAAAGTTTCAATTCCCCGGTAAGTGTGTCAACCTAGCTAGCACAACTGTTTAGTTTGGTTGTATACTGCATCGGCGACTGCTCAAGTCCGAAGAAAAGAGCGGCGACAAGTTTGGGGTCATGTCCTACCTGTTATGCGAGGCCCGCCTTACCCCCGCAGCCCCAGGTGGCTTAGGGCTAGGCACCTACTACGTAGTAGCGGAGCGGTCGAGTGTCGACCCCACCTCTATACTATAATTAAGGGTCTAAGAGCAGGCCCGCGTAGCAGTTTTCCCAACAACTTTACATCAAAATAACCTTTACCCAGTCTGGATATCCCTGCCGACTAAGACCAAGGTAGTTCCCAACCCTGTTTGTTGCTGAGGAGCTGATAGCGTCTCCGTGCATTTACCGACCGACGCTCCCTGCCCTGTAATTAAAAGCGGGGGGTTGTCCCCAGGGGCTACTCCCGAGAGGGCCGAGACTACTACGTAGTAAGGTTGCGATCCTTCAGGTACGACGTCCTTACGTAAGGCTCAGATTTACAACCTCCTTCTCATTTCCTTTTATCCATGTGAGGCGCACAGGGGCGCGACCGCAGCCTCGCGCGGTTCATGTTTCTCGCAGGCTTCGCAAACATCGCGACAATCACGAACGACCACCGGAGCCAGCGTTCGTCGTCGTAACGAGTGCGCCCTGCCCTCGGAGCGATGGATCAACATGGACCGGAGCTGAACCCCTCGGAACTCCAAGGCCTCGAGGTTGTCCCGGGCCAAAATATCCACGGATATCCTGAGGTCAAAGCAGACGTGCTGCCGGCGCCTTCGATAGCGAAGGGATCTCGCAAGCGGCTGTTATGGATAGTCGCCGGAATTGGACTTGTCCTGATCATTGTGGGCGCCGTCGTTGGCGGGGTCTTCGGAAGTAGAAACAGAGCATATGGAAGCAATTCCTCCGAGGACAACGGTAACCCACCGTCATCGTCGTCGCCGTCACCATCACCGAGCGAGTCCTCGACTCCCAAGACCAATATGACGCTCAAATCGATCCGGCCAAACTCTAGACTCGCCGTAACAGGCTATCGTGGCGACGGCAACTTTCAAGCACGTCTCTTCTACGAAGGCCCTGATAATGTGCTGCGCTACTCCAGCTTCAACAGCACTAGCAATGCTTGGACATCCTCCCCACCGCTGGGTAATCTGGCATCGAGGGCCAAGACGCCTATAGCAGCCACGACCTGGTTGTCCACCACACCTGTAAACTCTCTCCCTTTAACAGGTCTCTGGCGTTGTGTACATTCGTAACTGACAAGAGTGCCACAGCCCCAGACGAATGTCTACTTTGTTGACCAGACCTCGCTACTGCGCGGACAGCGGTTCCAGGATGGCGTTACACCAACAAATGGTCTGTCAGCAGATATTTACGCCTATCCGATGAGAATCGACACCTCTGCCTCCCGGCTCGCGGGGTACCATCCACATCTAATCTCCCAGGATACGAATGGGAAGATACGGTACATGCATTGGACGGCCCCCGACCATTGGGATAATCGTACGTTTGACGGCGTCGATGCCATAGGTTCGTCCAGCTGTGGGTTAGCAGGGCTGCCAGCAGCTGTCTCGAATTTCACTGCTGGGTCATTCTTGTTTCGTAATGCAGCAGGTCAGATGACTAGCTTTGTTGGGAGTACAAACGGTGTTCTACGCGATGAATGGGCATGGGCACAAGGTATGTATATATAGCGGCCATTCATCCTAGGGATAGCTAGGCAAGGAGTGTTGTTAACACTATGGCGGGACAGGACAGGTCTCGACGCCTATTCCGACCGACACAGCTATCGGTACCTTTGTATATGCCCGCAGCGAAAACCTTGTCAACACCTACGCTATATACCAAGACAGCAACGGTGTGCTGCAGGTTGTATGGCAGAATGATGCATCTGGCTGGCAAGGACCACAGACATTCCCTGCTTTAGCAGATGCAGACAAGGGCACAGATATTGCCTGTTTGATCCAAGCTACTTGGGACTACACAGGGATAGCGCTTAGCGCAGCAACAGATATGAACCGATGCTACTTTCAGAGCGACGGTAAGGTCAAGGAGGTGTGGTTTGACGGGAAGGACTGGAAAGATTTAGGATATCTCCCTCTTGAATGATGGGCGGAATTTGTGAAAATCCGTTCGAAACCGACCTGGATTAGAAGCGTAGCACGGAGCGAGGTCGGAGGGACGCAGATGGCTGGGATGGCCATCATATAATTATAGGGTACATGTAATTACATCCTCCATATACGGCATCGCATTCTTTGAGCTGCGCCTCGTACCGTGGGCCGCAGCACAAGTCGATGACTGCTATGCTGATACGTTGACGTATCGGTTGGAGATTTACACTTCAGTGGGGGCGACGGCGAGCCAACCTGTGCCCTCGAGATAGCCAGCATCTCCACTCTGCGCTGTTCTGTTCTTAAAGGCGGCGTCGCCAAACTCGGTCTCGAGAAGCGCCTAATCGTTTTGCCCAGCCCGGCGGAGCCGCTCTTCCGCGAACAGGTCATTTTCCACGGTCTACCGATTGATGACGAGGGCAAACAGCAGCGCAGAAACCTCACTGATTCCTTTATTTAGGCCGGTTCCCGCGCGATGGAGTATCTGCAGAAATTCGGCTATTCCCATGAGCAGGCTTACATGATCATGGCCGTGGCACCAATCGAGGCCAAGGTCCTAACGGTTCCCAACATCCCGACCGCGAACGTTTCCGTCTGTTTGCCGACACAGATATTCAACTTTGGTGTCCGACCATCTGAGGAAGGACCTAAGGCCAGGGATCGCGTGTCGGGTGCTTATTTTTCACTCTCACCGGAGGAAACTTTCTTACGCGAGAAGAAGGCACAGGAATCCCCGTTTCATACTTTGTAAAAGACGACCCAGCTATGGCCGTCTGTAAAAGCCGGCTGCTTAACAGTCTACACTAGCTTTCCCCCACGCCATGCGCAGAGAACTAATTCCCGTGGAAATGTAGTCCCAAACTGAGAGTTACCGCCGAGTGTTCAGAATCGCTCCCACGCGTACCCACTATTTTCTTTGAAGATTCGTCATAATTAGCCAGGGGCAGGAATCTTTACCGTACGTAATCCCGATGTTGCCGCCGCGCCAAGCTACAAGCCGACTCGGGTGCGGCGGTCGCTAACACGAACCGTTGCAATCCGCGGCATGGGCCCTCCAGCCATAGTACTGCCAACCACAGATTCTGATATATATAAGACGGCGCCATCAGTCCTGAATGATACTGCTGAGACGGGTCGAAGGCTACTGTGCGGCAAGGCCGATAATCTAACCTCAACGAAGTCGGCACTGGAAAGACGCCGGTGTCTCCGGAACAACGTTCCCATCGCCCGCCAAGGTGCCGAGCCTTGGCTGTGGCTCCTGATAAGCTTCTTGCACGCTGGGCACACCTACGCCAAGGCAACAGATGGATTTCTCAGAGGCGATCTTGTCCGCAAACATCAGACTTTTTGCTCGCACCTTCCCTTGCGTGATTCTTGGCCCGTACTAAGCTAACCGTGTGAAAAAAAAATGGAAGTGGTGGTCATGCTTGTATTCCCAGACCCTGATTTTGGGATCTTTCTTTCCTTCTTTCTCCTCTTCCCGATTTCTTGCATTTTGACCATTGAATGATAGAGTTCTGGACATAGAGTGATTAAATATTTGCCATACATGACTCTCTTTCCATAGAAAGTTTTTCATCCACGAAAGGGGGCTCAACCAACCCCGATATACTTCCGAGCAGCCGCCCTTGCCCTGCACCGCCAAGATCAGAAAGCCAAGATTGTATACGTCTTGGGCGCTTGCAATCTACTTGTTTTCCCGGCCGTTGACGGTTTAGCTAGACATGGACACCGTCAAGAAGGTTGCGCTTTGGTTCGCGCCGCCGCCGAGCAAGTCAGAGGATGGACGCGACCAATGGCCATCACGAACCGCCTTTCTCCTCGCCGCAATGGGTGGCTGCGCTGGGATGGGGAACCTCATTCGATACCCATCTCAGGTATACAATAATCACGGCCTCCAGTGGTTCATACCCTACTTACTATGCGTTTTCATGATCGCCATACCTGCGCTCGTCCTCGAGATCGCGATCGGCCAGGCGTACCATGGCGGATCAGTCGTCGCGTTTAACAATGTTCACCACCGTCTCAAGGGCTTGGGATCCAGTCTCCTATATGTCGGCTTCGTTGTCGGGCCATATTTTGTGGTTAACCTTTCCTGGATAATGATATACTTCCGACATTCCTTCACAAGCCCTCTACCTTGGACCGGCCGCAGCGAGGAATTTTTTTACCAGCACGTTGTCGCAAACGTTGATCCGATTGCAGGCAACACGACGAGCACCGGTGTCACTGATTATGTCGAGTACCCTGGGGTCCAGCTCATCGGAGAGACTGTGGGCTGGACCGCATTCACCTGGTTCCTCGTTTGGCTGTGCATTTTCCGAGGTGTCGGGATGACGGGCCGTGTTGTCTATTTCACCATGGGCCTCCCTATCGTCATTACCATTATCCTCGTGGGACGCTCCGTGTCTCTTGAAAATGCGGGCAGGGGAGTTAAGCTCTACTTTGGCGAGTGGCACGGTGACAAACTCGGCAACGGGGAAATCTGGCAAACGGCAGCCGGCCAAGTCTTCTTCTCGACTGGCGTCGGCTTCGGGTATTTCAGCTCTTACGCGTCCTATAACCAAAAGCACTCTAACGCCGTCATGGATTCTATCCTCATCGTCTGCAGTAACGTCCTCTTCGAGGGCTTTGCCGCCTTTGCAGCCTTCGGTGTGATTGGCTACCTAGGCCTGTTCCCTAAGGAGGGTGAGCGGATCGGCGCATTCACTATAGGGTTCCTGACGCTGCCAACCGCCATCACCGAGATGCCTGGCGCCAACTTCTGGGCCGTTTGTCTCTTCTTCACCCTCATGGTACTCGGCTTCAGCTCTGCGTTTGCTATGCTCGACGCTGTGGTGACTCTTGTCATGGACACGGGAATCAAGTGGCGTCGGGAGTACGTCGTTACGTCACTCACTATTCTGTCCTTCTTGCTTTCTCTTCCATACTGTACCCAATTCGGCTACTACCTACTCGATGGAATCGATCGATGGATTAGTGATGTGGCCTTGGTATTTGTAGTTTGGTCTGAGTGTTCCTTCTCAACCACCTTCTATCGTTGGAGGGACGTGGCTGGACAGGTTGGCCTTCCAGCGTTCTTGACCTTCAACACTGGGTTCTACAGCGGAATGGTGTTTGGGGTTGCGGTTGCCCATGCTGTCTCTCCGGCGGCTGGTGCTGGTGTTGGGTTTGGTCTCTTCATCGCTGGCTGCGTTATATCAATTGCCATCGGCAAGACTCCTGACTCAAAAACTTCCGCAAAGCTTTTCCGCAGCAACGTCTTCCTAAGCAGGTTTTGGTATCTGGCTTTCTATTCCGTGAGTTTTATTCTTGAACAGGGAGCCTCCTAGGTTACACACTAATATGTTAACAAACCCGACAGGGAGAACAATTAAGGCTTGATCTCAACGTCATCGTCGCGACCGGGAAAAACTGGAACATTCCCTTTGTCTGGGGGCCTCTCCTCCGCTTTATCTCTGCTCCGATCTTGGTCATTATTCTAGGGTTCTCTTACCCGGCATTCTACCAGCTGCGAGACGACCCGCTTCACATCCTTGGCTTCGGTGTCGCGCACATTGCCCTGGTCCTCATCGGCGTGGGTGTAACTGCGCCGAGGTGGTTTGACGTCCTGATCCCGCCTCACCGCCGGGAGGAGGGCAAGATTGACTATGCTCCGAATGTGGTCATGGGGACTATTGACTCTCACCAGGCTGACGCGATGGAAAATGGGGACCCAGAAGCCAAGACGGAGGTGAAGACGAATGAATCTTCTGAGTAGACCTATACATTTGAAGGGGGTCTGATTTGTGCGAGTGGTGGTTGACGGATGGAGAAAATTTGAGGTGTTCAGGACTATAGAAGTGTTGTTCTAGTGATGCATTACCATGAATGAATTCGGCGTGATCCATGTATGACATGCCGTTTTCTCGAGATGTCAAGCCTCAAGTGAGACCCCAGCCATGATGAGGCATAGCGAGCAAAACTAGCCATGTGGCCTCAAGGTATAAACCTTCAGTTCCCCCATGGAAACTTAGCTAACGGTGCTCATACGGCATGCCAGCTCATTTATTGACACGCCGTGAACTCCCTCCCGTCAGCTAATAAAACCCGGCATTAGTTTATCACAGTGAAGCCGACAACGATGTTCAAGATCAAACGGGTATATCTTAGTTTATCTAAAACAAGAAGGGCCTAATACAATCTTGATTCTTTGTACATAGTACACGAACATTATAACTCGCACTAGCTTGTCGATGACAAAACTGGGTTGTTCGAAGAATGCATCAGGGGCGAGGCCAGGTGCATATTCAGTTGTCCCTTGGCCAACCTCCATCTACGTTCGCCAAAGCATGGTGTATATAAGGCGGTAACAGTCGCATAGGGAAGGAGAAACTAACCGAGCATCCTAGCGCTAATCTCTGAAGTCTTTATCATTTAGAAGTGGGAGTAGGAGGAGTCAATTGCGCACTCGGACCTAAAGAGAGACAGGAGAGGCAACGAACAGAGAAAAGAAGGTTTAAAACGAAGAACAGCGGTTAGCACTTCCGCTGCCTACACAGTAATGAACGATAAAACACCACCAACTGCCCCACCTTCTCATCCGCTCCGTCAAACTCTAGCCGGCATTTCACCTTGGTGCTACCGAATATTCTCCTCGCCTCTCCTCATAATTGGCATTCTGCCAATGGCCAAAAAAAACCATTTACATATTGTGGGAGGCCATCGAGGATTGACCAGGGAGCTCGGGAAGCCCTACGAAGTTATTAGTGCTTAGTCTTATAAGGAGCTTCGGAACCTAGGATGTACTCACATTCAGTGTCGCCGATGTTCTCGTGGGCGATCTGCGACCGTGTGCAGGAAACAGCAGCCTGGTTGGCCTGCCTCTGGAGCGGCGCGCAGTTGTCACCGGCGCACTTGTTGTCCATAGCCTTCTGTAGGGCATCACCCTTCCAGCCGAAGAGATAGTCTCCGTGGATGCCGTAACCAGTGTTGTCTCCCTGGCTCCAGTAGAAGGGCTGCGATCCATCCTCGGGCCAGTCGGCCTTGTTGTTGAACTGCCGGGTGTCGAACATAACCTCGTACATGACCTGGGGAATCTTGACGGGGTGGGTGGCGGGGCAGGCGCCGCCGGACTCGAAGCTGCCGGATGCTGGGTAGGAGATGTGGCTCTTGTGATCGGGGCTGTCCAGGTTCTTGCCGTCCCAGCAGGATGGGAAGGTAACAGTAACTCTCCACCCACCACCACATGCGGCCTTGGGGAAGCCGGGGGTGTCGGCACCAGTGCAGGGGGCACCGCCGAATGGGCTCTGCTGCATGTTGGACTCGCATCGGAAGCAGAGACCCCGCGGTACGGCGCTTGCCACTCGGTTTGTGCTGTCACCAACGATCATGCGGAAACCCTATTACTCAATGTTAGGACACAAACCTAGAGAGTACGCCGATGCACTGATATCAACTTACGGGCTTGAAAGCAGTAACCCTAGCGCTAGCCTGATAGCCTCGGATATAGTAGATGGTCGCACCGGCCTCAACGCCGAGACCGAGGTTGGCGACCTGGGGGACGCGCTTGTACGTGCCATTCCTGGCCTTGAAGTAGACGTTGGCAGTCCAGTAGTTGGAGAAATCCTCCGAGTATGTGCAACTCGTGCAAGTCGAGGCCGTGGGCGGGTCGTGGGTCTCGGGCGACATGCTGGAGTTGAAAGAGTTACCTCCGACAATCTGGTGCATGTGGGCGGACGGGGTGTTGCCCGGCTCGACCAGGGGGTCGATGCGATCGATGGTGAGCTGGGAGCAGCCGAAGCGCATCAGCTCCTGGGCGGCGACGAGCTGCACGGCCACGGCCGGCAAGAGAGCCTTCAACTGCATGTTGTGTTAAGGCGTTCGGTAGCGCTTGATCGGGGTTCAAAGTAACTAAACTCAGACTCTCAAACCAGACTGAGGGAAGGCGATGAGAGAAAGGGGAAGGGGAAGCGAGAAACAACGCCGAGAGCAGGCGGTTCCATCCTTATTTCTCTTTTCACTGCAACGCCCGCGGCTACCAAGGTCGTCTGGGTAAAGCCAAGAGCACTGCTGTCATAAGACTCAGTGCTAATTGGCGAGAGGCAAAACAAGCAACTGCCGTTGTATACAAACTCGGCGATTAATCTAATCGTGAATCTGGGGCAAAATCTGGAGAAAGTTGAAATATATAGGGTTGCATTCTAATTGGATAGAGGAAGGTGCTCACAATAGCAGCCAGCCAGTCAGCGACCGCGAATAGACATGCAGCATTTAAACGAAGATAGCCGGATGAGTAGAAGGAGCACCACTCAACTAGCAAATAGTTTTCTTGCCCTTCGACCTTTTTGTCCCACCTCAACCAGCTTTTGATGCTGCCATGCCAAACTGCCGCTAGAAGGCTGCATGGAGTCTCGATGATCGGTCGCTGCGATCCCTCCCGCTAGTAAAGATTGGGTACTAATCCGTTAACACAACTCTGCAGGGTAGGGGAGCACAGCAGATTGGTATGCTGCCAGATGATCGGGAGTGATCTGTATAAGCGGTTAGACCGCCTCGTTTACGAACGTTACAGGGGTCAAGTGGATATGAATAGGTAGCCGGCAGTCAATGCCGTGGCGCTAGAAGTTCGTCCCACGTATACCACCCCTGTTGCTTCCACGCGATCAATCCCGAGCTGTAAAGAAGACACACGAGATCGATCCCGTGTAAGCAACGGCACCTGGACGAGTTATGGAATAATGCGGAAGTTTCCCCTGGCCGATCGATCACCCGACCGGGATACGCATCCCAGACCGGTCTCGTTGGTTGTGAGAGCTAGCAGCAGTGCCAAGTGTTTACCCGGCCGTGGCTGCGTAGACGAGAGGGACCCGGGAAATAGACAAAAATTCATCTTCGCCGCACCGCGGAGTTGTTACTATTTATTTTAGCATGGCTAATATCCTCGTATCAAGGTGGGACACTACTAATATTTTTTGGCCTTTTGTCTGACCCGTCTTCATCTAAAGTGAGCTTTGAGCGATTACCTTATCATACTGCAAGCCGGTATTTAACCCAGCGCTGGCACAACGCCTTCACTACCGAACAAAAGTCTCCGATAAGCTGGAACACCACCTCCTTTCCTGAAGCCGTGCCTGAGGCATTCGCATAGGCCGGGTTGCCTCTCGTGCGTTAAAACGAAACGTTATTAATGGCAAATATTCAAAGGGCGAAAACTCGTGGCATACCGTGGTACGAGGTCATTAGGTTTGAAAGGCCCCCCTGTTGGAAGCAACCTTACAAGTCGATGGCCTTGAGGATATTGTTCAAGGGGGTTGTTGCAGCGTCTGCCAATTGACCGAAATCAATGCTCTGGTCCGTGACGAAATATGGAGCTGACAGACCGCCTCTCCTGGCGAACTATCTTCCTCGCGATGAGAGGAGAGTGAATTTGACCAACCAGCAGCGAGGGAGATATATAGAAATACTGCCACACTAAACTTCTATTTCATTAGTTGACGACCCTAAGCCATGTCCTGCCGTCGTGTCTATTCCCACGCGCTACGGCTGAGTGGATGATGACAATCGGCCAACGCCCACGCTCTGGCCTACATTGCCCCACCCCATATCTTCCGGCAGGCACTGGGGGGTTTTTTTTTTTTTTTTTTTTGTGACGTTTTCAAGATCCGGTGGGGATGCCTAAAACCCCCCCCCGCACCCATGTTTATTTAGCTTCTTTTTTTCCCCTAAGGGTTGCCATGGCCTTGTTCCTTGCC
>Ga0164242_10004582_pt1 | contig 15505 bp, 15 predicted proteins | sample OricomgcompostMG_FD_108783 | JGI IMG/M metagenome (GOLD analysis project Ga0164242, IMG submission 108783) | Miracle-Growth compost microbial communities from Emeryville, California, USA - Original compost - Miracle growth compost (MG) ... | reverse complement strand
GTCTTCGCCGGCGTCGGCGAGCGCACCCGTGAGGGCAACGACCTCATCCACGAGATGGAGGACGCCGGCGTCTTCGACAAGACGGCCCTCGTCTTCGGCCAGATGGACGAGCCGCCGGGGACGCGCCTCCGCGTCGCGCTCTCGGCCCTCACGATGGCCGAGTACTTCCGCGACGTGCAGAAGCAGGACGTGCTCCTCTTCATCGACAACATCTTCCGCTTCACGCAGGCGGGCTCCGAGGTGTCGACCCTCCTCGGCCGCATGCCGAGCGCGGTCGGCTACCAGCCGAACCTCGCCGACGAGATGGGCATCCTCCAGGAGCGCATCACCTCGACGCGCGGTCACTCCATCACCTCGCTCCAGGCGATCTACGTTCCCGCGGACGACTACACCGACCCGGCGCCGGCGACGACGTTCGCGCACCTCGACGCGACGACCGAGCTCTCCCGCGAGATCGCCTCGCTCGGCCTCTACCCGGCGGTCGACCCGCTCACGTCGACCTCCCGCATCCTCGACCCGCAGTTCGTCGGCGAGGAGCACTACCGCGTCGCGACGGCGGTCAAGCAGATCCTCCAGAAGAACAAGGAGCTCCAGGAGATCATCGCGATCCTCGGTGTCGACGAGCTCTCCGAAGAGGACAAGATCACCGTCAACCGCGCGCAGAAGATCCAGCGCTTCCTCTCGCAGAACACCTACATGGCGACGAAGTTCACCGGTGTCGAGGGCTCCACGGTCCCGCTCAAGGAGACGATCGAGTCGTTCGACGCGATCGTGAAGGGCGAATTCGATCACGTGGCGATGCAGGCGTTCTTCAACGTCGGCGGCATCTCGATGGTCGAGGAGAACTGGGCCAAGATCCAGAAGGAGTCCTGATCGTGGCGAAGTCGATCCACGTCAGCATCGTCTCGGCCGAGCGCGAGGTCTGGTCCGGCGAGGCGACGCAGATCAGCGCGAAGACGAAGATCGGCGAGATCGGCATCCTCGCAGGGCACGAGCCCGTGCTGGCGACCCTTGCCGAGGGCACGGTGCGCGTCACGACGACGGACGGCGGGCGCGTCGAGGTGTCGGCCCCGGAGGGATTCCTCTCCTTCGATCACGACACCGCGACGGTCATCACGCGCGACGCCGTGCTCGTCGGAGCTTGAGGCTTCTCCTCCCGCCTTCCCGCGCCGTCCGCGACGCGATCGGCGAGTCGGCGCCGATCGACCACTACTCGGGCGTCCTGTATCAGGCGCTCCAGATCGCGTCGTGGACGCCGCCGGAGCGCGCCTATGCGCTCGCGCACCTGATCCTGCACGACAAGGAGCGAGGGCTCGTCGCGGCCGGCCGATGGGACGGCGTCGAGCCCTCCGAGCTGCGCGGCTTCGTCGTCGACGCCCGGTCGAAGGAGTACGTGCGCCGCATCAAGGCGCCGGCCCATGCGTGGACGCTCCGGGTCGTGACCGAGGACTCCGATGGACGTCGGCTCGCGGTCTCGCATTGGAACAAGCACCACAAGGGCGTCCTCGCCCGCGCGCTCGTCCGCGACCGCCCGCGGATCGGCGGCGTGAACGACCTGGTCGCCTGGGCGCATGCGGCGCGCCTCCGCATCGAGGTCGTCGGTGAGGGCGAGCTCGACCTCGTCGTCTAAGGCGTGTCTCCTAATCCGCCTCAGCCCGAGCCCGAACCCTGTAACTGTGCAATCTCGGACCAATTTCGCGGCTCTCGGGCGAAAAAGTGCACAGTTATCGGCACCTTGAGGACTTAGGAGACACGCCATAGCCCGGCCATCCGGCGGGCCAGGGCTACGCTCGGGCGATGACCGAGCTCGTCGCACCGTCGCTCGACCGCTACGAGGCCTGGAAGGCCTGCATGGAGGACTTCGGCGACGCACATGACGACCTGCACGGGAGCGGGTACTGGTATCTGCCCGACGGGCTCCGGTTCGACACCGACCGCGACACGCTTGAGGCGCTCGTCGCGATCCTCCGCCGGCTCCGGCGCGAGACGGACCGGGCGACGACGATGCCGTCCGACTTCCTCTGGATCGTCGACGGCAACGAGATGGTCGGCTTCATCCGTGTCACCTACCGCCTGAACGCGTACCTGCTCGAGCAGGGCGGCCACATCGGGTATTCGATCCGGCCGGGCCGTCGACGGGAGGGACACGCGCGCCGGGCCCTCGGCCTCGCGCTCGGCGGTGCCGCGAGCACGGCCTGCACCGCGTGCTCGTCACCTGCGACCCGGGCAATGCCGGCTCGGAGGCGACCATCCGTGCGAACGGCGGCGTCTATGAGCAGCTGAGCGCCGGCGGCGAGGTCAAGCGCTTCTGGATCGACCTCACCGGATAGGGCGCGGGCTCAGCTGTTCCGGCACGCGCCGCCGAAGCACCAGTCGGCGCCGTCGCTCGGGACCGCGTGCTCGGGCGCCGTCACCGGATGCGGGCCCCACCAGTCGAAGCCCATGTGAGACCGGGTGACCGCGAGGACCAGGGCGATGAACACCGCGATCGCCGTGATGATCCATGAGACCTTCCGGTACCGCTCGTAGTCGGCGGTCGGCCGGTGCTGCGCGTCGGTCTGCGCCCCGAGGATCGTGATGATCAGGTCGATGGCCCACCAGAGGCCGAGGCCGCCGAGCGTGATGAGCTTGAGAATCGCGGTGCCGACCTTGCCGAGGTAGAAGCGGTCGCCGCCGAACATGCCGAGGAAGAGGGCGTAGAGCCAGGTGAGCAGGTACTGGCGCTGCGGCGGCGGGGCGTAGACATACGGCCGCCCGTTCGCATCGACGGGCGTGGGCGGAGCCGGCGGCAGCGGCGTCGTAGCCGCGGTCGAAGTCGCCGGCGTCCCGCCGGCCGGAGTCGAGGCGTCGTCGGCGGGCTTCTGCGGGGTGGCCATGGGCGCGATGCTACTCCGCGACCCTATGGCAGCCCTCGATGTGATCGTCGACGAGCCCGGCGGACTGCATCAGCGCGTAGACGGTGGTCGCGCCGACGAATCGGAAGCCGGCACGCTTGAGCGCCGTCGAGAGCGCGAGCGATTCGGGCGTCGCCGCGGGCAGGTCGGTGAACGTCCGTGGCCGGCTCCCTGATCGCTCCGCCGGGGCGAACGACCAGATCAACCCGGTGAGGGCCGTCGGACCGTGCTCGGCCTGGAGTGCGAGGAGCGCCCGGGCGTTCCCGATCGTCGCCTCGATCTTCGCCCGGTTCCGGATGATCCGGTCGTCCGCCACGAGCCGGTCGCGCTCGGCCTCGCCCCAGCGGGCGAGCGCCTCGGGGTCGAAGCCGGCGAACGCCGCGCGGAAGCCCTCGCGGCGGCGCAGGATCGTGATCCAGGAGAGCCCGGCCTGGAAGCCCTCGAGGCAGAGCTTCTCGAAGAGGACGCGATCGTCCCGCTTGGGCACGCCCCATTCCTCGTCGTGATACCGGCGGTAGAGCTCGTCGTCGCCGACCCACGCGCAGCGCGCGAGACCATCGGCCCCGACGACGAGCGATCGGGGCTCGCGCCATGCGGGACGCGAGGCGGCGGAGCGGCGCCCGGGAGGGATGCCGCCGCGGGCCTCCTCGACGGGCGGGACGGCGGTCTCGCTCATCGGTAGGGGATCCCTTCGTGATCGAGGAGCAGTTGCTTGGTCGGTACCCCGTCGCCGCCGCTGTAGCCGGTGATCCGGCCGTCGGAGGCGAGGACGCGATGACACGGGATGACGAGCGTGATCGGATTCGCCCCCACCGCGGTCCCCACGGCGCGGCTCGCGGTGGGCTCGAGACCGAGGTCGGCTCCGAGCCGGCCGTAGCTGATCGCGTGTCCCCAGGGAATGCCGGCGATCCGATCCCACACGGCGCGCTGGAACGGCGTGCCGATCGGCGCAATGGGCAGGTCGAAGTCCCAGCGCGTGCCGCCGAAGTACTCCTCGAGCTGCTCCGCGGCGCGGGCGAGCACGGGGTCGTCGGAGCCCGCGAGCGGGGCGGACGGCGCGTCGGCGCGCGCGAGGATGTGGATCGCGCGGATCGCGTCGCCGTCGCCGACGATGCGGATCCGGCCCGCAGGCGAATCCATCTCGAGGACGTTCGTGGCGTGCATGGTGCGACGCTAACCGGCACCGCCGACACCGCGAAATCGGATCGGATCGCCTGTGGACGCAGGCCCGCGGAGGACGTGCTGTGGACGCGTCGGCGACCATCCGCATTCGCCCCGGGCGAACAAGCGGAGCGATGTCCGAGGAGCGTGCGAGGATCGCCGGGTGCAACTCCTCCGGCTCGCCACCCGGACGCTGAAGCCCTACACCTGGCTCGTCGTCGCGGCGCTCGCGCTCCAGCTCGTCTCGACGCTCGCGTCGCTCGCCCTGCCGAGCCTCCAGGCGGACATCGTCGACGACGGCATCGCGAAGGGCGACATCCCCACGATCTGGCGCGTGGGCGGCATCATGCTCCTCGTCACGCTCGTCCAGATCGCCGCCGCGATCACCGCGGTCTGGTTCGGGGCGCGCGCCGCCATGTCGATGGGACGCGACCTCCGAGCCCGGATCTTCGATCGGGTCGCCGCGTTCTCCGAGCAGGAGGTCGGCCGCTTCGGGGCGCCCAGCCTCATCACACGGACGACGAACGACGTCATGCAGATCCAGACCGTCACCTACATGACGTTCGCGATCATGGTCGCCGCGCCCATCCAGGCCATCGGCGGCATCATCATGGCGATCCAGCAGGACATCGGCATGTCCTGGCTGATGGCCGTGCTCGTCCCCGTCATGCTCGTCGCCGTCGGGCTCATCGTGGCCCGGATGATGCCGCTCTTCCGCGGCATGCAGGAGCGCATCGACGTCGTGAACCGGATCCTCCGCGAGCAGCTCACCGGCATCCGCGTCGTGCGCGCGTTCGTCCGCGAGCGGCACGAGGAGGCGCGCTTCGCCGTGGCGAACGAACGGCTCACCGAGATGGGCTACCGCGTCGGGCGGATCTTCGCGCTCACCTTCCCGCTCGTCATGCTCATCATGAACGGCGGCTCGGTCGCGGTCCTCTGGTTCGGCGCCCAGGGCGTCGACGCGGGGACGACGGATGTCGGCGCCGTCATGGCATTCCTCCAGTACCTCGTCCAGATCCTCATGGGCGTCATGATGGCCGTGATGATGTCGATGATGCTGCCGCGGGCGGCGGTGTCCGCGGATCGCGTGAGCGCCGTCCTCGAGACGGAGTCGAGCGTCGTCCCTCCGGTGAATCCGGTGCGCGAGCTCTCCGGCGAGGGCACGGTCGAGTTCCGGGACGTCGAGTTCCGGTATCCGGGCGCCTCGGCGCCCGTGCTCTCCGGGATCTCCTTCACGGCACGCCCCGGGCAGACGACGGCGATCATCGGCTCGACGGGCGCCGGCAAGTCGACGCTCGTGAGCCTCATCCCGCGCCTCTTCGACGCGACGGCCGGCGCCGTGCTCGTCGACGGCGTCGATGTCCGCGAGATCGACGAGGACGCCCTCTGGGGCGGCATCGGGCTCGTGCCGCAGCGCGCCTACCTGTTCGGCGGCACCGTCGCCTCGAATCTCCGCTTCGGGCGTCCGGAGGCCACGGACGACGAGCTCTGGGAGGCCCTGCGCGTCGCTCAGGCGGAGCGCTTCGTCCGCGAGATGCCGGAGGGATTGAATGCGCCGATCGCCCAGGGCGGGACGAACGTCTCGGGCGGGCAGCGGCAGCGCCTCGCGATCGCCCGGGCGCTCGTCCGGCGCGCCCCGGTGATGATCTTCGACGATGCCTTCAGCGCGCTCGACACCGCCACGGACGCGCGACTGCGCGCGGCGCTCTCCGTCGTGGCGAAGGGGATGACCCGGATCATCGTCGCGCAGCGCGTCTCGACGATCGTCGACGCGGAGCAGATCCTCGTCCTCGATGGAGGCCGGATCACGGCCCGGGGCACGCACGCCGAGCTGCTCGAGTCGAGCGAGACGTATCGCGAGATCGTCGATTCGCAGTTCCGAGCGGAGGAGGCGGCATGACCCTTCGAGAGCCTCAGGGCGGCGGCTCGAAGGCACCCGCCGCAGCGCGCCCGGCGGCATCCGCCGGTCGCCGGATGGGAGCCGGCGGGCGCGGCGGTCCCGGCATGGGCATGGGGATGCCCGCCGAGAAGGCGCTTGCCTTCTGGCCCTCGGCGCGCCGCCTGCTCGGCCGCCTCCGGCCGTTCCGCGTCCTCGTCGCGATCGTCGTCACCCTCGCCACCGCGAGCGTCGTGCTCGGCGTGCTCGGCCCGAGGATCCTCGGAGAGGCGACGAACGCGATCTTCGCCGGCTTCCTCGGCAGGTCCCTCCCCGCCGGGCTCACGAAGGACCAGGTCGTCGACGGCCTCCGCGCCCAGGGCGAGGACGGTCAGGCGGACATGATCTCGCAGCTCGACATCGTGCCGGGGCAGGGCATCGACTTCGGCGTCGTCGCCCACTGGCTCATCCTCGCGCTCGCGCTCTACGTCGGCGCGCAGGTCCTCGGCTACGTGCAGGCGCTCATCCTCAACCGCGTCGTGCAGCGCACCGCGTACCGCCTCCGCGCCGATGTCGAGGAGAAGATCCACCGCCTGCCCCTCAGCCACTTCGACCGCACTCCCCGCGGCGAGCTCCTCTCGCGCGTCACGAACGATGTCGACAACATCCAGCAGTCGCTCAACCAGACGCTGAGCCAGCTCATCAACTCGCTGCTCCAGGTCGTCGCGGTGCTCGTGATGATGTTCACGCTCTCGTGGATCCTCGCGCTCATCGCGCTCGTGACGGTGCCGCTCACGACCGTCATCACGGCGCAGATCGCGAAGCGCTCGCAGCCGCGCTTCGTCGCGCAGTGGCAGCACACGGGCGTCCTCAACGCGCAGGTCGAGGAGGGCTACACGGGCCATGCGCTCGTCAAGGTGTTCGGCCGGCATCGCGAGATCGCCGCGGCCTTCGCGGCGGAGAACGACGCCCTGTTCCGCGCGAGCTTCGGCGCGCAGTTCATCTCCGGCATCATCATGCCCGCGACGCAGTTCATCGGGAACCTCGTCTACGTCATCATCGCCGTCGTCGGCGGGCTCTTCGTCTCGAACGGGACGATGACGCTGGGCGGCGTCCAGGCGTTCATCCAGTACTCCCGCCAGTTCACCATGCCGCTCGCGCAGCTCGGCTCCATGGCGAACATCCTCCAGTCGGGCGTCGCGAGCGCCGAGCGCGTGTTCGAGCTGCTCGACGCGGAGGAGCAGTCCCCGGATCCGGCCGAGCCGGCCTCGCCGGCCGCGGGCGCGGGCGACCTCGCGTTCGAGCACGTCGGCTTCGACTACGAGCCGGAGAAGCCGCTCATCCGGGACCTCTCCCTCGTCGCGGATCCCGGTCACACGGTCGCGATCGTCGGTCCGACGGGGGCCGGCAAGACGACGCTCGTGAACCTCCTCATGCGCTTCTACGAGGTGCAGGAGGGACGCATCGTCCTCGGCGGCGTCGACACGGCCACGATGACCCGCGCCGATCTGCGCGAACGGACGGGGATGGTGCTCCAGGACACGTGGCTCTTCCAGGGCACGATCCGGGAGAACATCCGCTACGGCCGCCCCGAGGCGAGCGACGACGAGGTCCTCGAGGCGGCGAAGGCGGCGTTCGCGGACCGGTTCATCCAGGCGCTGCCCGATGGCTACGACACCGTCCTCGCCGACGACGGCGACAACCTGTCCGCCGGGCAGAAGCAGCTGCTCACGATCGCCCGCGCATTCATCGCCGATCCGCGGATCCTCATCCTCGACGAGGCGACCTCCTCCGTGGACACCCGCACCGAGCTGCTCATCCAGCGCGCGATGCTCCAGCTCCGCCGATCGCGGACGAGCTTCGTGATCGCGCACCGCCTGTCGACGATTCGCGACGCCGACCTCATCCTCGTGATGAATGCGGGCCGCATCGTCGAGCAGGGGCGGCACGAGGACCTCCTCGCGGCCGGAGGCGCGTACGCCGACCTCTACCGTTCGCAGTTCGCGGCGCCCGCGGACCCGGAGAACGACGAAAGCCGCCAGCTCACGAGCTGACGGCCTCCGTGCGGTCGGTCACTTCTGCAGGATGACCTGCAGGTCGAAGCTGAGCGTCACGTCGTTCGAGAGCAGGAGGCCCCCGGCCTCGAGCGGCGAATTCCAGGAGACGCCGAACGCGGTGCGGTCGATGGTCGTCGTCACCTCGGCGCCGGCGTGGACGTTGCCGTAGCCGTCGGTGTTGACGCCGCCGAACTCGCCCTTCAGGGTGACCGGCTTCGTGACGCCGCGCAGCGTGAGCTCGCCCGCGACCGTGAAGTCGTCCGGCGTGCCGGCGATGCTCGTCGACGTGAAGGTCGCCGTCGGGAACTCCTCGATCTTGAAGAAGTCGCCGGTCTTCAGATGCCCGTCGCGGTTCGCGTCCTTCGTGTCGACGCTCGCGAGGTCGATCGTCGCCCGGATCGTCGAGTGCTCGAGCTCGTCCGCGGCCTCGATCGTGACGTCGAAGTCGTGGAACACGCCGCGGACCTTCGAGATGCCGAGGTGCTTCACGGTGAACGAGAGCTCGGAGTGAGCCTTGTCGAGCTGCCAGGTGCCGGCGACGAGGTCGGGATGGAGAGAGGTGCCAACTGTCATGAAAGATCCAAATGCATCGAGTCCCGGTTTATTCCTGGGGGTCCGAGGTTCGCATGAACGTCCCATGAGCGGCTCCCGAATGACCGCCGGGGCGGACAGGACGCGGAGTAGCGTGAGGAGCATGCGCTTCGGAATCTTCATCCCCCAGGGCTGGCGGCACGACCTCGTGGGCGTGCCGGATGACGAGCAGTGGGGCACGATGCTGCGCCTCGCCCACGCGGCGGACGCGGGGCCGTGGGAGTCGCTGTGGGTGTACGACCACTTCCACACGGTGCCGGTCCCGACGGAGGAGTCGACCCACGAGGCGTGGACGCTCATGAGCGCGTTCGCCGCGTCGACGAGTCGGATCCGACTCGGCCAGATGTGCACGTGCATGTCGTACCGGAATCCGGCGTACCTCGCGAAGGTCGCCTCGACCGTCGACCACATCTCCGGCGGACGCGTCGAGATGGGCATCGGCGGCGGCTGGTACGAGCACGAGTGGCGCGCCTACGGCTACGGCTTCCCCGAGGTGAAGGATCGGCTCGGCCGCCTCCGCGAGGGCGTCGAGATCTTCAAGCAGGCGTGGGAGACGGGGACCGCGACGCTCGACGGCAAGCATTACCAGGTGAACGGCGCGCGCGTGTATCCGCGGCCCATCCAGAAGCCGGGGATCCCCATCTGGATCGCGGGCGGCGGCGAGCAGGTGACGCTGAAGATCGCGGCTCGCTATGCCCGGTACACGAACTTCGCAGCCGGCGACCTCGAGGTGTGGAAGCGGAAGTCGGCCCTCCTGGCCGAGCACTGCGAAGCGGTCGGGACCGACTTCGGCGCGATCACCCGCTCGGCGAACTGGGCCACCGTCATCGGTGCGACCGAGGCCGAGGCGAAGGAGCGGCTCGACACGCACTTCGCCCGGATCACGCCCGTCATCGGGACCGAGGCGGCGGCCCGGTTCCGGAAGCAGTTCGAGACGGGCGAGGCCCTCTACGGCACGCCGGAGCAGATCGTGGAGACGCTGCGATCGCGGGCGGCCGAGGGCCTCGGCTACTCCATCCACTACTTCCCGGAGACGGCGTACGACCGCTCCGGGGTCGAGCTCTTCGAGCGCGAGGTCATGCCCGCCCTCGCCTGACCGCGCTCGCCGTCATGGGGGAGCGCTCCGTCCGCGCCTTCCCCGGTCGGCGAGGCGCGCCGCGAGCATTCCCCCGTTCACGCCGAGCCAGCGCAGCGGCTCGGGCTCCCACGAGGGCGACCGGTGCTGCACCCAGGGGAGCGTCGTGAGCTCGGACGGCGTCCCCGACAGGAGGTCGGCGAGCGTGCGGCCGGCGAGATTCGCCGTCGCCAGCCCGTCGCCGGCGTAGCCGGCCGCCGAGGCGATGCCGGTCGCGGGGTCGAAGGCGGCGTGCGGCCGCCCGTCGCGCGGGACTCCGAGGGGGCCGCCCCAGCGGTGCGTCACCTCGAAGCCGGGCAGCTGCGGGAACAGGCGCCGGAGCTCGGCCACGAGATGCCGGAAGACCCGCTCGAGGCGATCGAAGCCCGGGCGGATGCGGGACCCGAAGTGGTACGGCGCGCCCCGCCCGCCGACGAGGAGGCGATCGTCCGCGGTCCGCTGCCCGCACAGCATGAGATGACCTCGGTCGGCGAACGTCTGCCCGTGCGACAGCCCCATCGCGTCCCGGGTCTCGTCGGGGAGAGGCTCGGTCGCGAGCATGAGCGAATAGACCGGGAGGAGCCGCCGGTGCGTCTGCGGGACGGCTGCCGCATAAGCGCCGAGCGCGACGACGACGCGCTCGGCGCGCAGGTAGCCGTGGTCCGTGAACACCGTGGCCGAGCGCTGCGTCGGCGTCGGGCTGCCGCGCCACGACAGCACACGCGTGCGCTCGTGGATGGTCACGCCGCGGTCCTCGAGCGCGCGGGCGAGTCCCCGGACGAGCTTGCCGGGGTGAATGCGGGCGGAGTTCGGATCGTAGGTCGCACCGAGCGCGCTCCCCACCCCGCTCGGGCCGGCCGCCCGCACCCGTTCGGCGCCCCAGACCTCGATCGGGTCGATCCCGTACTCCGCGGCCGATGCCGCCTCCGCCCGAGCCGTCTCGAGCTGGGGGGCATCGCGCGCATAGGCGATCGTGCCGCCCTTCGCGTAGTCGATGTCGACGCCGGCCTCCCCGGCGGCGCGGGCGACCTCGTCGACCGCGCCGATCATCGCGCGCCGCATCCGGAGCGCTGCGTCGCGTCCGTGCCGGCGGGCGATCGCGGCGATCGGCTGCGGGAAGCGCGCGGAGCATCGCCCCCCATTCCTCCCCGACTCCCCGAAGCCGACGATCTCCGCCTCGAGCACCGTGATGCGGGTGGCGGGCTCGCGCTGCAGCAGGTACCACGCGGTCCACAGTCCGGTGAGTCCGCCCCCGATGATGACGACATCGGTCTGGCGATCGCCGGGCAGTGGGACGCGGGGCGTCAGATCGTCGTCGACCGTGTCGTGCCAGTAGGACAGATACCGGTACTCGGACATCGATTCAGGCTATTCGGCGGAGTTGAGCGTGCGGCGCGACATCGTGACGGACGGCCCGGAATCGGACCGGGGGGCGCGCAGCCCGGCTCGCCGGGTTCAGAGATGCGCGTGCGCCTCCGTGAGCACGAGCCGGAGGATCCGCTCGATCTCCTCGAACTCGGCGGGCCCGCAGGTCAGCGGCGGCGCCACCTGGATGACGGCGTCGCCGCGGTCGTCCGAGCGGCAGTACAGGCCCGCCTCCCACAGCGCCCGCGAGAGGAACCCCCGGAGCAGCCGCTCGGACTCGGCCTCGTCGAAGGTCTCGCGCGTCGCCTGGTCCTTGACGAGCTCGATGCCGAAGAAGTAGCCGTCGCCGCGGACATCGCCGACGATGGGCAGATCGCGGAGCCGCTCGAGCGTCGCGCGGAAGACGGGGGAGTACTCGGTCACGCGCTCGTTGATCCGCTCCTCCTCGTAGATGTCGAGGGCCTCGAGCGCCACGGCGGCCGTCATGGGGTGGCCCCCGAAGGTGTAGCCGTGGAGGAAGGAGGTCGCGCCGGTCGCGAACGGCTCGTAGATCTCCTCGCTCACGATCGCGGCCCCGATGGGCGCGTAGCCGGACGACATGCCCTTCGCGCACGTGATGATGTCCGGCGTCACCCCGAACTTCGTCATCGCGAAGGTGTCGCCCAGCCGGCCGAACGCCGTGATCGTCTCGTCGGCGACGAGGATCACGTCGTGCCGGTCGCAGATGTCCTTCACCCGCTGCAGGTAGCCGGGCGGCGGGACGAGGCAGCCGCCGCCGTTCTGCACCGGCTCGAGGAAGACCGCCGCGACCGTGTCGGGACCCTCCATGAGGATCGCCTGCTCGATCATGGCGGCCGCCCAGCGCCCGAAGCGGTCCAGCTCCTCGCCCTTGCCGCTCCAGACGAAGCCGGCCTCGTGGCGCCGGTAGAAGTTCGTGTTCGGCACCTTGATCGCGCCGGGGACGAGCGGCTCGAAGGGCATCTTGTACGTCGGGATCCCCGTGATCGAGAGCGCCCCGTGCGGCGTGCCGTGGTACGCGATCGCCCGCGAGATGACCTTGTGCTTCGTGCCCTTGCCGATGAGCTTGTAGTACTGCTTGGCGAGCTTGAAGGCGGTCTCGACCGCCTCGCCGCCGCCGGATGTGAAGAAGACGCGATTGAGATCGCCGGGTGCGAGGTCGGCGAGCCGGTCCGCGAGCTCGATCGCCCTCGGGTGCGTGTAGCCCCACAGGGGGAAGTAGTCGAGCTCGACCGCCTGCTTCGCCGCCGCCTCGCCGAGCCGTCGGCGCCCGTGGCCGAGGTTCACGGTGAAGAGGCCCGAGATCCCGTCGAAGTACTCCCGGCCTTCGGCATCCCAGATGCGATGCCCCTCGCCGCGGACGATGAGCGGGATGACACCCTCCGCCAGCGCCTGCTGACGGGAGAAGTGCATCCAGAGGTGGTCCTTGGCCTTCTGCTGGAGGGCTCGGGCGTCGGAGACCATGGGTATCAGCTCCAATGAGGCCGTCCGTGCGGGGTTGGCGCGGGGCCCGGCCGTCGGTACGTTCCTCGCAGGGTACGCCACCGCTGGGGGGTCGCCGCAAATCCTCCGTGAGCTGCCGATGGGCGCTCCGGAGCGACGGATCGAATGGGCGGCGGGCGCGGGCGGTGAGCCAAGCCTTGCCTTCGTGGCGGGGCCGGGCCCTCGTTCCCTAGCCTGGCATGGTGACCATGACTGCCGCGCTGCACGCCGACGAGCCGCACCGTGAGGGCGTCGCCCAGCGCCTGAACTGGCTCCGGGCGGGCGTGCTCGGTGCGAACGACGGCATCGTCTCCGTCGCTGCGGTCGTCGTCGGCGTCGCGGGGGCGACGAGCGATCCGGCGCCGATCCTCACGGCCGGCCTCGCGGCGCTCGTCGGCGGCGCCATCTCGATGGCCCTCGGGGAGTACGTCTCGGTGTCGAGCCAGCGCGACACGGAGCGCGCGCTCATCGCGAAGGAGCGGCACGAGCTCGCGACGATGCCTGCCGAGGAGCTCGAGGAGCTTGCGTCGCTCTACCAGGCGAAGGGCCTCAGCGAGGAGACCGCCCGGCAGGTGGCGCTGGAGCTCACGGAGCACGACGCGCTCGCGGCCCACCTCGAGGCCGAGCTCCGGATCGACCAGGACGACGTCGTGAGCCCGTGGCATGCGGCCCTCGCCTCGGCCATCGCGTTCACGTGCGGCGCGGTCCTGCCGATGCTCATGATCCTGCTCCCGGCGGAGGTGCGGATCCCGCTCACCTTCGCGATCGTGCTCGTCGCGCTCGCGATCACCGGCTTCGTCGCGGCGTGGATCGGGAACAGCCCTCGACTCCGCTCGATCCTCCGCGTCGTCGTCGGCGGCGCGCTCGCGCTCGCCGCGACGTTCCTCATCGGCTGGCTCCTCGGCACGACCGGCGTCGTCTGAGCCGGGCGCGTCGGGATGGGCCCGGCGCGCAGGTAGGCTTGGGAGCCGTTCGTCGGCAGGCTCGAGGAGGTGCGAGGCGACCGTGACGGAGATCACGAGCGCGAAGCGCACCCGGCGTTTCGCGACGAAGGCCGAGCCGAAGCGCGCGCTCGAGCTCGCGTGGGGCAGCGCCTCCGATGTCGGCCGGAAGCGGCAGGTGAACGAGGACAGCGTCGTCGCCCTCCCAGGCGTCTTCGCGGTCGCAGACGGCCTCGGCGGGCACTCCGCGGGCGACGTCGCCTCCGCCGCGGCGGTCACTCGTCTCGCCGAGAAGGCCAGGGCGCGCTCGAGGTCAGGCGGACTGCTCGATCCGAAGGATCTGGAGGACGCGTTCCTGCGCGCATGCGACGACATCACGCTGCAGACCGCCGGCGCGGCGCATGGCAGCGGCACGACGGTCACGGGCATCGCGGTCGTCGAGTCGGACCGGGTCCCGGCGCTCCTCGTGTTCAACATCGGGGATTCGCGCGTCTACCGTCTCCGTGATGGGCAGCTCCGGCAGCTCACCGTCGACCACTCCTACGTGCAGGAGCTCGTCGATGCGGGCGAGCTCGCGGCCGAGGAGATGGAGTACCACCCCGACGCGAACGTCATCACGCGCGCCCTCGGTTTCGGGGAGGCGCCGCCGCACGACTCCTGGCTGTTGCATCCGGAGCCGGGGGACCGGTTCCTCGTCTGCAGCGACGGGCTCACGCGCGAGGTCCCGAACGCGGAGATCGCGAAGATCCTCGGCGGGGATGCATCGCCTCGGGACACCGCGACGACGCTCGTCGCCGCCGCCAACGAAGGGGGCGGGCGGGACAACGTCACGGTCGCGGTCGTCGACGTCCTCGAGGCGCCGACGACGGGAGCCGCGCCGGAGACGGCGTGAACTGCCTGTACTGCGGGGCGGGCCTCGTGCCCGGTACGTTCTTCTGCCCGGAATGCGGACGACGCGTGTCCGACACCGGGGTCCGGCCGGGATCGGGAGGCTTCGTCGCGGATCCGATCGCCTATGCCCCGGCCCCCACCGCCGCGCAGGCCGATTGGGAGCTCGACGGCGCCGACGAGACCGCGTCGCTCCAGCTCACGGCGCCCGCGTCGAGCCCGTTCCGCCTCGTCTCGACGACGGGCCAGCGCTTCGAGGTGACCGGTCGCAGCCTGCTCGGTCGCAATCCCTCGCCCGAGCCCGGTCAGCGCTATGACAGCGTGCTCGTCCTCGTCGACGAGGGCAAGACCGTGTCGAAGCGCCACCTCGAGCTCGTCGTCGTCGCCGACCAGCTGCTCGCGACCGACCTCGGCTCGGGGAACGGGACGGTCCTCGAGGTCGAGGGCCGCCCGCCGATCAGGCTCGCCGCCGGCACGCCGCAGCTCGTGCCCCGCGGCTGCGTGCTGCGGCTGGGCAAGCATCGCATCAGCGTCGAGTGATCGGGTCGTCGACCTGTGCGACCATGCTCATCACACCCCGCCCGTCGGCGCGCCAGCCGGAGGATCGATATCGCATGAACCGTCCGCTTCCGAGTGATCCGCTGCTCGCCCAGCTCGTCGTGGGGTCGGCGCGGCTGAGTCGCCGCCGCCTCCTGGGCCTGGGCGCGGCCGGCGTCGGCACCCTGGCGCTCGCCGCGTGCGGAGCGCCCGGCGGGACGGCGACACGCGGTGCTCCCGCGCCGGCATCGCTCATCTGGGCGAATCGTGATGGCGATATGGATGCGGCCGACGACGGCAGCCATCCGACGCTCGATGCGTTCCAGGCGCAGACGAGCATTCGCGTCGATTACCGGACCGACTCGTCGACGACGATGCGTTCACCGCGAGGATCCAGCCGCTGCTGGCAGCGGGCCGGTTCACGGGATACGACGTCGCGTGCCTCGCCGACCGGACGATCGCCGAGATGGTCGCGGCCGGACAGGCGCTGGAGCTCGACCACTCGAGGATCCCGAACGTCAAGAACCTCGACTCGTCGCTCCTCGACGTCGACTTCGACCCCGGCCGCCGCTACACGATGC
>Ga0164242_10004581_pt1 | contig 15506 bp, 10 predicted proteins | sample OricomgcompostMG_FD_108783 | JGI IMG/M metagenome (GOLD analysis project Ga0164242, IMG submission 108783) | Miracle-Growth compost microbial communities from Emeryville, California, USA - Original compost - Miracle growth compost (MG) ... | reverse complement strand
TGGGTGACCAGCCGGGTGTTGGTGACGCCGCGGTGCGGCAGGATGTGCGAACCCGGCCGCAGCACCGAGAACAGGGCTTCCGGCGCGTGGGCGCGGACGCGCGCCAGCGGCAGCTCGTCCAGGATGGCCGCGGTGCGCGGGCAGCGCTGCAGGTGCTCGTCGAAGCGCTCGCCATGGCGGAAGAAGAAGAACGCGTCCCATGAGGCCGGCGAGGAGCCCCAGCCCTTGAGCAGGCCGGGCAGGTCGCCCTCCGGACCGCCCAGGAACGGCACCAACTCGTCCTGCGCCTCTCCCAGTACGCCGCGCAATTCCTCGCGGATGACGTCGGTGCCGGCTTCCAGCTGCGCGTACCAGGGGAAGCGCTCGCGGGCGTAGTAGGTCCGGCTCGGCACGCCCGGGAAGTACAGGAACTTGGGCTTCTGCCGTGGATCCGGCAGGTTCGCCGGCTGTTCGCCCAGGTAGATCGCCAGGGCCTGCTCGACCCGCGCCATCTCGGCCCGGCCGTAGCGCTGGCGCAGCGGTTCGAGGACGCCGTCGAACAGCGCGTGGCGGCCGGCGTCGACGTAGCGGATGGCGTGCTTGACCGCCTCGCGGATGCCGGGAGCGGTCGTGTCCTCGCTCAGCCAGCGCCCCTGTTCCTGGGCCACGTTGACGGCGCCGAAGTACTCGAGCAGCGCCTGGTGGGATTCGCCCAGCTGTTCCAGGACGATGCCGAGGCGCAGGCGCGCGACGAACATGCGCGGCTTCAGCTGCAGCGCCTGGCGCAGGCTCTCGGCGGCGCCGCGCAGGTCGCCGTCCATCATTTGCGTGGCGCCGAGCTGGTGCCAAGTGACCCCGTCGCCCGGGTGGGCCTGCACGGCCGTCCGCAGCAGGCCGGCCGCCTGCGGGGCCAGGCCCCGCGCCAGCTGCGCGCTGGCCAGGTATTGCAGCGCCTCGAGATCGGTGGGCTGGCTCTCCAGCACCCGCGCATAGGACGACTCGGCCAGGGCCTCGTCGTTGTGCTGTACCGCGAAGCGCGCGCGCGCGCGAAAATCGACCGGTTGCTGGTTCGTTTCCACTGCCATCGCTGCACCCGCCGTGGTGGATCTGCGTGACTTTCGACTAGCCTGCATAATACGCGATGCGATGCCACGGCAGCGATGCCGCAGATCAAGGCCGGCGCGCAGCCGCGTCGCGCAATCCAGCGGACACGCACCTCCATTCGCGGGCGCATGATGACCTCACGACTGTACGGATTGAGCAATGCCACGCAGCAGCGCGTCCTGAACGCAGGGGCGGCGCTCGATGCGGGCCGGCTCGAGGAGGCCAGCCGCAGCCTCGCCGGCATCCCCGCCGCCGAAGCCCGGCACCCGGAGGTGCTGCGCATGCGCGCCGGCATCCACAGTCTGCAGGGCCGGCACCCGGAGGCCGCCGGCGCCATGCGCGAGGCCTTGCGGCAGCGTCCGGACGACGCGCTCTACCACAACACCATGGGCACCATCCTCGGCAGCGCCGGCGACTTCGACGCGGCCGTGGAGGCATTGCAGCGCGCCTGCGAGCTGCAGCCCCGGCTCGCCCTGGCCTGGTTCAACCTGGGCGTGATGCTGGTGCGCGGCATGCGCCACGAGGCAGCCGAGGCGGCCCTGCGCAAGGCAGTGGAACTGGAACCGGGCCAGCTGGCCGCGCGCGCGCTGCTCGCCGACATGCTGCGCAATCGCGGGGCCGTGGCCGAGGCCGCCGCCGAATACCGCAGGATCATTGCCCGGCAGGCCTGGACAGGGTCAGCCTGGTGGGGCCTGGCCGACCTGAAGACGATGCGTTTCGAGGACGGCGACATCGAACGCATGCAGGTGGCCATGCGCCAGCCGGCCGCCAGCGACGACGACCTCATGGCCATGGGCTTTGCGCTGGCCAAGGCCCTGGACGAAGCCGGGCGCTACGCCGAGGCGCTCGCCGCCCTGGCCCGGGCGAACGCCATCGCGCGGCGGCGGCAGACCTGGGATGCCGCGGGGTTCTCGGCCGGCATCACCGCCATCAACGACGCGTTCACTCCCCCGCCGCAGCCGGCGGCCGCACCGGCGCTGGGCAGCGGGGTGATTTTCATCACCAGCCTGCCGCGCTCCGGTTCCACCCTGGTCGAGCAGATCCTCGCCTCGCACAGCGCCGTCGAAGGCGCTGGCGAGCTGGTCGACCTGCCGGCGGTGCTGGCGGAGGAATCGCGGCGCCGCGGCCAGCCGTTCCCGCAATGGGTGGGGCTGATGCAGCCCGCGGACTGGGAACGGCTGGGGCGGCGCTACCTGGAGCGCACCAGCCGCTGGCAGCAGCGGCGCGCCGTGTTCACCGACAAGCTGCTCAATAACTGGATTTACATCGGCGCCATCCGCGCCATGCTGCCCGGCGCGCACGTCGTCGCCTGCCGCCGCGATCCGCTGGAGACCTGTTTTTCCTGCTACCGGCAGCGCCTAGACAACAACGAATACACGCGCACGTTCGACGACCTGGCCAGCTTCTGGCGCGATTTCGACCGCAGCGTGCGGCACTGGCGACAGCTCCATCCCGGGCACGTCCTCGAGCACAGCCACGAGGCCCTGCTGGCCGACCCGGAAGCCTCGATCCGCCGCCTGCTGGCGTTTTGCGGCTTGCCGTTCGAGGAGGCCTGCATGCGTTTCCACGAAAACCGCCGCGACGTGCGCTCGCCCAGTGCCACCCAGGTCCGCCAGCCGCTGCACGACACCGCGCGCGCGCCCCGCTACGGCGCGCTGCTCGATCCGCTGCGCGCGGCGCTCGGCTATCCGGCGACGGTCGGCGAATGAAGCCCGGCAGGCCCGCGCCATGACCGCCGGCCCATCGGATCGCCCGGCCGGGCCGGCCGAGGCGCTGACGGCCTACGACCGGCAGCTGCTTGCCGGACGTCCCGAGGCCGCATGCCCGGCCGTGCTTGCCGCACTGGCCGGCGCGGATGAACGCGACTGGCTGGAATGCGCGCGCACGCTGACCTTGCGGGCGCAGGCCGAGGCGGCACGGTCGGTGCTGGCCGCCGGGCTGGCGTCGTTCCCGGACTCTGCCGAATTGCGCTTCGCGCTGGCCGGAGCCCTGCGCCAGGCCGGGCAGACCGTTGCCGCCGAAGCCCTGCTGCGTGATTTGCTGGCGCAATGCCCCGGGCACGCCAGCGCCGCCTTCCTGCTGGCCGGCATGTTGCGGGACGCGGGCCGCACCGCGGCGGCGGCGACGGTGCTGCGGGTCTTGTTCCAGGACTCCAACCAGGACGTCGCGAACGCCATCCAGGCCATCGAGTTCCTCGACGATTGCCGGCGCCAGCGCGATGCCGCCGCCATTTGCGAGCTGGCCCTGGCCAGAGGCGCGGCCGATGCGCGGCTGCACGCATACGCGGGCATGCTGGACATCCAGCTGGGCGAATTCGGGCGGGCGCGCGAGCACTACGCCCAGGCCCTGGCGCGCGACCCGCGCGCCGTCGAGTGGAACATCCCGCTGGGTCTGGCCACCATGCAGCGCTACGACAGCGCCGGGCATCCGGACGTCGCGCTGTTCAAGCGCGCGCTCGAAAACCCGGAGCTGAGCCGGGCGGCACGCTCGTCCACCCTGTTCGCGCTGGCCAAGGTATACGACGACGTCGGCGACTACGCGCAGGCGGCGACCTGCCTGCGCGAGGCCAACGCCCTTGCCCATGCCGCCGCATCCTGGTCACGCAAGGGCTGGCGCCGCACCGTCGAGGCGCGCCTCGCCGGCAAGCCGCCGGCCTTCGCCCTGCCGCCCGCGCAGGACTGGACACCGGTCTTCATCGTCGGCGTGCCGCGCTCCGGCACGACCCTGCTGGCCGAGCTGCTGGCCCGTCATCCGGACGTCTGCAACCGCGGGGAGCTGAACTGGCTGCCCGAACTCGCCCGCCAGGTCGGGGCGCCGGACGGGAAAAGCCGGCCCATGCTGCAGCAGGCAGCCGCCCTCTACGAGGCGCAATGCCGGCAGGACGACTCCGCCGCGCACTGGTTCATCGACAAGCAGCCGCTCAACCTGCTGCACGTGGACCTGATCCTCGCGCTCTGGCCGAACGCGCGCATCGTGCTGTGCCAGCGCCATCCACGCGACACTGCCCTGTCGCTGTGGATGCAGTCGTTCCTGGACAATGCCCAGGCCTACGCCTATGACTTCGGCGACATCATCGGCGTCATCCGCGGTTGCGGCCGCCTGGCCGCGCACTGGCAGAAGCGCTACCCCGACGCCATCTACGCCATCCGCTACGAGGAACTCGCGGCCAGCCCCGACAGCCGGATCGCGGCGCTCGGCGCGTGGCTGGGATTGCCCGTCCTGCCCGCCACAGCTGCGCCGGTCGAGCCCGCTGGCGCCATCAGCACGGCCAGCGTCTGGCAGGCGCGCCAGCCGGTGTACACGCGCTCGGTGGGGCGCTGGCGCCACTACGCCGAACTGTTCCCGGAACTGCTGCAACTGCCGGAAACGTAGCCGGCCACGGGCTCGCGCCACATGGCGACCGAAGATTGATCGTGCGCCGTCAATCCAGCGAAAGTTGGGACCCAGTGTCTTTCATGGCCGCACGTCACTGGATCCCAGCTTTCGCTGGGATGACGGGAAGGGGGACGACGGAAGGAGGAACAGTTTGGAGGGATGGGGGTTTGGAGGGATGGGGTTTGGAGGGGCAATCAGGTATTTTTGAGTCGAGATGGCGAACGGCACCCGTCCAGCCTTGTACCGCCATGCTTTCGTTGCCGAAGCACGGATATATCCCGGACAGCAGTGCGCTTGCGCGGGCATGACGAGCGGAAGCCATGGGTTGACGGGCCCACGGCTCCTTGTCGCATTGGATGCCATCGGTATCAGGCCGTACCCACGCCCTCTCCGGCATCGACAGCCGCCACCGGCATTGGCTCGCTGGCATAGTGCCAGTGCCGCAGCATCGGTTCGATGATCGGCAGCACCGGGGCGAACTCCTGCCGATAGCGCGCCCACCGGTTCAGCCCCTTGGTGTTGACCGGCTGGATGACCTGGTCGTAGCTCGGCGTGCCGATGAACGCCTTGCTGCGCGCGTGCGCGTCGAAACGCTGCAGCGGCGCGGCGTCGTCGATGCCGAGGAACGCGGCGATGCGCTGCGTCCGGCCGGGGAAGTCCGTGACCAGGTCTTCGTAGCGCGATACCAGCACGTCGGGCTGGAACACTTCGACGTCGTGCAGCCAGTGCTCCATGGCCGTCACGTAGGCGGTGGCCAGCCGTTCGAGGTTGGCGCAGGCCATCGCCAGCACGGTGGAACGGAAATTCTGCATGTAGCAGCTCAGGATCACGTCGCAGGGATGGCGCAGCGCGAGGATGAACTTCGCCTCGGGGAACAGGCGCTTGATCAGCGGCACCCAGAGCATGTTCAGCGGGTTCTTGTCGACGAGCTGCGCGTTCCAGTTGCGCTGGATCTTTTCGCAGACCAGGCTCCAGTAGTGCTTGCGCAGCTCGTCGCAATCGCGCTGGTCCAGCTTGTACAGGTCCTGCGGGACGCGCACGCCGAACTCGGCCAGCCCGTCCGAGAGCGTGTTGAAGAACGGACGCTCGTCCATCGACTGCAGGTCGGGATGCGCGTCCAGCATCTGCTCGAGCAGGGTCGTGCCGGAGCGCGGGAAGCCGACGATGAACACCGGGGACTGCCTGCACGACGGCGCCTGCAGCGAGGGCCATGCACGGTATTCCTCTTCCGTCATGCGCACGGCGGCCGCGGGCAGGATGGGCGCATCGGGCGCGAAACGCGACGGCGTCACCAGGCGCATTTCTTCGCCCTGCCGGGCATGGGCCTCGGCCAGCGCCCGCATGGCCGCGGCGGTGTCGCCCAGCTTGTCGCAGCTCTCGGCCAGCGCGAAATAGTGCACGTAGTCGTTCGCGTCCACCGGTCCGGTGCGTTCCAGCAGCGCCCGCGAGGTCGCCGCGTCACCGCGGCGCTGCGCCAGTTTCGCCTGCTGGTGGGCGATCTCCCTGCGCACCGGTTCCTCCAGCACTACCTGGTCGGCGACGATCCCGCGCAACAGGCGGCCGGCGTCGTCGAGCCGGTTCATGCGCTCGTAGACCGCGGCCAGCTGGAGCTGCGCCTGCAACTGCCCGGGCGCGCGCCGCAGGATCCCGTCGAGCACGGTTTCCGCGCCCCGGGCGTCTCCCTGGGTCATCAGCAGGTGCGCCAGCTCGAGCTGCAGCTCGTTGTCCAGGGCGGTCCAGCTCCGCCACGGCTTGAGCAGTTTGTCGATCTGCGAGTCGCGGCACGCGCTGCAGGCACGGGCGGCGCGGATGCGTATGGGAATGGAATCCGGATCGAGCAGATGGGCGTTGAGCAGGGTTTCGCGGGCCTCGACGAACTCCTGCCGCTGCAGCTGCAGCAGGCCGAGGTTGAGCATGGTCTGCGCATTCTTCGGGTCCCGTTCCAGCGCGGTGGCATAGGCGCGGGCCGCGCCGTCCAGGTCGCCCGACTCGCGCAGGGCCGTGGCGTAGTTGCTCCAGTGCACGCCGGATTGCGGGTACATGCGGGTGAGCCCGGCATAGATGGCGGTCGCCTCGTCCAGCTTCTTCTGGAAATGCAGGCTGATCGCCAGCAGCAATTGCAGGTCGCCGTCCTGCGGCCGCTCCGCCAGTTCGGCGCGCGCGAGCCGCTCCGCCTCCGTCCATTGGCCGGTATGCAAGGCAGTCGCGATGAGTTCGGTGGCGGCAGCGGGCATCTGATCACGATCACTGTGGAACGGGACTGGTGCGTCGTCGGACGCATCGCTCGGTGGCGGCCTCATTGTCCGTGAATTCGGCCGCTCATACAAAAAATCGTCGGGAACGATTTTTGTCATCGCGCAGCGATGGCCCGGAGGGCGGCTGCCAGGGATGGCGGCCGCAAAAAATCGTCCGGAACGATTTTTGACATTGCGCAGCAATGGCCCGATGGGCGGCTGCCAAGTAGGGCAGCCGCAAAAAAGGCCGCGCGATCGGATCGCGCGGCCTTGTGGTTGCACTGTGCGGCGGCCGCTCAGAACGTGAACGTGACGCGGCCCCAGAAGTAGCGGCCGATCATGTCGAAGTCGCTCGGGTCCGTGTTCGCGTTGCCCGTGTTGTTCGCGTACAGGAACGGCGGCTGGCGGTCGAACAGGTTGTTCACGCCGAAGTCGACGCGCGTGCGCCACGCCGCGATGTTGTAGCCGATCGACACATCGTTGTAGATGGTGGACGGGTACTTCAGCACGACGCCGTCGAGGTCGCCGCCGGCCGGATGGACGTCCTGGCTCGGGGCCAGCGAGCCCAGCTGGAACGGGCTGATGTAGCGCATGCGCCACGACGCGTTCCAGCCGCCGGCCTGCCAGTCGAGTTCGCCCTGGGCACGGATGCGCGGGAACAGGCAACCGCCGCTCGCGCCTGGGCAGGCAGCTTCCTGCGCCGAGCCGAACGGCATGAAGTGCCCGGCATCGTGATAGATCGTGTTGCCCGGGGTACCAGGCGCCGTGTACTGGTCGTAGTAGGTCTGGTACGTGCCGTTGAGGACGACATCGAACTGGCCGATGCTGAACTCGGGCAGGTGATAACGCAGCGACGCGTCGATGCCGCCCACCTTCACGCTGCCGAGGTTGCCGGTCGGATCGGTGAACAGCGACGTCAGCTGGCCCTGGTTCGGACCGCTCGGATAGCGGTGGATGAACTGGCAATAGATGGTCTGACCGGCCGCGCACAGGTCCAGCACGCTCTGCGCGCCCACTTCGGTGATGATGTCGTTCAGGTACAGATGCCAGACATCCACCGTGGCCGACAGGCCCGGCGCCCAGCTCGGGCTGTAGACGGCGCCCAGGTCGAACGACTTGCCCTGCTCCGGCTTGATCGGGAAGCCGGCGTACTTGGAGCCCGCCACGATCGTGTTCAGCTGCAACTTCTGCACCACGTTCTGGTTGACGAAGCTGCCGTCGGTCGGCACGTTCACGCAGGCCGGATTGACCGGGCTGCCGGTGTAGCCGGTGCAGGGATCGCTCGAGATGTTCGGGGCGCTGCTGCTGGGCGCGCCGAATACCTCGTCGATGTTCGGGGCACGGAACACCTGGGCCATGGTGCCGCGCAACAGCAGGTCGTTGATCGGCTTCCACTCCACCGCGAATTTCTTGTTGTTGGTGCTGCCGAAGGTGCTGAAGCGCGAGTAGCGGTCGCCAATGGTCACGTTCAGCGACTGCGCCATCGGCAGATCCTTGAGGATCGGGAAGAACGCCTCGGCGTAGACTTCCTTGACGTTGTAGCCGCCCTGCAGGCTGGCGGTGCACTGGCTGCCCAGCGTGCAGCTGCCGGTGTTCGGGTCGATGTTCAGCAGGGGGCTGACGACTTCCTTGGCGTGTTCCTGCCGATAGGTGCCGCCCAGGGCCAGCTGCACGGTGCCGGCCGGCAGGTCGAACAGGCCGCCGTTCAAGTCGGCGTGCCACACTTTTTCCTGCGTATAGCGGTTGGTGAGCACCGGTGCGCCAGCCTCCTGCAGCGCCGCCACCGAGTCGGGCGAGTCGAGATCGAACGGGTTGAACATGCCGTTGCAGTTGCTGATGGGCGCGCTCGGCGTGCCGCAGGTCACGATGCCGGTGGCCGGGTCCATGAAGGACGGGCCGGTATACAGTTCATCGGTGTTCGGCAAGCCCGAGATCGTGGCCACGCGGCTGAAATGCCCGTAGTTGATGCCGACGTTCCATTGCCAGTTCTGGCTCAGCACGTCGAAGTCGCCCTTGAAGCCGGTGCTGACCTGGTCCGTGCTCTGCCCGTAGGCGCCGCCGCGGTTGCCCAGCGCCGACAGGCGGGCGTTCATCGCCAGGCCGCTGTCGCCGCCGTACTCGATGCCGTTGCCCGCGCCGAGCACGCGGCTGCCCGCCGGATTCCAGTAGTTGTCCGCCGAGATGTCCGTGCCGTACGGCGTGCCGTACACGCCCGGCGCCAGCTGGAACGCGGAGGAACTCTTGCTGTGGTAGTAATTCAGGTAGGCGGTGACGTGGTCGCCGAGGTTGTAGGTCCCGTTGAGGAAGGCATTGGTGCGCTCCTGCGGGATCAGGTCCAGGTTCGCGGAAGCATAGTTGTACTTGTCGCTGGCCGCGCCGCTGTTCTGGTAGCAGTGATAGTTGGCCTGGTCGAAGGTCAAGCCGGCAGCCCCCGGATTGCGGGCGAGATAGCCGGAGCTGCAGCCGGGGAAAGCGCCGGCCATGCTTGCCGGCAACTGCACGTGACCGTACGGGGAGGACGAGGAACCGCCGATATAGCTGTACGGCGGCGTCTGGCTGCTGCCGGTCAACGACACCGAGTTTTTCGAGAAATCGCGGCGGGAGGCGCTGATGCCGTCCATCTTGGAGTATTCCACCCCGCCCATGATGCTGCCGTTGTCGGATGTCTGACCGAAGGTGAAGCTGTAGCCGTTCTGCTCGCCGTCGTTGCGATCGGACTCGCCGTACTTGGCCGAGAGCTGTGCGCCCTGATAGTTCTTGCGGGTGATGAAGTTGACCACGCCGCCGATCGCGTCGGAACCGTACACGGCCGAGGCGCCGTCCGTGAGCACGTCGATGCGCTCGATCATGCTGGCCGGGATCGTGTTCGGGTCGGTGTTGTTGATGCGCTGGCCGTCGACCAGGATCAGGGTCCGGTAGGGCCCCAGACCGCGCAGGCCGATGCTCGAGCTGCCGGTACCGCCGCCGTTGTTCACCTGGGGATTGACGTTGCCGCCGGTCATCGCCGGCAGTTGCTGCACCAGCTCGCCCAGGGTCACCTTGCCGGTGGCCTCGATGCGCTGCCGGTCGATGGTGACGACCGGGCTCGCGGTTTCGATGTCCACGCGGCGGATGTGCGAACCGGTCACCACGACCGTTTGCAGGGTCTGCGCGTTGGCTTGGCTCGGCTGGTTGCTCGTGTCCTGGGCAAATGCCGTGCTGCCGGCGCCTGCCGCGATCACGGCGCCCAGCGAAAGCGCCAGCCGGACCGCGGAAGAAAGCTTGTTGACGTCACATTTCATGATCCACTCCTCGTCTTTATTGGTTCAGCTGCAAGGCGGACGGCTCGCAAACTTGCATTGCAGACTGAGCAGTGATCGCTCCACCACGTCAGGCCACCACCACAGCGGTCAAGGACAGCAGGCTGGCGATCGCCAAACACGTGCGGCGTCGTATCACCGTGCTTTTGAGCGCTGCCGGGACTCTCGGGACGCGATCTCCAGAAAAATTTATCACATATATCTTACAAAAATAAAACGTGAACTTGACGTGAAGCGCCCGGGTTCATGGAGCGGCACCACGCCGACGCCACTTTTGCGCCGTAAACCAATGCCCAAGGACAACCTGCGTTCGCCCCCCGATGTCGACTTCCACGCCCTATCGCCCGACGACAGGCGGCCAGTGCTCTTCAGCAGGTCAAGGGCAGGCGGCACCCGAAAAAAACCGCAACCGCCGGGCGTCCATGGCGGGATCTCCGGGATCGCCATGCGCATCGCATGCTTCCCGGCATGACGCCATGCTATGTTTCAGGGTTGGTTCACTGATGGAGCGATGTGATGCGTTTCGCCGTGGCCATCGACGCGGCCTGCGACCTGCCGCATGAGTTCCTGCTGCAGCACCACGTCACGGTCCTGCCGATCACCGTGCGGGTGGACGGCGAAGTGTTCACGGACGATCGCGGCCCGGCGGAAATCCGCCGCTTCCTCGAACGCAAGCTCGGCAATCGCAATCACGAGGCGGAAACCGTGCCCTGCACGGCCGAGGAGGTCGAGCGCCTGTTTCTGGGCAAGCTGGTGCTGGAACACGATTGCGTGTTCTGCCTCACCATCGCGGCCACGCGCAGCGCGATCAACGAGAACGTGCACCGCGCCAGCTTCCGCATCCTCATGGGCTACCGGGAGGTGCGCAACGCCGCCGGCATGACCGGGCCGTACACCATGCGCATCATCGATACCCGCAACATCTTCGCCGGCGCCGGCCCGGCGGTTTTCGAGGCCACCCGGCTGGTCGCCGAAAGCCACTCGCCAGCCGCGATCCGCACGCGGCTCGCCCACGTCGCGGACCATAGTTACGGCTACATGCTGCCCCGCGACCTCTACTACCTCCGCGCCAGGGCAAAGAAGAAAAACGACCGCAGCGTGAGCCTGCTGAGCGCCATGCTCGGTTCGGCCATGGACATCAAGCTCCAGTTGCGTTGCCACCGCGGCGAAACCGCGCCGGCAGGCAAGTTCCGCGGCTTCGAAGCGGGCGCGAAAGCCCTGCTTGGCCACGCCGCGCGCCAGGTGCGCTCCGGCCTGCTGGTGCCGGCCGTATGCCTGAGTTACGCCGGCGACCTGTCCGCGCTGGCCCGCCTGCCCGGCTATGCCGAACTCCGCGAGGCCTGCACCGCCGCCGGCGTGGCCCTGCTGGAGGCGCAGATGAGCATCACCGGCATCATCAATGTCGGCGAAGGCACGCTGACCGTCGGTTTCGCCACCGAGCACGCAGTGGACTTTTGAGGTCGGACCGCTCCGAGGACGCGCCAGCCCCGGCCGATCGCCACGCCCCCATTCCCGCGAGGCACCCATGGAAGCAGGCGGGGCCGCTCGCGGACGTCGCCTTTGGCCTGAATTCTTTACTTTATGTATATATTTCGTGAAAACCGCCCGCCAGCGGCTTCCAGGGTTCGGGGCGGGAAGCCTCCGCAGGCAGCGCCAGGCCGCCGGCTCAGAAACCGCAGGACAGGAAGCCGCCGTCCACGGCCAGCACCTGGCCGGTGACGTAGCTGGCGGCGGGCAGGCACAGGAAGGCGACCGCGGCCGCGACTTCCTCGGGCTCGCCGATGCGCTCGAGAGGCGTGCGATCCAGCACTTCGTCGAGATAGGCCTCGTCGGCGAGCGCAGGCTCCGAACGCTGGGTGCGAATGTACCAAGGCGCCACGGCATTCACCCGGATGCCGTCGACCGCCCACTCCACCGCCAGATTGCGCGTGAGCTGGTGCAGCGCGGCCTTGCTCATGCCGTAGGCCGAACCGGTGCGCACGTGGGTCATGCCCGCCACCGAACCGACGTTGACGATGGCGGCATGCGCATGCTGGACGAGCTGCGGATGCGCGAGGCGGCACATGTCGAAGGCGCTGAACAGGTTCTGCTCGAAGATGGCGCGGACGTCTTCGTCGGCGTAATCCAGGGTGGCGGCAGGCTGGTTGCCGCCGACGTTGTTGACCAGCAATGACAGCGGCGCGCCCAGGTCGTTGATCCAGTCGAATACCGCCAGGCGCTCCTCGGCCTCGGTGAGGTCCGCCGCAAATGCCAGGACCTCGCTGGCGCCGAATTCGCCGGCCAGCTCGCTGCGCACCTCTTCCAACCGGTCCGCGTCGCGCGCGGTCAGCAGCAGGTCGGCGCCGAAGCCCGCGAGTTCACGCGCCACGGCATGGCCAATGCCGCGGCTGGCGCCGGTGACGAGAGCGGTATGCCCGGACAGTTGCCAGGCGTCGAGGCGGCTGTTCATGCGGGGAGCTTAAGCGGAACCATGGCGTACGCCTAGTGCGGCCATGCGGACCAAGGCGCATCCGTACCGGGACGACCCGTGGAGCGCCGATTGCACGGTCGCCGGCAGCCGGCTGAACTTCCCGGCCCGCAGTGTTTCCAAGCTGGTGTGTGCACGCCAATGCGCGCCGCGCGTTGCATACTTATCCTACGGAGCACACCCATGGGCCACAAAACCGCTTTCTTTTCCCTCTGCGCCACCAGCCTGCTGGCTGCCGCGGCTTACGCGCAGGCGCCGCCGCCGCTGAACCTCAAGCTGCCGGCCGGCGGCGTGCCCGCATCCGCCGCGACGGCGGCGCCGCCGGCCGCCCCGGCGCAACCCGCGGCCTCGCAGCCCGGCACATACTACGGCGATACCAGCGGGCGCATGGGCAATACCGTGGCCAGCGCGCCCGCGCCCGCGTGCGATGACTCGACTTACAACCAGCCCCAGGTGCACGGCGCCGTCGGCATGGGCGTGATGAGCGGCAGCCGCGTCGGCACCGGCAGCTACGAGACGGGCACCGTCAATATCAGCAAACGCTACGGCAGCTGCGACGAACCCAGCGGCGGCGTGAGCATGTCGATCAGCGTCGGCCAGGGGCACTTCAGTCCGCGCGGCCGCTGGTGAGTCCCATCTGACCTTCCTTCGACCAGCCTCCTCGACAACAATGCCGATGCTCCCCCTCGACGGCTTCATCGTCGGGGGAGGGAGTTGAGAGGGCAGGGCTCTTGGCAACAACGCGCCAGGGCAAGAGTCCCCTCACCTACCCTCTCCCAGGCAAAGCCGGGGAGAGGGATCAGTTGCCTGCGATACGCCAGTACACACGCCTGCGACACGGGAGAGAAGCCAGCTCAACGCGATGAGGCCAGGCCACGGCCTGACCGCCGTCATTGGCCCGGCCCGCGCGGGACCGGTATTCTTGGACGCCACACCCATGAGACGGCCATGCACGGCGAATACAAGATGCCCGGCGGCAAGCTGGCGGTGATCGACCTCGAGATACGTGGCGACAGGCTGGTCGACGTGCGGTTGAGCGGCGACTTCTTCCTGGAGCCGGACAACGCCCTGCACATGATCGATGCCGCGCTCGAGGGCCAGCCTGCGGCGCTGTCGCCGCCGGCCATCGCCGGGGTCGTGGCCGCCGCCGTGCCGGCGACGACGATGATGTACGGCATTTCGCCGGACGCGGTGGCCATGGCCGTGCACCGCGCGGTACATGGGGAGCAGGACGCATGACCCGCACCAGCTGGCGCGACCACGATTGGCAGTTGATCCACACCGACGCGCAGATGCCGGTGCAGCACATGGCGCTGGACGCGGTGCTCACCGACGAGGTCGGCGCGGGCCGGCGCAAGCCCACGCTGCGCATCTGGGAATGGGCGGCCCCGGCCGTGGTGATCGGCCGCTTCCAGTCGCTGCGCAACGAGGTCGACGCCGAGGCCGCGCAGCGCCACGGCATCGAAGTGGTCCGGCGCATCAGCGGCGGCGGCGCCATGTTCATCGAGCCGGGCAATACCATCACCTATTCCATCTACGCGCCGCTCTCGCTGATCGACGGCCTGCCCTTCAGCGAGGCCTACGCGTACATGGACGAGTGGGTGCTGGCCGCGCTGGGCGAGCTCGGCATCGAGGCCTGGTACCAGCCGCTGAACGACATCACCTCGGCCGGTGGCAAGATCGCCGGCGCGGCGCAGGTGCGCCGCAGCGGCGCGGTGCTGCATCACGTGACCATGGCCTACGACATCGACGCCGCGAAGATGGTGGACGTGCTGCGCATCGGCCGCGAGAAACTCTCGGACAAGGGCACCAAGAGCGCCGCCAAGCGCGTCGACCCGCTGCGCAGCCAGACCGGCCTGCCGCGCGCCAGCGTGATCGAGGCCATGATCAGCACGTTCCGCCGGCTCCACGGACTGCACGACGATGCGCTGCGTCCGCAGGAAGTCGCCGACGCCGAGTCGCTGGGCCTGGCGAAGTTCTCCACCCCGGCATGGACGGCCGACGTGCCCTGAGGCCCGGCGGCCCCGCCCTTCCTAGATCCGCGTCACGGACCAGGACACGACGCGGCCGTCGCGATACGGCATCACGCCATGGAACGGGCGCGGATCGTCGTCGAAGACCAGGGGCAGGAAGTGGCGGTCGCCTTCCCACATCGGCAGTTCGTGCAGGCGGTCGCGCGCCACCCATTCCAGCGAACCCTCGTGGTTGCCCGCCAGCGGCGTGCCGCGCCAGCGGTCGACCAGGAACACAAACCCCAGCCAGTCCTCGCCGTGCTTGCCGAAGCCGGGCCAGCTCACGGTCCCGCGCAGGCGCATCGACAAGCACTCCAGGCCGGCCTCTTCCATGATCTCGCGGCGCATGCAGGCGGCCACGTCTTCGTCCGGCTCGAGCTTGCCGCCCAGGCCGTTGTACTTGCCCAGGTGCTGGTCGTCCGCCCGCGCATTGCGGTGGATCATGAGGACTTCGGTGGCGTCCGCCGACAACACATATCCCAGGGTGGCCACGATTGGCGCGTACGGCATCGCGTGATCCCGATGGCAAAGCCGCCAGTGTAATGGCGCGCGGTGCCTGCGCCGGCAACTCCACGCCGGCACCCTTGCGTCCACGCGCCATGGCAGCGACCATCACTGGATGATCCGATTCCGTATCCCCGCACCGACGGCCTGCGCCCACCGGCGATCCGTGCGCCGGCTGCTGCTGCCGCTGCTGCTGCTCGGCCTCTGCGCCTGCACGCGCACGGCGCAGTCCCTGGACAGCCGGGAAATCACCTTCGCCGGCCAGAACTACCGGGTGGTGCGCATCGACCTCAGGCACGAGTCGCTTTCCCTGCACTGGCGCAATCCGCAGAACGGCCAGGCCTTCGGCAGCATCGAGTCGTTGCGGTCCTGGGCCGCGGAGCATGGCGAGCGCCTGCTGTTCGCCGCCAATGCCGGCATCTACGACAAGCAGCTCGCGCCGCTGGGCCTGCACGTGGAAAACGGCAAGACCCTGGTGCCGCTGAATCTGTCCCACGGCAATCCGGCCGCCGGCAACTTTTCCCTGCTGCCC
>Ga0164242_10004580_pt1 | contig 15508 bp, 12 predicted proteins | sample OricomgcompostMG_FD_108783 | JGI IMG/M metagenome (GOLD analysis project Ga0164242, IMG submission 108783) | Miracle-Growth compost microbial communities from Emeryville, California, USA - Original compost - Miracle growth compost (MG) ... | reverse complement strand
TATTCGGCGGTGGTGGACTACCCGATCAACGTCGGTGGTCGGCCGCTGTTCTCGTGGCCCGCGTTCATTCCGCCTGCGGTGGAGATGACGATCCTGTGGGCTGTGCTGTTCGGCGTCGGCGCGGTGCTGTTCGGTGCCCGGCTGCCGCGCGTGCGTCATCCGTTGTTCGAAAGCCATGAATTCGAACGCGCGACCAGCGATCGGTTCTTCCTTCTGGTGCGCGGTGACGACCCGCGCTTCGATGCGGTGCGCACGCAGGTATTCCTGGAAAGCCTGTCGCCGCTTTCGGTGACGGAGGTAGTGGAGGAATGATTCGAAGCCGCCACCGCTTTCGTCATTCCGGGGCGGCCCGCGGATTCATCGCGGGCCGAACCCGGAACCCAGTGACTTCTTCTCTGGTCGCGAAAAGGCGCTGGGTTCCGGGTTCCATCGCCGACAAAGCCGGCGATGGCCCCGGAATGACGAGCAAATATCGAAGCCTTTTGGCGACAAGGCTTTTGATGTGCGTGCTCGCAACCGTCGCACTCTCAGGCTGCGAACGCGGCATGCACGAGATGTACGACCAGCCGAAGTACAAACCGCTGACGTCCAGCCCATTGTGGTCCGACGGCAATTCGTCACGCCCGCAGGTACCCGGGACGCAGCCCCATTCCGCGGGCGCGCTGGCCGGGATTTCGAGTGGCCGCATGGGTCGGGTTGCGCCGGTTCCACCCGCCGGACCCGTCACCGGCGTGGATGCAAACGGAAAGCCGCTTGCGCAGGCCGGCGCCGCCGCCTCACCCGGTTACTCGAACCCGCTGCCCGTCACGATGAAGCTGCTCGAACGTGGACGGCAGCGCTTCAACATCTATTGCGCACCCTGCCACAGCCGTGCCGGCGATGGCGACGGCGTGATCGCCGAACGTGGTTTCCCGCATCCACCGAGTTACCACACCGCCGCGCTGCGCGACGCGCCCGACAGTCACTTCTACAAGGTGATCACCGATGGCTACGGCGTGATGTATCCGTACGCCGATCGCATTTCGCCGCATGATCGCTGGGCGATCGTCGCCTACATCCGCGCACTGCAATTGAGCCAGCATGCGCCGAGGGCGGACTTGAGCGCGGAGGATCTGCGGAAGTTGGGTGCGACAGCTCCCGATGCGTCGGCCCCGCGAAAGCGGGAAGCCAGTGGCCTTGCTTTCCTCCATGGCGCCGGAGCCCCGCCAACCCATGGCCGGGATGACGGTGCGCCCCGATGAACGCTTGGCGGCCGTGCACGCTTGCGCAATGGCTCGCGCTGCTGGTCGGCATCGCGACGCTGGTCGCGTGCCTGTTGCTCGGTCTGTCGCATGAACCGAAGCAGGCGCTGCTTTCATACCTTTTCGCGTTCTTCTTCTTCACCGGCTTGAGCATCGGAAGTCTCGCGCTGTTGATGATCCATGCCCTCACCGGCGGCGCCTGGGGCGATGCCATTCGTCCCCCGTTGCTTGCGGCCGCACGATTGCTGCCGCTGATGGCGTTGGCGGCGGTCCCCGTGCTGGCATGGATGCACGTGGTGTACCCGTGGACCGCATCCACGCCGGACACGCAGGCGCAGGCGCAAAGCTGGTATCTCGCCGGAACATTCTTCGTGGTCCGCACCGTTGCCTATTTCGTGGTGTGGATCGGCTGGATGATCGCCTTCACGCGCAACATGGATGACCGCGTCCGCGCGCGCCGCATCGCGGCGCCCGGACTGGTCGTGTTTGGCGTCACCTCGCTGCTGGCATCCGTCGACTGGGCCGCCTCGCTGACGCCACACTGGCACTCGTCGATATTCGGAATGATGGTCGGCACCGGCTGGCTGCTCGGCGCCTGCGCGTTGGCCGTCGCGGTGGCCGCGTCACCGCGCAATGCCGGGACGGCACCCGGACCGGGCCCGCTGCACGACCTCGGCAACATGCTGCTGATGTTCGTGCTGGCGTGGTCGTATCTCGCCTTCATGGAGTACCTGACCGTCTGGATCGCCGACCTTCCCGACGAGAACGCGTGGTACATCCCGCGCACGCTGACCTCGTGGCGGTACCTTGCGTGGTTCCTGATCGCGTTCAACTTCGCGCTGCCGTTCGCCGCCCTGCTTTCGCGCGCCGCCAAACGCGACCGGGCATGGCTGCGGGCGATCGCGGTGGTGCTGGTCGCCGCCAATTTCGCCGATGCCTTCTGGTTGATCGTGCCAGGCCATCGCGCCGGCGGTTTCGCGTTGCGCTGGACGGACTTGTGCGCACCGGTCGGCATCGGTGCGCTGTGGTGGTGCGCATGGACTGCGCAACTCGGTGGCACACCGCGCGTGCCGCACGCGGACACGGCCTCCGGCGGACTGGAGCGCTCGCATGGCTGAGATGGAAAAACCGTTCGGCCACGAACCCGATGGGATCGACTACCGCACCATCGTGATCGGTGCCGGCGTGCTCGCCATCGTCGTCATCGCGATCGCGGTGGGACTGCACCTGATCCTCACCCGCGCCGTGATCCCCAACCACGCGGAGGTCGCCGCGCGCGCCGACCGGATCCCGCCGAAACCGCGCCTGCAGGCACACCCGCAAACCGATCTCGCGCGGTTCCGCGCCGAAAAGCAGGCACTGCTGTCCGGCTACGCGTGGGCCGATCCGCAACACGACTACGCACGCGTTCCCATCGAGCGCGCGATGCAGATCTATGCCGCGCAGCACGCGCATCCGACGCCTCCGCCGTCCACCAGCGCCGCCCAGCCGGGGCAAGGTCCATGAACAGCTTCCGCCTGCGCATGTTCTTTCGACGGTTCATCGGTGCAATGCTCGCCATCCCGATCGGGTGCGCCGCGGCGCCACCGGTCCACGTCCGCGCGCCGCCAGACCTGCACCAGCGCGTCGGCTTCGATCAGGAACTCGGTGCACAGGTCCCGCTGGATGCCGTGTTCCATGACGCCGGCGGCAAGGCGGTCTCCTTGCGCGACCTGCTGCACGGCAAACCGGTGCTGCTGGTGCCGGGCTACTTCACCTGCAGGACGCTGTGCAGCGTGGTGCGCACCGGCGTGGCCAGGGGAGTGCGCGGCGTCGGTTTCACGCCCGGCAAGCAGTTCGACGTGGTGCTGGTCAGCATCGATCCGCACGAAACATCCGCCGACGCGCGCCACGCGCAGCGGATGGACGCCGCGAATCATCCCGGTGCCGGCGTCGCGCGATGGCATTACCTCACCGGAACCGAAGCCTCGATCGCGCCGCTGATGCATGCGATCGGCTTCCGCTACTTGTTCGATGCGCGCAGCGACCAGTTCGACCACGCGACCGGCATCGTGGTGTTGACGCCCGCCGGCAAGGTTTCGCAATACCTCTTCGGCGTGCAGTTTCCGGCCGAAACCCTGCGGCTGGCGCTGGTGAACGCCTCGCACGGCAGCGTCGGCAACCTCATCGACCGGCTGGTGCTGCTGTGCTGCCAGTACGACACGTCCACCGGACGCTACACGCTGACGATCCACCGGATCATGCAGGGGCTCGGCGTGTCGTTCGCGGTGCTGCTGGCAGGGTTCATCGTGTTCCTGCGCCGGGCGGAGACGCACCGCAGGGAGGCACGGCGATGAGTTCCGGCGGCTGGTTCCACCTGTTGCCCAATGCGTCCGCCAACGCGCGGCCGCTGGACGAATTGTGGTGGGCAATGGTCGGATTGTGCGCGCTGGTGGCGGTCGGCGTGTTCGTGGTGATGTTCGTGTTCTGCATCCGCTACCGGAAGGGGCGGCCGGCGGATCGCCAGCTCTCCAAGGAAACACTGCCGGTGGAGCTCACGTGGACCACGGTACCGTTCCTGATTTTCATGGGCGTGTTCGTGTGGAGCCTCACGCTTTACGCGCGCAGCCGCACGCCGCCCACGAACGCGGAAACCATCTACGTGGTCGCCAAGCAGTGGATGTGGAAGGTGCAGCATCCGGGCGGCCAGCGCGAAATCAACACGCTGCACGTGCCGACGGGCGTGCCGATCCGGCTGATGATGACCTCGCAGGACGTGATCCACAGTTTCTTCGTGCCGGCGTTCCGGGTGAAGCAGGACGTGCTGCCCGACCGCTACACGCAGCTGTGGTTCACCGCGACGCAGACAGGCGATTACCCGCTTTATTGCACGCAGTATTGCGGCCTCGACCATTCGAAAATGGGCGGCCAGGTCATCGTGATGGCGCCGCGCGCATACGCGCGCTGGCTCGACCAGCACGACACCGGCACCAGCCTCGCGGCCCAGGGCGCGGCGCTGTTCCGCGCCAAGGGCTGCAGCGGCTGCCACGGTGCGAACGCTTCGGTGCACGCACCCGACCTCGACGGCATCTACGGCCGCATCGTGCATCTTTCGGACGGCAGCACCGCCACGGCGGACGACCGCTACATCCATGACTCGATCATGTTGCCCGAGAAGCAGATCGTCGCGGGCTACGCGCCGATCATGCCATCGTTCTCGGGCGAACTCAGCGAAAGCGACGTGCTCGCGATCATCGCGTATCTCAAGTCCACCAGGCCGGGCCGCGTACCTGCGCACCAAAGCACGAAACAGTCTGCCCGCCAGGGCACCAGGTCCGATCCATGAATGCCACCGCCATCACGCCGGACTTCCCGGAACTGGAACCCCCGCGCAACTTCTACACGCACCGGTCTGGCCTCAGGAGCTGGCTCCTCACCACCGACCACAAGCGCATCGCAATCCTGTACGCGATCACGATCACGCTGTTCTTCATCATGGGCGGCGTGGCCGCGGCGATGATCCGCATCAACCTCGTGGAACCACAGGGCGCGCTGCTCTCGGCGGAGACCTACAACAAGACCTTCACCTTCCATGGCGTGGTGATGGTGTGGTTCTTCCTGATTCCGTCGATCCCCGCGACGCTGGGCAACTTCCTGCTGCCGATCATGATCGGCGCGCGCGACCTCGCGTTCCCGCGCCTGAACCTCGCAAGCTGGTACCTTTTCGTGATCGGCGGCTGCTTCACGATCGCCTGCCTGCTGCTGGGCGGCGTCGACACCGGCTGGACGTTCTACACGCCGTTCTCGACGATGTTCTCGAACACCAGCGTGATCCTGGTCGCGGTGGGCGTGTTCGTCACCGGCTTCTCGACCATCCTGACCGGGCTCAACTTCATCGTGACCACGCACAAGCTGCGGATGCCGGGCATGACGTGGTTCAAGTTGCCGCTGTTCGTCTGGGCGATGTACGCGGTGAGCGTGGTGATGGTGCTGGCGACCCCGGTGCTGGCGATGACGCTGTCGCTGATCGGGCTGGAACGCATCGCGCACGTCGGCATCTTCGATCCGGCGCTGGGCGGCGATCCGCTGCTGTTCCAGCACATGTTCTGGTTCTACTCGCACCCGGCCGTGTACATCATGATCCTGCCCGCGATGGGCGTGGTCAGCGAAATCATCCCGTGTTTCTCACGCCGCAAGATCTTCGGCTACAGGTTCATGGTGTACGCGCTGGTCGGGATTTCGGTGATCGGCTTCCTCGTCTGGGGCCACCACATGTTCGTGGCCGGGATGTCGGCCACCGCCACGCTGGTGTTCTCGATCCTCAGCTTCATCATCGCGGTCCCGTCGGCGATCAAGGTGTTCAACTGGACCGCGACGCTCCGGCGCGGACGGATCAGCTTCGAAGCGCCGATGCTCTACGCGCTCGGCTTCGTGGGGCTGTTCATGCTGGGCGGGCTGACGGGACTGATGCTGGCCGCGCCCGCGCTCGACATCCCGCTGCACGCGACCTACTTCGTGATCGCGCACTTCCACTACGTGATGGTGGGCGGATCGGTGATGGCGTACCTCGGCGGCATCCACTACTGGTGGCCCAAGATCACCGGGCGGATGTATTCGGAAGCGTGGGCGCGCTTTGCGGCGATCCTGATGTTCTTCGGCTTCAACATGACCTTCTTCCCGCAATACGTGCTCGGCTACCTCGGCATGCCGCGCCGCTACCACGCCTATCCGCCGCAGTTCCAGACGCTCAACATCCTGTCGTCGGCGGGTGCGTCGATCCTGGCGATCGCCTACCTGATTCCGGTGGTCTATCTCGGCTGGTCGCTGTTCCGCGGTGCGCGCGCGGGCAACAATCCGTGGGGGGCGCGCGGACTCGAATGGCAGACCACCTCGCCGCCACCCAAGGGCAATTTCCTCGAGCGGCCGGTGGTGCAGAAGGCCTACGCCTACGACGAAGCCGCACCGGGTGGCGAGCCCGCGACCGGAGCCACGGCGTGAACAGCAGCGCCGCCAGCATTCGCGAGCAAGACCTACGCGCGCGCGGACTGGTCGCCGAGCAATTCGACGATGCGGAGCAGCAGCACGCGACCGCGCAGTTCGGGATGTGGGTGTTCCTCGCCACCGAAATATTGTTCTTCGGCGTGCTGTTCGCGGGCTATGCGGTATGCCGCGTTCGCGATCCGGAAGGTTTCCTGCTGGGCAGCCAGCACACGGAAATCCTGTTCGGCGCGGTCGAGGCCGGAATTCTCCTGTTGAGCAGCGCCACCGTCACCTTCGCGGTGAACCTCATCGAGTTCGACGAGCGTCGGATGGTCACCATGCTGCTCGCGGTCACCGCGCTGCTCGGCGTTGCGTTCCTGGTGCTGCACGGCGTCGAGTACTCCCACGAACACGACGAACACCTGATGGTGGGCGTGGATTTCGCGCAACACGGGCCGCACGCGCGCGGGATCGAATTGTTTTTCTTCCTCTATTACGCGATGACGCTGTACCACAGCCTGCACGTGCTGGTGGGCGTATGCGTGATCGCGACCATGGGGGTGCTGGTGTGGCGCGGAAAAATCCGTGGCGAATACACCACCCCGCTGGTGCTGGCCGGGTTGTATTGGCACCTCGTGGACATCGTCTGGATTTTCCTGTTTCCGTTGATGTACTTGATCGGGCGATGAAACATCGACTGCCAAATCTTCGTCATTCCGGGGCGTACTGCGGCTTCATCGCAGGACGAACCCGGAACCCGGTGACTTCGCTTTGCTTTCGATTCGGAAAGTCGCTGGGTTCCGGGTCCCATCCGCAAACAGCGCGAATGGCCCCGGAATGACGAGCAAAAAGAGATCGGCTCCCGCGTATTGCACCATGAACCGAGAATTCCTGAAGAAAACCGCACGCACGCCGGCGCTGGCCCTGCTCGGCCTGCTGGTGTTGCTAGCCATCAACATCGGCCTCGCCTATGCCCCGATCGGCCAGCACCTGCGACTGCCGGTGAAGCTGACGATCTGTTTCGGGATGGCGTTCACCCTGATGGTGTCCTGCATGCACCTGCACCGCGCGACGGGTTTGCTGCGACTGGCGGCGGCGACCGGCTTTGCGTGGCTGGCGATCATGATCGGGCTGATGCTGACCGACTACTTCACGCGCGTGCCGGTGCCGCCGCCGTGGTGATGCGCCGGTCAGTGGAACACATGCTCCGCCCGCCTTGATCCGCGTCCCACCTGCCACTTGTTCACGCCCATCAGGTTCAGGAGTGGTTGCGAAGGACCTGTCCACACTCGAACTTGCACTGCACAAGGAGAAATCGCATGGAACAGCAATGGGACTTCTTCAAGAAAAGCGAGACGTCGATGGGCGTCTTCTATCCGCTCCACTACATCGTCGCGGGCTATGACAACCTCGACCAGGCGCGCGCCGCCGAAAACGCGTTCCGCGATTCCGGCGTGTCCGCGGAGGATGTCCGCGCAGCCAACGGCGAGTTCGTGGCCGCGCAACTCGAATCGCGTGGCGATCGGAACATGCTGGACAAGGTCAACAACGAGCTGGTGAAGATCTTCGGCACCGAAAAGTCCTATACCACCGAAGACAAACAGCATGCCGGCGACGGCGGTGCGTTCCTGTTCGTGTACGCCCCCAAGGACGAGGACGCCGCCAATGCCAGGTCCGTGTTCGCGAAGTATCCGCCGGTATTCGCGCGTCGCTATCTGCGCATCGCGATCGAGCAGATCGTCACCAATCCGAAGGCGACGTAGGTCGGGTTCAATAGCACCTTTTCGGCGGAACACGCGGACGCGCGCGATCACGGCAGATGGGCGTGGCATCTCCCCATCATGAAGCCGTCACCATCTGCTCGATCAGCTCGCTGATGCGCGAAGCGTCGAGCGGCTTGACGAGGTGTTCGTCGAAACCGGCCGCCATCACGCGTGCATGATCACCGGGCTGACCGTAACCGGTCACCGCGATCAGCGGCATGTTCTCGCGGCCCGGCATCCGCCGCACGGTTTGCGCCACTTCGTAGCCGTCGATCACCGGCAACCCGATGTCGACCAGGGCCACCTGCGGCTCGAAGGTCTTCATTGCCTGCAACGCCGCCGCGCCATCGTGCACGACATGGGTGCGATAACCCATTTCCTGCAGCAGCAGTGCCAGGCTTTCAGCCGCCAGCACGTAGTCATCCACCACCAACACCTTGATGCGCCCGTCATCGCGGGCGGTACTGGCCGGCTTCTTCATTTCCGGTTGCTCCGACGCTGCGTCGCGCGCGCCTGGCCGTTCCAGCAACGGCAAGCGCACCGTGAATTCGCTGCCCTTGTAGGCACCGTCGCTGGCGGCCTCCACCGTTCCGCCATGCAGCGTGACGAGGTTGCGCACGATTGAGAGCCCCAGTCCGAGGCCGCCATGCGAACGATCGATCGCCTGCCGGCCCTGGCTGAAAAGCTCGAATACGCCCGGCAGCAGGTCGGCTTCGATGCCCTGCCCCTCGTCACGCACGCGCAGCACCGCCTGCCCGTCCTCGGCCGATGCACTCAGCCACACGTTGCGGCCCGGCGGCGAGTATTTCGCGGCATTGCCGAGCAGGTTCACCAATACCTGCACCAACCGGCGCCGATCGCCGGAGACGACCAGGCACCCGTCCACCTGCACGTGCAGCGAATGGCTGCGTTCCTCCATCAGGGTCTGGGTGGTCTCCACCGCCGCCGCCGCCACTTCGGCCAGATCCACTTCGGCGGTCTTCAGATCGATCTTGCCGCTGGCGATCCGCGACACGTCCAGCAGGTCATCCACGAGGCCGGTGAGGTAACGCACCTGCGCTTCGATGATGTCGCGCTCGCGCACGAACATGTCGGGAGCGCGCAGCTTCATCAGTTGCACCGTGGTCGTGATCGGCGCCAGGGGATTGCGCAGCTCGTGGCCCAGCATCGCCAGGAATTCGTCCTTTACGCGATTGGCGTTCTGCAGGCGCGCCTGGTTTTCCCGCAACGCGTCTTCCACCAATGCGCGCTCGGTCGCGGCCCAGATGCGTTCGGCCACGTCTTCCAGCAGGTCCACCTCGTGCCGCGACCATTTGCGGGGCGCCACGTCACCCACCACGAGCGCCCACACGGCGTTTCGTTCACCCGCACGTAGCGGCACCGCGATCAGGGCGGTCATGCCCCCGAGTGCGCGGATGGCCGCCTTTTCCGCATCCGAAAAACCCGGTTCGACGGCAATGTCGTCGATCACGAGTGGCTGCGTCTGGAGCCGGCGTTTCGCGGACGGAAAATCCGAGACCGGCAATTCACCCGCCTCGCCAAACGCCGACTCCAGACTGTCGGCGTGGCATTCAGCGATCAGCCTTGCCCGGTTCTCGCTCTCCGATATCCGCGTGATGTAGCAGCGATCGACGCCAAGTTGCCCGGCCAGCATCTGCACGCCGACTTCGCCGATGGCCCGCTCGCCAGCCTCGGCACGCAAGGCGTCGCTCAATTCCAGCAGGAAGGATTGCTGCTCCTCGCGCGCGCGCATGGCCGCTTCGATGCCCTTGCGTTGCGTGATCTCCTGGGACAATACCGCCACCCGCCGCTGCTCCGGCGCGCCGACGGCGAACGCATACACGCTGTACCAGCGCTCTACCGCCACCGCCCGCCGCTCGAATCGCTCGGCATTGCCGGTCAGCGCGATCCGGCCGAACGTTTCCAGCCAGAACGGCTCGATCTGCGGCGCGACCTCGCGGATGCGCCTGCCGATCAGATAACCCTGCGCGACCTGCGCCTCGACCACCGGATTGGCCTCGATGAAGGTGTAATCCACCGCCTTGCCGGCCTCGTCGAACATCAGCTCGACCACGCAGAAACCTTCGTCGACCGAATCGAACAAGGTACGATACTTGACCTCGCTTTCCCGCCGCTCGGCGGTGGCCCGCGCGCGCTCCACCGTATCCCAGGTGCGTTCGGCGACTTCCTCGATCAGCGCGATCTCGGCCGGGGTCCACGCGCGCGGCTCGGCGCTCTGGACGCAGACGCCGCCCAGATAGACGCCGTCCTTGGCGACCGGCGCGGCCACGCACGCACCAATCTCCGGCCCGAGACAGATATTCAATCGGCATTGGCAGCGGCCACCTTCGCGGGTATCCGCGCACACCAGCGTTTTCCCGCGTTCGAGATCCGCGAGGACGTCATTGTCGTGCGATTGCGTGAAGCGTCCGATCCGCGCCGGAAAGCCGGGCAAATGAAACCCCTCGGCCTCGATCACGTCCACCCACTGGTCGCCTTCGCGCTCGGCGCGGAAATGGAACGCGCGCCCGACATTCAGGTGCTCGCCGAGCATCTGCATCGCGATGTTCTGCACCGCGACCGGATCGGCGGTCGCACGCATCGCATCGGCAAGGTGCAGCAAAAACGCCTGCCGCTGTTCGCTTTCGCGCAGCGCCGCTTCCATGCGCTTGCGTTGCGTGATGTCGCGCGCGATCTTGGACGCGGCCACCACGGCACCCGAGGCGTCCTTGATCGGCGAAATGCTCAGCGAGACGTCAAGCAGCGAGCCATCCTTGCGCCGGCGCATGGTCTCGTAGTGATCGATGCGTTCGCCCTGGCGGATCCGCGCCAGGATGCCGGGTTCCTCGTCCGCCCGGTCGGACGGCATCAACATCGTGACGGGCTGTCCGATGGCCTCCGCGGCCGTGTAACCGAACATCTGTTCCGCTGCGGCGTTCCAGGTCTGGATCACGCCCTCGAGATTCTTGCTGATGATCGCGTCGTCGGACGATTCCACGATCGCGGCCAGCCGGCTCATGGCGCGCTCGGTGCGCTTGTGCTCGGTGATGTCGTTGAACACCGCCGCAACCAGCATGGCCTTCTCGTCGCCGATCCGCGAGAACTGCACGCTGTACCAGCGACCGGTGGCGGCCTTGAAGTCTTCCATGCGCGCGGGCTCGCCGCTTTGTATCATCCGCTCGATCGCTCCCAACCATTCCCTTTCGTATTCCGGCATCACCTTGCTGATCGGATGGCCGACCGGGTTGCGCATGCCGCTTTCACGCTCGAATGCGGGATTGGTTTCGCGAAACCACACATCGACAATCCTGCCGTCGACGCCGCGCTCGGCCTTGATCACGCAGAAGCCCTGGTCGATGCCTTCGAACAGGCTGCGGTATTTTTCCTCACCGAGCCGCAGCGCCGTCTCGGCCTGGGCACGTTCGACCGTCGCCCAGGTGTGCTCGGCGATTTCCTCGACCAGCGCGATTTCGTCCGCCGTCCAGTGGCGCGGTCGACCCTGGTGCAACGCGAGGAACGCAGCCAGCCGGCCGTCCTTGACCAGCGGCACCTTCAGCCAGGCACGCATGCCGTACGCGTGGCAATGTCGGCGCTCCTCCTCGCTCAACGCCTGCCAATCATCGAGGTCGTCCACCGCCAGCGTGTTGCCGGCCCGCAGCGCGTAGGCGGCGGCAAGACCGAAGTCTTCCAGCCGGTAGTGATCCGGCATCGGGACAGTACCGTCGCTGCGGTAGTCGTCGTTGAAGCTCGCGTGGCCGGCCGTGTCCACATCGGCGTAGTAAGCACGGTCCACCTTCAGACGGCGGCCCAGCGTCTCGCAGGCCTGCATCCGCACGGCCCGCGCATCCGACAGCGGTCGCAGCACGTCGCTGAGTTCGAGCAGGATGGATTTGCGCTCGCCGCTTTGCTCCAGCAATGTCGCCGCACGCACGCGCTCGGCGTCCGCACGGTGGCGGTCGGTCACCTCCACCAGTGTCACCAGAACGCCGGCGATCTCCCCCGTGCCGTCGCGCATCGGGCTGTAGCAGAGGTCGAACCACGCGTCGGCCGTCCGGCCGTGACGCGTCAGCGGGTACAACGCGTCCTCGAACATGAGGGTTTCGCCGCGGAACACGCGGTCGCAGATGGGCTTGTTGATGTGCCACACCTCGGGCCAGCATTCCCGGATCGGCTGCCCGAGTCCCGCCGGGTGCTTGTCGGCCATGATCGCGGCATAGCCGTCGTTGTAGATCTGCAGCAAATCAGGGCCCCACAGGATGACCTGCGGGAAACGGTTGGGCAGGATCAGCTCGACGGCCGAGCGAAGGCTTTGCGACCAGGAAGGAATCGGTCCGAGCGGCGTCGCCGCCCAATGATGCGCGGCGACCAGTGCGCGCATCGGGGACGTTCCGGAAGCATCGCCAGCCGATGGGCCCGGAGGCGATTCCTTGACCGTGGCCATGCACTCTCCTGACAGCAAGCCCGCCTGGGCTCCCCAGTATAGCCCGCGGGCTTCAGGGGAAGCTGCCAGGCCGCGCGCCGTCGTCGGGATGGAATGAGCGTTGCCCGCGAATGCGGACCCCCGTCCGGTCGATGGCGAAGCCGCCGCCACCGCGCACAGCCGCGCGGCGTGCACGCGCCGCAAGCCGAACTGCGGCGATCTCATCGTCGATGGCGCAACGACGCCAACGCCATCGCGGCGACGCCGGTGGCGACCAGTCCCATGACGGCGGGCTGCAGCACCATGCGCGTGTAGAGGCTCGGGCGCACCGTGCGGTCACGCCATTCGCCATTCACGCTGCCGTCCTGGCCCGGCGCGTGCAGGTTGTCCTCGTTCGACCATTTCGGCTCGTCGCGGAACTGGGTCCGGTACATGGACTTCTTGCTGAGCCAGTCGCTGAGGCGCGGCACCGGCCGGCTCATCGGACCTGCAAGGCGGCTGGCGCTGCCGATGTAGATGTCACGCCGGCGATGGGTGGCGGCATGCAGGATCGCGTTCGCGACCTCCTCCGGGCGGTACACCGGTGGCGGCAGCGTGGCTTCGCGATCCAGGTAATTCTTGATGTGCTCGCGCAGCGGCGTGCCGATCGCCCACGGTTTGATGAGGGTCACCGCGACCGGTGCATTCTCGTCCTGCAACTCGATCCGCAACGCGTCGGTGAAGCCCTTCACGGCATGTTTGCTGGCCGAGTACATGCCCTGAAGCGGAATCGCGACATCCGATTCCACGCTGCCGACGTTGATCAGCGCGCCGCCGTTGGCCTTGAGGTGCTTCACGGCCACCAGCGAACCATTGACCACGCCCCAGAAATTGGTATCCATCAGGCGGCGGTGGTCTTCCTCGCTCACCTCTTCGAGCTTGCCCAGGATATCCACACCGGCATCGTTGACCCAGGTATCGAGTCCGCCGAAGCGCGCGAGTGCGGCCTGTGCGATGCGTTCGACTTCTTCGCGCCTGGCGACGTCGGCGACCACGTGAATGGCCTCGCCGCCAGCGTCGTTGATTTCCCTCTCGAGATCGGCAAGCGCTTCGCCATTGCGCGATGCAAGTACCAGTTTCGCACCGGCCTTCGCAGCCATCCTCGCGGTGGCGAGGCCGATGCCGCTGGACGCGCCGGTGATGGCGATGATCTGGTGTTTCAGCGGTTTCAGTTTCATGGCACGTTCCCGCCATGCGCGGCCGCCATGCCCGGTTTCAACACCACCTTGATCGCGCCGTCCTGCTTCTTCTGGAAAATCTCGTAACCGTGCGGCGCATCGTCGAGCGGCATCCGGTGCGTGCACAGATCCTCGGCGCCGAGCGGGTCGGCGTCGTCCAGCAGATACGGCATGATGTCCGGTATCCAGCGCTTGACGTGCGCCTGGCCCATCGCGATGTGCACGCCCTTGTCGAACATGCGCAGCATCGGCAGCGGATCGGTCTGGCCGCCGTACACGCCGATGATGGAAATGGTGCCGCCGCGTCGGACGGTTTCGATCGCGGCCATCAGCGCGGCCAGCCGGTCCACGCCGGCCTTCGGAATCATCTTTTGCGACAGCGCGTCCGGCAGCAGGCCCGCGGATTTCTGCATCACCTCCTGCACCGGAGCGCCGTGGGCTTCCATGCCCACCGCGTCGATCACGCCGTCGGGTCCGCGGCCATGGGTCTGCTCGCGGATGAATGCCGCCACGTCATCGACCTGGCTGGTGTCGATCGTTTCGACACCGTGGCGCGCCGCCATCCTCAGCCGCTCCGGAACGAGATCGACGCCGAAGACGCGTTCCACGCCGCGGGCGAGCGCGATGCGGCAACACATCTGGCCGATGGGTCCCAACCCGAACACCGCCAGCGTCCCGCCTTCGGGTACGTTGGCGTATTCCACCGCCTGCCACGAGGTAGGCAGCACGTCCGAAAGGAACAGGAAACGTTCGTCGTTCGGACCTTCCGGCACCTTGATCGGTCCGAACTGCGCCTGCGGCACGCGCAGGTATTCCGCCTGCCCGCCGGGCACCCGCCCGTACAGCTTGGTGTAGCCGAACAACGCGGCGCCGTTGCCATGTTCCTTCACCTGCGTGGTTTCGCATTGCGCCATCAGGCCGTGGTTGCACATCCAGCAATGCCCGCAGGAAATGTTGAACGGCACCACCACGCGGTCGCCCGGCTTGATCTGGGTGACCTCGCTGCCGACCTCCTCGACGATGCCCATCGGTTCGTGGCCGATGATGTCACCCTCTTCCATGAACATGGTGAGCACGCCATACAGGTGCAGGTCCGACCCGCATATTGCGGTGGAGGTGATGCGCACGATGGCATCGGTGGGTTGTTCGATCTTCGGATCGGGCACATTGTCGACACGGAAATCTTCCTTGCCGTGAAACGTGACTGCTCGCATCGGTCGTTCCTCCATGAACTTGAAGCGATGACTTCGGGCGATGTTCCTTTCACCCGCTGGGGCCGGGCGCGATGCCCGCGCGCATGGCGACATCGCCATTGACTCGCGGCGCGGGGGCGCCGCCGGTTTCGACGAGGTCCTTGAAACGCAGCAGCGCGCGGCTGGCAAGACGTTGCGGCGTTGGCCCCAGCATCTTGACCGCGGCGCGGCCGAGCGCGCCGCCCGGCGGATCGAAGCGCATCGCGAGATGCACCTCGGTGCCGAGCCCCTGCGGCGCCTCGTGGAAGCGCACTTCGCCTTCATTCGGAATCGCCGCGTCGCCGACCGAGCGCCAGCGCAGCAACTCGCCTTCGCGCTCCTCGGTGATCTCCGATTCCCATTCCACGCCCTTGTCGGCGGGACCGTGCGCATTCCAGTGCCAGCGCCTTTCGCCGGTCGCGCGCACGTCGGCGAAATCGCCCATCACGCGCGAAAGCAAGTCGGGGTTGCACCATGCGCGATACAGTTCCGCTGCAGGCTTGTCGATGGTGATGGCGCTCTCGATTTCGATCGGTCCGGTTTGCGCGGCATTCCTGCCCAGCCATGCGTAGACCGCGCAATGGCCGCTGATGCCGCGCCGGACCAATTCCGCACCGACCGCCGCGAGCGCGAGTCCGCCCAGCGATCGCCGCCGCAACCCCCACACCACCAGCGC
>Ga0164242_10004579_pt1 | contig 15513 bp, 17 predicted proteins | sample OricomgcompostMG_FD_108783 | JGI IMG/M metagenome (GOLD analysis project Ga0164242, IMG submission 108783) | Miracle-Growth compost microbial communities from Emeryville, California, USA - Original compost - Miracle growth compost (MG) ... | reverse complement strand
CTCGCCGAGCTGGCCCGGATGTCGGTGCGGGCCTCGGCCGCGCCCGAGTCCACCAAGGCCGAGCTCCTCGCCGGGGTGGACGCCTGGCTCCGCGATGACCCGCTCCCCTGACTGAGGAAGACTGACGCCATGACCGGGAACCCGTACAACCCCAATGACCCGCAGCCCAGCCCCGAGGAGCCGCACGGCGGTGAGGGCCACGGGACGCCGTACGGTCCACCGCCGTACCAGCAGCCCTACTCGCCCTACCAGCAGCCCTACGGTCAGCCGTACCCGCAGCCGTACGGCACCGGTCCCTACGGCGGACTCCCCCCGCAGAAGGACAGCAGCGCGACGACGGCGATGGTGCTCGGCGTCGTGTCGGTGGCCGGGACGTTCTTCTGCGGCATCACCGCGGTGCTGGGCCCGTTCGCGCTGGTGATGGGGCTCAACGCCAAGCGCCGGATCGACGCATCCGGCGGCGCCCTGACCGGGCGCGGCGAGGCGCAGGCGGGGTTCGTGCTCGGCATCATCGGCACCGTGCTGCTCGTGCTCGGCATCCTGGCGATCGTCGTGGTCATCGTCGTCGCGGTCGCGAGCGACCACAGCTCCTCGACGACGTACCCGCAGTTCCACACCAACGCCCTCGCCGCCGGCGCGGGGGCGCCCGCGTAGCCCCGTGGACTGCTCCTACTTCGCCGCCGGGGTCTGCCGCTCGTGCGCCTGGCTCGAGGACCCTTACGACGTCCAGCTGGCGCGCAAGCAGGAGCGGGTCTCGCGCGCCCTCGCCGCGACGGCGCCGGTGCAGTGGGAGGACCCGGTCCGCAGTGCCGAGTCCGGTTTCCGCAACAAGGCGAAGATGGTGGTCGCCGGCGCCGTCGAGAGCCCCACGCTGGGAATCCTGGGCCCCGATGGGCGTGGCGTCGACCTGCTCGGTTGCGGGCTGCACTCCCGCGGCCTCCAGCGCGCGCTGCCGGTGCTGAGCCGGTTCGTGACCCCGGCACGGCTCACGCCGTATTCCGTCCCGCAGCGACGCGGCGAGCTCAAGCATGTCATCCTCACCGAGTCACCCCACGGCGAGCTGATGGTGCGCTGGGTGCTGCGCTCGACCGACGGGCTGGGGAGGATCCGCAAACACCTGCCCTCGCTGGCGGCGGAGCTGCCGGTCGCGGTCGCCTCGGTCAACCTGCAACCCGAGCACAAGGCGGTGCTCGAAGGGCCGGAGGAGATCGTCCTCACCGACCGCGAGGCGCTCACGATGCGGATCAACGACATCGATCTCCACCTCCGCCCGCAGAGCTTCTTCCAGACCAACACCGAGGTCGCCGCCGCGCTCTACCGCCACGCCCGCAGTCTGGTGGACGAGGCCTCCCCGGCGCGGGTGTGGGACCTGTACTGCGGCGTCGGCGGGTTCGGACTCCATGTCGCGCGGACCGACCGGAGCGTCGTCGGCGTCGAGTCCAGCGCCCGCGCGGTGGAGTCGGCCGCCGCCAGCGCCGCCGCCCTCGGTCTGGACGGCACGACCTGGGTGGCGACGGACGCGACGGCGTACGCGCTCGCCGCCGAGGACATACCCGACCTCGTCATCGTCAACCCGCCCCGCCGCGGCATCGGGGCGAGGCTCGCCGGCTGGCTGGAGGCCTCCGGCGTACGCCACGTCGTCTACTCCTCCTGCAACGTCGACAGCCTCGCGCGCGACCTCGCCGCGATGCCCTCGCTGCGACCGGTGTCGGCCCGCCTGCTCGACATGTTCCCCCACACCCCGCACCACGAGGTGCTCGTCCTGCTCCAGCGCGGGTGAGCGCGGGAGCGCACGGCTCAGAGCGCGACGCCCACCATCACCGGCTCGTTGACGAGCTCGATGCCGAAACGGTCGCGGACGCCGTCACGGATCTCCCGCGCGAGCGCGAGCAGGTCAGCGGTGGTGCCCGAACCGCGGTTGGTGAGTGCGAGGGTGTGCTTGGTGGACAGCGACACCCGGTCGTTGCCGTACCCCTTGGCGAAGCCGGCGTGTTCGATCAGCCAGGCGGCGGACGTCTTCACGCTGCCGTCGGGCTGCGGGTACGCCGGCGCCCCGTCGGGCACGCGCGCGGGATCGACCACGGGGTTGGTGAAGAACGAGCCGGCCGACCAGGTGTCGTGGTCGTCGGGCTCGATCACCATGCCCTTGCCGCGGCGCAGGCTGAGCACGGCCTGCCGGACATCGCGCGTCGGGACGCGCGCGCCGACCTCGACACCCAGCGCGCGCGCCAGCTCGGCGTACGCGACGGGGGCTCCCAGATCGCCCAGCCGGAACTGGAAGGTCACCGAGAGCACCACGTGGCGCTCGGGGTCGGCCTTGAACCGCGACCAGCGGTACCCGAACCCGCACTCGGCGGCGGCGAAGGTGCGCACGTCACGGAGTCGACGGTCCCAGACCCTCACCGACGCGACCGTCTGGGAGACGTCCTGACCGTAGGCGCCGACGTTCTGGATCGGGGTCGCGCCCACGCTGCCGGGGATGCCGGAGAGCGCCTCGATGCCGACCCAGCCCTTGTCGACCGCGAGTGCCACCAGATCGTCCCACGTCTCCCCGGCGGCGACAGTGACGAGGACGCCACCGCAGGACGGCTCGTCGGTGTCGACGTCGGGAGTGATCCCTCGGGTCGCGACCCGGACGACGGTGCCGGGAAAGCCCTCGTCGGCGATCACGAGGTTGCTGCCGCCCCCGAGCACGAGCAGCGGGTCGCCCGCGGCGTCGGCCGCGGACACCACATCGGTCAGCTCCGACTCGGTTGTCGCAACGAGGTATGAGGCCGCCGGCCCGCCGAGGTGCAGCGTGGTGTGGTCGGCGAGCAGGACCGCGCTCGGCTCAGACACGGACCACGACCCTGGGGACGCCGAGCACCTTCTGTCCCTCGCTGGTGACCTCGAGCGCGATCGTGGCGAGGCCATCGAGGACCGACTTCACCGTGCCGGCGATGGTGACACTGGTGCCGAGGTCGTCATCGGGTACGACGACGGGGTTGGTGAACTTCCCGCCCAGCTCCACCACCTCGGCCCCCTCGGTCCATTCGGCGACGGCGCGGGCGACCAGCGCCATGGTGAACATGCCGTGGGCGATCACTCCCGGAAGCCCGACGGCGGTCGCGATCCGGTCCGACCAGTGGATCGGGTTGAAGTCGCCGCTCGCGCCGGCGTACCTCACCAGCGCGGCGCGGGTGACGGGATAGGTCGTCGGTCCGAAGGCGTCACCCGCCGCGATCCCGCCCGCCATCACGACTCCTCCCCCGGCGCACGGTGCACGAGCGTGGCGCTCGCGGTGCAGACCAAGGCACCGGACTCGTCGGCCAGCTCCGAGACCGTCCCGATGATGTCGTGACCTCCGATCTGGCGGAGCGACGCGACGCTCAGCGTGGCGGTGAGGACGTCACCGGCCGCGACCGGTCGCTCGTAGGCGAACCGCTGCTCCCCGTGGACGATGCGGGAGAGCTCGATGCCGACCTCATCGAGGAAGGCATTCATCGCCTCGAAAGCCAACACGATCGGGAACGTCGCCGGCACCGGGTCACCGCTCTCCCAGCCGCCACCGGTCGCGGCCGCGAACTCGCGGATCTTCTCCTCCGAGACCCGGTAGGGCCGGGTCGGCGGGAACACGCGTCCCACCAGCGACTGATCGACAGGCATGACCTCACCCTAATGGGACCAGACGCAGGCCGCCGACCGCCCTGCGAGCGGTGCAGCGGCCCAACGCGACAGGGCCCGTCCGGATCGGACGGGCCCTGTCGGAAGCTGCTGCGACGATCAGCGAGTCGCGGCGACGTCTCGCGATGTCAGCGGGTCTCGCGGTGCGGCTGGTGCTTGCGGCAACGCGGGCAGAACTTCGCCAGCTCGATCCGGTCAGGGTCGTTGCGGCGGTTCTTCTTCGTGATGTAGTTCCGCTCCTTGCACTCCACGCAGGCGAGAGTGATCTTGGGGCGAACGTCGCTGCTCTTGCTGGCCACGGGAAGTCCTCTTGTTGCTGATCTGGGTGCGGTTCGGGTAGCGGGGGCGGGGATCGAACCCGCGACCTCACGATTATGAGTCGTGCGCTCTAACCGCCTGAGCTACCCCGCCTCTAACAGCCTGCGGCCGCCACCCATTCCTCACAGATTGGTCAGCGGGACGCCTGCTCAGAGCCCCTTTACGGAATCGAACCGTAGACCTTCTCCTTACCATGGAGACGCTCTGCCGACTGAGCTAAAGGGGCAACGAGCGAGAACATTACAGCGGTCGTCGCGAGGCCGACAAATCGGTGTGCCTCAAGAGGCTTCCCTGCAGGTCAGCGGCCGGTTTCGGGCGATTGGGGCGTCAATCCGCAAGGGTGGGGAACGGACTGGCCTGCTCGAGTTCGAAGGCGAGCTCGAGCAGGGTCGGCTCCTGTCCCCGAGCGGCGCCGAACATCATCCCCTGCGGCAACCCGGCGGCCGTGGTCTGCAGCGGCAGGGAGATGGCCGGTCCGCCCGTGACGTTCTGCAGCGGGGTGAAGGCCACCCAGTCCATCAGGCGTCCCATGACCGTCTCGTAGTCGGCGGTCGGCGCCAGGTGTCCCAATCTCGGTGTCTCGTGGGCCACGGTCGGGGTGAGGACGACGTCGTACGTCGCGTGGAACTCCTCGACCAGCGGTTCGATCGCCCGCAGCCGGCGTACGGCACCGGGCAGATGATGCAGATTGCGCCGGCAGTGGTCGGCCAGGCCCCGGGTGAGGTTGTCCAGCTTGGTGGGGTCCCAGGTCCGCCCTCGGAGCGGACCGGAGCTCGCGATCGCCAGCGCGAGGGAGCCCCAGTAGAGCACGAAGTCCTCGGGCAAGGTCTGCGGGACGGGCACCTCGACCTGCTCGACGGCGTGTCCGAGCTCCTCCAGGAGCGCCGCGGTCTTGAGCGTGAGGGCGGTGACCTCGGGACTCGCACTCCGGCCGAGGGCCGCGGTGAAGACCGCGACGCGGAGCCGGCGTCCGGGACCGACGACGTCGCCGACCGGCGGCAGGGAGAGGTCGCGATGGATCTTCTCGGCCTCACGCAGGAAGGCGGCGGTGTCGCGCACGCTCCGAGTCAGGACACCATCGGCGACGATCCGGACCGGCAGCACCTGGAAGAACCGATCCTGCGCGATCCGGCCGCGAGTCGGCTTGAGGCCGACCAGGCCGTTGACCGAGGCCGGGATGCGGATCGAGCCGCCGCCATCGTTGCCGTGGGCGAGCGGCACGGCACCGGCGGCGACCAGCGCGCCCGCGCCGGCGGAGGAGGCGCCCGCGATCCGGCTGGTGTCCCAGGGGCAGCGCACCGCCCCCAGCCGGGGGTGCTCGGCGGAGCCGGAGAAGCCGTACTCGGAGAGCTGGCTCTTCCCCAGCGAGACCAGTCCCATCTTCATCAACATCTGGGTCAGCGCGCCGTTGCGTCGAGCCGGACGAGCGACGTAGGCGTCGGTGCCATGCCGCGTCGGCACACCGGCGACATCGACGTTGTCCTTGATCACGGTGGGCACCCCGGCGAAGAAGCCGCGGCGGGGTCCACGGGCTTCGAGACGGGCGCGGTCGAAGGTGCGGTACGCCATCGCCCCCAGCTCGGGGTCGACGCGCTCGACGCGCGCGATCGCCGCCTCGACGACCTCCGAGGAGCTCAGCGCCCGGCGCTGGATCGCCTCGGCCACGCCGACCGCGTCCAGCGTCCCGAGCGCGTCGTTCGTGAACGCGTGCACACGGGCCATGAAGGCCACGGTAGCGACCCCTCGTCGGCACCAGTCCGGTGCCTGCCGCGTCCGTGGTCGCTCAGAGCAACAACGGGACCAGGAGCGGCATCACGATGCAGGTGACCAGCGCCGTCAGGCCCATGGAGAGCCCGGCGAAGGCGCCTTCCACGGGGCTCTCGTGGAGCATGCGGGCGGTCCCGATGCCGTGCGAGACCGCACCGACGGCCAGCCCGCGGGCCCGCGGGTCGCCGATGCGGAGCCGGTCCAGGAGGGTCGGGCCGAGGACGGCGCCCAGGGTTCCGACGATGATCGCGAACACGGCCGCGAGCTCGGGAATGCCGTCGAAACGGTCGGCGAGCGCGATCGCGACCGGCGTCGTCGTCGACTTCGGCCCCATGGTGCGGGCGAGGGCCTCGGAGCCACCGAGGAGACGCACCAGCACGATGCCGCTCGCGACCGAAACCACCGAGCCGGCGACGAGCGCCACGAGCATCGGTCCGACCACGCCGCGAAGGCGATGGGTCTGGCGATGCAAGGGGATGGCCAGGGCGACCGTGGCGGGCCCGAGCAGGAAGGCGATCAGGCCGGCGCCGGAGCGGTAGGTCCGGTAGTCGATGTGCAGCCCGGAGATGACCGCGACGACCAGCACGACCGCGACCAGGACCGGCTGCGCCAGCGGATGGGCGGTGCGGGCGCGCAGGGTGCGCCCGAGTTCGTAGCCGGCGAGCGTCACCAGCAGGAAGAAGACCGGTGAATGCGTCACCCAGTCCCAGGTCTCGTGGAGCCTCACTCGATCTCCTCCTCGATCCGGTCGGCCTCCATTGCGCCCGCCGGCGTACGCCGGAGCAGGACGCTCAGCAGCCAGCCGACCGTGAGGAGGCCCAGCAGCCAGGAGCCGAGCAGCCCCACCGCCACCGGCAGCGCGTGGTCGCGCAGGGTGGCGAGATAGGCCACCACGCCGACCCCGGCCGGGACGAAGAAGAGCTGGAGATGGGACAGCAGGTAGTCGCCCACCCGTACGACGCGCGCCGAGTCGGGTGCCCGGCGCAGCCGGAGGACGACGTACAGCACGACCATGCCGACCACTGGGCCGGGGACGGGCGCGTCCGTCAGCCGGACCACCACCTCACCGACCAGCTCGCAGCCGAGCAACCAGAGGAGTCCGACGATCACCGGACCATCGTCTCAACCGTGGGTCAGGACGTGGCCGGCGACGTCATCGACGCGGCGAGCCGGCGGTCGATGTTGGCCGGCGCCAGGACATGCTCGATCGCGATCGCGGCACAGCCGACGAGCCCGGAGGAGTCGGCATGCCTGGCGGGCTGGAAGACGAGCTCACGGGTGGCCAGCGCGGTGGACCGGGCGTAGACGCTCTCCCGGACCCCCGCGGTGTACAGGTCGAAGGCCGCCCCCATGTCGCCTCCGATGACGACCACCTCCGGGTTGAGCAGGTTGATCGCGATCGCGAGCAGCTCGCCGACGTGGCGGCCGCTCTCGCGCAGCAGCCCGCGGGCGACCGCATCGCCGGCGAGCGCGGACGCGACCAGGTCGCGGACATGGCCGGCCTCGACGCCGGACTCGACCAGCCGCTGGACCAGCGCCCAGCCGCCGGCGACGGTCTCGAGACAGCCGGTGGAGCCGCACCGACACGGCAGGTCGCCGGCCCCCTCGAGTCGGGTGTGCCCGATCTCCCCGGCGGCACCGAGGTGTCCGTGCAGCACCCGGCCGTCGGCGATGAGGCCGAGACCGAGCCCGGTGGACGCCTTCACGACGAGCGCGTTGGTCGGGTGTGGTCCGGGACCGAAGAGCTCCGAGCGGGCCAGGGTGTCGGCGTCGTTGGCGAGAAGCAGCGGGGCATCGGTCAATGCGGTGAAGTACGGCGCCAGCTCGACGCCGTCCCATCCGCCCATGACCGGCGAGTCGACGCTCACCCGGCGCGCCGGGTCGACGATCCCGGGCAGGCTCATGCCGATGCCGAGGACGGGCGGGTCCACCGACTCCAGCATCTTGTCGAGCCGGTCGACCAGCTGCGGCATGAGCTCCTCGGCCGAGATCCCGACGGCATGGTCACGGGTGTCGCCGGCGAGCTCGCGACCCTCAAGGTCGAAGACGGCAAGTTGGCTTCGGCTGCGGCCCACCGCCACCGCGAGGACGACACCGGCGTCCTGGTTGAACACCAGCGCACCGGGCGGACGACCGCCGGTGGAGGCGAGCTCCTCGCCCAGGACGACCAGGCCGGCGTCGACAAGCGAGGACACCCGCGCCACGACGGCGGTACGCGACAGCCCGGTGATCCGCCGCAGGTCGGCGCGGGTGGCGGCCTTGCCGGTGCGGATCAGCTCGAGGACGTCGCCTGCGGAGGACATCTCGGTCATTCGCGCATCATAGGGTCGACTTTGGATCTTAAAAAACCTTTCTGGTGCTTGTATCGATCCAAATTCGATGGGACCGTGGCCATATGGCCGTCTCCCGTGGCTCCGCACCGGTCACCCATCCGCTTCCAGAGCACTGCGACTTCACCGTCTTCGGCGGCACCGGTGACCTCGCCCTGCGCAAGCTCGTCCCGGCGCTCTACCAATGCGACCGGGAGGGTCGTCTCCCCGCCGACACCCGTGTCCTTGCGGTCAGCCGAGCGAGCCACACCGACGAGGAGTACCGCGCGCTGGCCCGTGCCGCACTCGCCGAGCACGTGCCCGCCCAGCAGCACGACCTCACCGTCGTGGACCGGCTGCTCGGGCGCCTCCACCACCTCACCCTCGACGTCACCGACGATCACGACTGGCACATCCTCTATGGCCGGCTCAAGGACCGACCGAGCTTCGCCGCGACCGTTCGGGTCTTCTACCTCGCCGTCGCACCCGGCCTGTACGAGACGATCTGCCGCCACCTCGGCAGCGGCGGGCTCGCAGCGCCGCCCGCCCGCGTCGTCCTCGAGAAGCCGATCGGCCACGACCTCGCCTCCGCGCGGGTCGTCAACGACGCGGTCGGCGCCGTGTTCGACGAGTCGCAGATCTTCCGGATCGACCACTATCTCGGCAAGGAGAGCGTTCAGAACCTCCTGGTCACCCGGTTCGCCAACACCTTCCTCGAGCCGCTGTGGACGAGCCAGTGGATCGACCACGTCCAGATCACGGTCTCCGAGACCCTCGGTGTGGGCGACCGCGCCGCCTACTACGACGCCTCCGGCGCTCTGCGCGACATGGTGCAGAACCATCTCCTCCAGCTGCTCTGCCTGGTCGCCATGGAGCCGCCGCTCGAGGTCGGCCGGGAGGATGTCCGGGACGAGAAGCTCAAGGTCCTCCAGGCGCTCAAGCCACTGGCTCCCGCCGAGGTCGACCGCGATGTGGTCCGTGGCCGCTATCGGGGCGGCTACATCGCCGGCGAACCGGTGCCGGCCTACGACGAGGAGGTGCCGGGCAACGACGGCCTGACCGAGACGTTCGTGGCGCTGCGCGCCGAGATCTCCAACTGGCGCTGGGCGGGTGTGCCGTTCTACCTGCGGACCGGGAAGCGGCTGGACCGACGGCTCTCCGAGATCGTCATCGTGTTCAAGGAGACCCCGACCGACGTCTTCCCCGGCCGCGAGGGCGTGACCGAGCCCAACAAGCTGACCATCCGGGTCTCGCCCGACGAGGGGATGCAGCTCCACCTCACCGCGAAGGAGCCGGGCCCCGGCGGCTACCGGCTGCGGCCGGTCTCCCTCGACCTGAGCTATGCGACGACCTTCGCCAACCGCTCCCCCGACGCCTATGAACGGCTCCTGATGGACGTCGTCCGTGGCATCCCCACCCTCTTCATGCGCCGCGACGAGGTCGAGGCCGCCTGGGCGTGGTGCGAGCCGATCCTGCAGCACTGGGCCACCTCGGCGCTGCCCCCCAAGCCCTACCCGGCAGGTACGCCGGGTCCGTCCGCGGCCTTCACGCTCATCGAGCGCGACGGCCGATCCTGGCAGGAGTATCTGTGACACATCCCGTCCTCACCGCTGTCACCGACCGGATCGCGGCTCGCTCCGCGGCCACCCGGTCGGCCTACCTCTCCCGTGTCCGCGCCGCGGCATCCCGCGGCCCAGCCCGTACCCGGCTCGGCTGCGGCAACCTCGCACACGGCTTCGCTGCGGCCGACCCAGCCGCGAAGGCGGAGCTGCGCGCCGGCGTGAAGCCGAACGTCGCGATCGTCACGAGCTACAACGACATGCTGAGCGCACACGCGCCGTACGCCGACTACCCGCCGCTCCTCAAGGACGCCGTCCTCCGCGCCGGCGGGATCGCCCAGGTCGCCGGCGGGGTGCCGGCGATGTGCGACGGCATCACGCAGGGCCGTGACGGGATGCAGCTGTCGCTGTTCAGCCGCGACGTCATCGCGATGTCGGCGGCGATCGCCCTCTCCCACGACATGTTCGACGGCGCGCTCATGCTCGGTGTCTGCGACAAGATCGTCCCGGGACTGCTGATCGGCGCCCTCTCCTTCGGCCACCTGCCGACCGTCTTCGTGCCGGCGGGCCCGATGGCCTCCGGCCTTCCCAATGCGGAGAAGGCCCGGGTGCGGCAGCTCTTCGCCGAGGGCAAGGTCGGGCGCGAGGAGCTCCTCGAGGCGGAGTCGGCGTCGTACCACTCGCGAGGGACGTGCACGTTCTATGGCACCGCCAACTCCAACCAGCTGCTGATGGAGGTGCTCGGTCTCCACCTGCCGGGCGCCTCCTTCACCAGCCCCGACACGCCGCTGCGCGAGGCACTCAGCCGAGCCGCGGCGGCGCGGGTCACCGAGCTCGCCCACGAGGGCGCGCCGGGGATCGGCGAGATCGTCGACGAGCGCGCCATCGTCAACGCCTGCGTCGCGCTGCTCGCTTCGGGCGGGTCGACCAACCACACCCTCCACCTGGTCGCCATCGCCCGCGCCGCGGGGATCGTCCTCACCTGGGACGACCTGTCGGAGCTCTCGGCGGTCGTCCCCCTGCTTGCCCGGATCTATCCCAACGGGCAGGCCGATGTGAACCACTTCCACGCGGCCGGCGGTATCGGCTTCCTCATCCGCACGCTCGTGGAGCACGGGCTGCTCCACGAGGAGGTGAGCACCATCGTGGGTCCGGGGCTGGCGGCGTACGCCACCGAACCGCGGCTCACCGCCGACGGCGCGGTCGAGTGGGTGCCGGGCCCGACCGCGTCCGGCGACACCGACGTGCTGCGCCCCGCCGACGACCCTTTCTCAGCCGACGGCGGCCTCCGCGTGCTCCGCGGCGAGTTGGGGACGGCGGTCATCAAGATCTCCGCGGTGAAGCCTGAGCACCGCGTGGTGACCGCACCGGCGATGGTCTTCGACGACCAGGCCGACTTCCTGACGGCGTTCCAAGAGGGCCGCTGCGACGGCCGCGATCTGGTCGCGGTGATCCGCTACCAGGGGCCGGCCGCCAACGGGATGCCCGAGCTGCACAAGCTCACCCCCGCGCTCGGGGTCCTGCAGGACCGGGGAGCGAGGGTGGCGATCGTCACCGACGGGCGGATGTCGGGGGCCTCCGGGAAGGTCCCGGCCGCCATTCACCTCACGCCCGAGGCGGCGCTCGGCGGGCCGCTCTCCCGGGTCGTCGACGGCGACCTCATCACTGTCGACGCCGAGCACGGTCGGCTGACCTTCCACGCCGGCGCCGAGGAGCTCGCCGCCCGCCCGTCCACCGGACACGCGCCGTACGACGCGGAGTTCGCCGGCACGGGCCGCGAGCTCTTCTCCGCCTTTCGCGCCACGGTCGGTTCGGCCGACACTGGTGCCTCGGTCTTCACCCATGCCGCCCTCACCCAGGAGTCTCCCGTTGCCGACCGCCGCTGATCTGATCGCCGTCTCCCCCGTCATCCCGGTCGTCGTCGTCGACGAGCTCGCGCAGGCCGTCCCGGTGGCGCGCGCGCTCGCCGCCGGCGGCATCCCGGTCATCGAGCTCACCCTGCGCACCCCGGTCGCGCTCGACGCGATCCGCGCGATCGCCGCCGAAGTCCCGGAGGTCACGATCGGTGCCGGCACGGTCACCTCACCCGACGCCGCGAAGCGCGCGCTCGACGCGGGCGCGCAGTTCCTGGTCTCCCCCGGGTGCACACCCTCGCTCCTCGCCGCGATGCAGGAGACCGGCCTGCCCTTCCTGCCCGGCACGGCGACCGTCTCCGACGCGCTCGCCGTCCTCGAGGCCGGGCAGCGGGAGATGAAGTTCTTCCCGGCGGAGGCCTCCGGAGGCGTGGCCTACCTCTCCGCCCTGCCCACCGTGCTGCCCGACGCCGTCTTCTGCCCCACCGGCGGCATCAGGCCGGACACCGCGGCGGCGTACCTCGCCCTGCCCAACGTCGCCTGCGTCGGCGGCAGCTGGCTCACCCCCGCAGCCGCGCTCGCGGCCGGCGACTGGGCCCGGGTCACCGAGCTCGCCGCTGCCGCCGCCGCGCTCGGCTGACACCGCGGCGGAAGCAGCTCGGCTCATGCGGATCGAAGAGCCCGACCGCCTGCATCAGCGCATGCATGGTGGTCGGGCCGACGAAGACGAACCCGCGCTGTTTCAGAGCCTTGGAGAGCGCAGTCGACTCCGCCGACACCGTTTCGGAGGGGTCCACGTCGCGCTCGGGGGTGAAGGAGAGGATCAACTGCTCGAGGCCGCCGTCTGCACGCAGCGCGACGCTCGCGCGAGCGTTGGTGACCGCGGCGGCGATCTTCAGGCGGTTGCGGACGATCCCCGGGTCCTGCATCAGCCGCGCCTGGTCCTCCTCGGTGAACGCCGCGATCGCATCGGCGTCGAAGTCCTTGAACGCCGCGCGAAACGCCGGCCGCTTGGTCAGGATGGTCGACCATGACAGCCCCGACTGGAAGGCTTCGAGGGTGAGGCGCTCAAGGTACGCCGACTCGCCGCTCACCCGCACGCCCCACTCGGTGTCGTGATAGTCGCGCATGATCCCGGGCCCACCCGCCCAGGCGCACCGCACCGGCTCGCTCACCCGGCGTCCAGCTCCCGTCCGATCCGCTGCATGGCTTCCACCAGTCCTTCGGTCGCCGCACCGGCGAACCGGTCGGCGGGACCGGAGACCGACAGCGCGGCCACGACCCCCGGACCACCGACCGGGACGGCGACGCACCGGACGCCGGTCTCCTGCTCCTCCTCGTCCGCGGCCCAGCCACGCTCGCGAACCAGCTCGAGCTCGGCCAGGAAAGCGCCCAGGTCGGTGATGGTGCTCGGGGTCCGTGCGGGCAGACCGGTACGACGCAGCAGCGCGGCGGCGCGGTCGACCGGCTGAGCGGCCAGCAGCACCTTGCCCACCGCCGTCGAGTGCGGCGGCACGTGTCGTCCCACCTCGGCGAACATCCGGAGCGTGTGGGGCGAGGAGACCTGGCCGACGTACACGACGTCGTCGCCCTCGAGGACCGCGAGGTTCGCCGTCTCGCCCGAGAGCCGGACCAGTTCGGCGAGGAAGGGGCGGGCGGTGCGCACCAGGGAACGCTGCGCGGCGTCGGCCAGGCGCAGTGAGGCGGTGCCCAGGGAGTACTTGCGAGAGGCGTCCCGGCGCACGTAGCCGCGCTGATGGAGGCCCTGCAGCAGCCGGTGGACCGTCCCCTGCGGGAGCCCGGTGAGCTCGCCGAGCTCGCCCACGCCGAGGGGTCCCTCGGCGTGGGCGAGCCGTTCCAGCACGTCCAGGGCACGGTCGAGCGACTGCACCGCCCCCGCCGGGCGGGACACGCTCTGGACCATGGCCCGACCTTACGGGACCATCCAGCCCAGGACCCCGGTGGCCTGCAGTCCGACCAGGGCGCACATGAAGGCGATCATGAGGACGCTCCAGCCAATGACTCGCCGGAAGATGTCGCCCTCCTTGCCGGCCAGGCCGACCGCGGCCGCCGCGATGGCGAGGTTCTGCGGGCTGATCATCTTGCCGAGCACGCCGCCGGCGGAGTTGGCGCCGGCCATGAGCAGCGGGTCGAGCCCCGCCTTCGCCGCGGTCTGGACCTGCAGGGCACCGAACAGCGCGTTGGAGGAGGTGTCCGAGCCGGTCACCGCGACCCCGATCCAGCCGAGGATCGGCGAGATCACCGCGAACGCGCCACCGGCGCCGGCCAGCCAAGCACCGAGCGAGCCGGTCTGCCCCGACAGGTTCATCACGTAGGCGAGCCCGAGGACCGCCATCACGGTGATGATCGCCGAGCGCAGTTCGACGTAGGTCCGGCCGTAGGTGCGCACCGCGGTGGCCGGCCCGATCCGCAGGATCGCGGTCGTGATCAGGCCGGAGATCAGCAGGATCGTGCCGGCCGCCGGCAGCCAGTTGATGGTGAACGTCGTGGTCGACACCGGATCGCCGGCGGTGTTGAACACGTGCAGCCCGGGCCAGTTGACCGGGTGGGTGAAGGGCTCCTTGGCCAACTGGTTCTTGATCGTGGTGATGTTGGTGACCACGAAGAGCACGATGATGACGAGGTACGGCGCGTAGGCGAGTATCACGTCGCGGCGGCTGTCGCCCGGCGTACCGGCCGTGTCCGGCGCCGCGGCGTGGCTGCCGCCGACGCCTCCGCCCGTCGAGCCGGTGCCGTCGGTGCCGGCATGCAGGCCACCCCCGGCCATCCGGCCCGCGCCACCGGTTCCGCCGGCGACGGCCGCCGGCGGGGTACCACCGGCGCCGGCGAGCGCGACGCCCCCCGGCGACGACGATGGCCTCACCCTCCCGGGGCGCCGGCGGCACCGTGGTACCGGTGACGAGCTCACGGGCATGCCACACCCGCAGGAAGCCGACCAGGACGAGCGCTGAGAACAACGAGGCGACGATGTCGGCCAGGGTCACGGAGATGAAGTTGGAGGAGACGTACTGACCCAGGCCGAAGGCCAAACCGGTGACGAGCGCCGGCAGCCAGGTCTGCCTCACCCCGCGCTTGCCGTCGACGATCAGGACCAGGAAGAGCGGCACGATGATCGACAGGATCGGGGTCTGCCGACCGACCATCGAGCCGATGGTGTCCACGTCGAGCCGGGAATCGTTGTTGGCGCCCATCGCCACCGAGGAGAGCGTGGTGATCGGCACCGCCATCGCGCCGAAGGCGACCGGTGCCGTGTTGGCGACCAGGGCCACCGTCGCCGCCTTGAGCGGCTTGAAGCCGAGGGTCATGAGCATGACGACGGTGATCGCGACCGGTGTCCCGAAGCCCGCGAGCGCCTCGAGCAGCGCGCCGAAACAGAAGGCGATGATGATCGCCTGGATGCGCTGGTCCGGACTGACCTTCGCGAAGGTCCGCTGCAGCACCGCGAAGTGTCCGGTCGCGACCGTCAGGTTGTAGACCCAGATCGCGTTGACCACGATCCACAGGATCGGGAAGAAGCCGTACGCCGCGCCCTCGCTGCCGGCGAGGAGCGCCTGCCCTGTGGGCATGTCGAAGGCGGCGATCGCGACGACGATGGCGACCACCAGGGCGATGACGCCGGCCAGCCAGGCCCGCATGCGGAGGCCGCCGAGCAGGACGAACAGCACGAGGAGCGGGATCGCGCCGCACAGGGCGCTGAGCCCGAGCGACCCGCCGACCGGGTCGAGATCTTGATGGAACATGGCGACTCTCCGTTGAGTGCAGACAGGGGATGTGGGGTCTCAGGACGGGTTCGTCGACCGGGCAGACCTCAGCCGGTCGGGAGCAAGGCCGCGGATCGAGGCGTCGAGCACCTCGACCAGGTGGGCCATGCCCATGGAGTGGCCCCGCGCCGCGATGGACGAGGTGACCTGCAGCAGACAGCCCGGGTTGGCGGTCACGAGGACCTCCGCGCCGGTGTCGACGATGGTGGCGGCCTTGCGCTCCCCCAGCTCGGCGGCCGCCTCGGGGTGGAGGATGTTGTAG
>Ga0164242_10004578_pt1 | contig 15514 bp, 2 predicted proteins | sample OricomgcompostMG_FD_108783 | JGI IMG/M metagenome (GOLD analysis project Ga0164242, IMG submission 108783) | Miracle-Growth compost microbial communities from Emeryville, California, USA - Original compost - Miracle growth compost (MG) ... | reverse complement strand
GCCAATTGTGCCATTGGCGTTGATAGGTGCGTACTGGACATCGCTGAAGGCAGTAGAGGTGCTATCAAATCCGCCGAGGATATATAAGTAGCCATTGTAGGCTACGGTACTAAAGCCAGCGCGCGCAGTACCCAGGCTCGTCGTTGTCTGCCAAGTACCCAGCGTGCCATTGGCATTAACCGGCGCATACTGAACGGTATTGACCGGTGTACCACTGCTACTTCCTCCGAGAACGTACAAGTACCCGTTATAAGCGACCGTCCCTCCGCTAGCGATAGCAGTACCCAGACTAGTTGGGTTTGTTGCCCAGCTACCGGCAGTGCCCGGGCCACCGTTGTTCAGGAGTGTATACTGGACATCTTTGAGTACGTTACTAGTAGAGGCACAGTTGCCGAATAACCCTTGGTTTGAACAGCCACCCATGACATATAAGTAGCCGTTATAGATGGTGCCCATCTGGTTCAGCCGACCGGTCGTAAAGCTGCTCGTCGTGTGCCAGGTGCCGAGCGTACCGATCGTGCCATTACAACCGTCAGTAGTAGAAGCATCCATGCAGATTCGCGCGTACTGCGTGTCGCTGTAGAGACTGTTACCGGTGCTGTAAGCACCGCCTGTTATGTACACATACCCATTGCTGGCGCCACCAGACAGATTCCCCCGGGCATTGGCAAAGAAGTTGTTGGCACTTGCCCAGCTGACCGTTCCTGAGTTGCTCAGGATGGCATACTCTACGTTATTGTTATAGAGGCTGCCGCTACCGATACGACCACCGAGTATATATACATAGGGCCCTTCTTGGGCGATAGCGAATTCAGACGTCTGGTTCACGAGGTTACCGGTGGTCGTCCAGCCGGTCACCGTACCGTCTGACTGGATCTGGCCGACATCGGTCTCGGCAGAAACACTTGAGTTATTGCCGTAGTCGCCCCCCATGACATACAGGTGGCCATCATAAGCGACAGCTCCCAGGTTCGCACGCCCGATAGCGGAGTAGTTACTACCGGCGCTAGCCCATGCCCCAAGCGTCCCATCGCTATTGATGGCGGCTTTCTGCACATCGGTGCAATAGAGGCTAGCCGTCGGCGAACAGGAAGTATCGGAGGTAGTATGGGTACCGCCCGTGATGTACATATAGCCGTTGTAGGCGGCAGCGGCCAGCCCGGACCTTGCCCCGTTGAAAGCGGTGGTCAAACTCCAGCTCCCGAGGCTTCCATTACTGTTGATCTTCGCGTAGTAGACGGTGCTGACCGTAGCGTTGACCGACTGTGTATTTATCCCACCTAGGATATACATATAACCCCCGTACGCCACTGTCGCGGCGGACCACTGGCCACCGCTCGTCGAGAGAGTGCTGGCGTTCGTCGTGTATGGGCCGGCGACACCAGGAGGGTTTATCTGCGCGTATTGAACATCATTGGCAATGGCGCTACAGCCGCCGGAGTGAGCGGTACAGCCGCCAATTATGTATAGATAACCGTTGTAGGCAACAGAACTCGCGGCGTCGCGCCCCGATAAGTATGAACTCGTCTGCTGCCAGCTGCCAAGCGCGCCGTTGGCATAGATTGGTGCGTATTGGATGTCACTGTTAAGATTATAGCCACCGCCGATATACAGGTAGCCGTTCGAGACAAAGCTGAACATTTGGTAACGGGCAGTCGTAAAGCTACTGGTAGTGCTCCAGCTACCCACCGAACTGTCGCTGTTGATCGGCGCATACTGTACATCATTGGCCATAGTCGCACAGGCACCAAGGCCGTTTGCTGTACAGCCACCCATGACATACAAATAGCCGTTATACGCTTCGGCACCAAAGCCATAGCGAGCACCAGAGAAGCTCGTGCTGTTGGTTTGCCAACTACCAAGCGTGCCGTCGGCATTGATGCTGGCATACTGCACGGAGTTTGTAATACTGTTACACCACCCGCCGCCTGTAGAGGCACAGCCGCCCAGTAGATATACGGTGTTGTTATATACGGCCACGCCGGCATAGCCGACTGCAGTCGCCGGTGTGCCGCTTAAGACCGACCAGCCGCCCAAGGTGCCGGCGGCTTTTCCGGCGCAGCTGCCGCTGGTGTTGTTCCCGGTGCAGATGGCAGAATATTCAACGCTGCTGATGGCTCCAGCGTTGCTCGGCAAACCGTCGATAGTATAGATGTAGCCGTTATAGGCGACTACCGCCGGGCCCCAGCGCTGCGTACTGAGTGAAGCGGTGTAGGTCCATGTGCCGAGTGTGCCGTCGCTATTAATCTTGGCGTACTCGACGGTAGTGGAACCGACACCGCCGGCGCTATCGCCCGACACGGCGTACATGTAGCCGTTATATGCTGCTGTGCCAAATCTGTATCTGGCAACATTGAGCGCCGCGGTCGAGGTAGTGCCATCGTTGGCGTTGTTGGCGGTATAATTCCACGCACCGACGCTGCCGCCGGTGAGGCCGCCGCGGGTTATCTGGCCGCTGGTGCTGAAATCTATGTTGTCTTCGTCGTTGCCGGTAGAAAAATCGCTGGCGCTGGTGATGACCACGCTCGGGTCGATAGTGAACGGTGTGTCGACGCCGCTGAGGTCGCTAGCAACCACTTGCAAGGTATCACCTTGCAAGACGAAGCGTGCACTGCCGATTTGCCGGCCATCAGTGTCTTTGATAACTGGGGAGGGCAGGCCGAATACCAAGTTGTTCTTGGGGCTGTGAATGCGGGCTCGCTGTACGCTGGCCTGGTCGGCGTTACCGCCGTAAGTGATATTGCCATACAGGCTCGGGTCGGCGCTGTAGATACCGATGGCACCGTTGCTGTCCGGAATGACTTTGGCCTGCAACGTGGCGGGTAAGCGCAGAGTGTAACCGAATGTCATGGTATCTTTTGTAGCTTTTTGTACAACTATGTCTTCCTTCAGACCGTTGTTCTTGAGCGTGTAAATAGCCTGCTGGCCGCCACCCAGCGGAAACACCAGGTGGCCTTGGCTGAGCTGGCCGGTGCTGGCACTGAATTGCGGTACCAGGCTGAAACTAAGCCCTGTATTGGCGTCGGTGTACGTCACGCCTGTGCTGAAATCCTGCGGCACAGCCAGCGCATACAGGCTTTTGTCGCTGCCTTGGCCGCTGGCGGTGCCCACCTGGGCCCGCATGGCTGCCAGCGCCCCGGCTACGCCCGCTTGGCCGCCCGCGGCCTGGCCCTGTACAGCCGCTTGGTTGAATTCGTACGTCTGTGTCTGAACGTTGTAGCTTAACTGCTTGGTGAGCGTCGGGTCGGTGGCGCCGACCAGTTTGAGCGTGTCGGCGCTTAAGCGGTAGGCGTCACTGTGCAGGAGCTCCTGGGCTACCGGTATGACGATGCCGGCCAGGATGACAGCCGCCAGCAGGGCATTGCCGGCACGCCACCAGAGGCCCCAGCGCCGGTCCTGCAACCGCCACCATCGCACTGCGGGCAATAAACAATAAACAATAAGCAATAAGCCACGGTTTTTGAGCATACGCCGCCGCAGGTAGATAGCTCGTGCCGCCCCTTTCTTGACTCTTGACTCTTGACTCATGACTCTATTTCCCACCCTAGAACTTACTATAGTAGTTTAGCTGAATATCGCCCACGCGTACATTCACATTCTGCGGGGCTGTGAGGTGGACGATAAGGTGTATCTTCTGGCCCGCGCTGTAGGTACCCGTAGGGGTAGACAGGGAGGCGGTGTTCCAGGTGGAAGAGCTAGTGGGGCTCACATCTACGCCGTTCATGCTTGGATCGGCGGTTCCCCCAGCATTCTTGAGGGTCAGTAGTACCTGCCCGCTGCCGTAAGCCGACGACCAGGTGCTCATGGTGTCACTACTGGTCCAGCCGTCGAAGTCCTTCGGCAGGGTAGCTTCCACGACGATGTCGTAGCACTGGCTGGTCGCTTGGACGTTCGCCCACTGGTAGTAGTTGTTGGTGCCATCAAAACCACTCGTCATGGTACCGTTCGCGGTGCCGGAGCAGTTGGTGCCATCCAGTACAGCGTTGGTGTATTCGGGGCTGAAGCTGAGTGTCCGGGTGTGCCGTGCCGTGCCGTATGCCGTCAGCCCAGTGCTGCTCACCGTTATATAGTTTCCGTTTGCGTAGTCACCCATCGTGATGCTGCTGCCTGCGGTGTCGATACTGAAGACAGAGTTGCCACTGGCGTTCTGTATGGTAAAGCTGCTGTTAGCCTGGATGAGTGTGCTGTCCGCGTCTGCGTTAAAGTAGTCGATGTAGCTGTTGGCAGGATCGGAAAAGCTGATTCCACTGGATGCTAATGCGATTGAGCCTTGGCCTTGTAGCATGACGCCTCCTCCAGATGAGTATCCCAGGAAGTTGTTGCCCGTGCCCCCATCGAGACTGATGACGGAGTCGGCTTGCAAGGTAATGTTACCGGCGGATCCGAATAACGGGAGTGTGCCTGGCGTGGTCCAGGTAAGGCTCGTGCCATCATCTACTGCACTGGTCACCGCGCCCAGCGTGTTAACGTAGTAGTTAACCCCGTCAGTACTACGAAGCAGTTTATAGCCGGTGGCTCCTGGTACGGCGTCCCAGGTGAGTGTTATTTTCGTTGTGGAGGTAAGTGCGACTCCCACCGTATGTACGGGGGTAGTAGTGCCGCCGGGAGTGATAGCCTGCAGGTAGTAGACGTAGCCTCCCGCTGCCAGGCTGCCGCCTGTACTGCTTGCGGTGTTGGTGAAGTTAGTCGGCTCAGCCACGTTATTGATTGTCAGGCCGCCAGTACCAATCGTGACGCTCTGGCTGGTGGTATCGACATTCAAAACGCTAGTGCCGCTGGCATTCTGCACCTGGAAGGCAGTAGTAGAATTGGTTGTGCTGGTCTTGACCGTGGTGCCGTAGCCATTTAGGGTAGTCAGGCTTATGCCGCGCTGAGAAGCCATGCTTATGCCGTCACCGTTCACCGTCGTTGAGTCGCCCAGAGAGCTGTTGCCTAGGGTTACTGCACCACTACTGGACGAGAGGATGTTCTGGGTAGCCACATTGTTTATGCTGATGTCCCCGGCAGCGGTTACCTTAAGGACGCTGGTGCCGCCGTGCTGCAAGTTTATGAGGTCAGCCGCGCTGCCAGCACCGCTGGTCGGGGCATTCAAGCCGATGTACGTACCGCCGTTGGCAGCACTATTGCCGCCCTGGATGGCGTTGCCGACCTGGATAAGGCTACTGGTAGCACTGGCGGTCGGGGTTCCTTTCACGGCTAGAGTCCCGAAGAACTGGTTTGAGCCAGCGTTGAAGTTGTTCGTACCGCCAGAGCCACCTATCTCGAGATCGGACGCATCCAAGCTGATAGTGCCAGCGTAGCCACCGCCGATAGTCAGCAGGTCACCAGGGTTAGCAGCGTCTAATGTATCACTGCTGAGAGCTGTGGCTGCTAAGGTGCCGCTCACTGTAGCTGTCGTGCCGCTCTGGCTCAAGATGCTGTTACCGATGGTGCCACTAGCCGTGAACATGGCGATGGTGTTCGCCGTGCCAGTGCCGGTTACAGTTCCAGCTGCTGCACAGCTACCGCCGGTGACGATGCCGCCTTGTACGACCTGATTCTGCAGGAACTGCCCACCGGAGCAGGTGGTGGTCACGCCGGCCGTGCCGTTGTAGCTATAGCCTGAGACCGCATTGACTGTCGGAGCTTGGAGGTTGCCGGCGTTGTCGAACTTCGCCAGAACAGTGCCGCTGGAGTTCTGCAACTGTAATATATCAGCCGTAGTAGTCGGGGTAGCGCCCTGTCGTAAAACTGCTAGCGGATAAGTGGCGTTAGCATTGCTACGTGAGACGCTGAGCACGGGACTGGGCCCATCTTGGCTACTTGTGATAGAGGTTAGGCCAGTTATATCGACGAGCTCTCCTTCACTGTCATTCTCGAGGAAGATTGACCCCCCACCACCCCCCGAGAGGCCTAAGCTGGAGCTACTGCCCGGCGCACTGATTGATGTGCTGTGTATGGTTGAGGCTGTCAAAATGTTAGTGAAAGTCTTGTTACCCTTGAAGCTTTGGGTGGTGGTGTTTACTAACCCAGCGTAGCTGGTGCTGGCGCTTTGCAAGTAAATGGTGCTGCCATTTATAGTCGCACCATTGACACTCGTGTTGTAACCGGCTGTATCTAACCCGCCCACCGTGGTCACACCACCTGCCGCACATGTCCCACCGGTCACGATACCGCCCTGGACTACCTGGTTCTGCAGGAACTGCCCGCCGGTGCAGGTGGTGGTAGCCCCGGCCGTACCATTGTAGGCATAGCCAGCCACCGAATTGACTAGACCGGTGCTGGATACACTGAACAGTACGTTGCGGCTGGCGTCTTGGGCCTGGAACAGATCGTTGGTAGCACTAGCTTGTAATCTGCTTACCAGTGCGCCCGGAGCAGAGTTCACCAGCTGCCCAGTGCTATTCATCTGGTTGGCGTAAATAGTACCGGTGCCGGCGTCGTTGATAGTAGCCGTGTGAGTGCCATCGCCACTGTAGGTGTTGCCCGATAGGTAGTTCTTCGCCGAGCCGGAAGTAGTTATGTCTATAGCGTAGCAGTTTGTGCTGCAGCTACTGTCTGTGATGTTGTTGTTGATTATCGTATTGGAATTGGCAAGATTCAGATAGATACCTTCGTTCGTAGTGCTACCGCCGTTGGAATCCAAATTGTTGCCCGATACAAGGTCATTCGTAGACCCGCCGAGGTAAATACCATCCGCGCCGTTGCTCGAGATATTGTTGCCCACAATGGTGGCATTATTATCAGTCAGCTGGATACCATGATAACTGTTACCGGTGATCGTGTTACCCGAAATATTGTCATAGGAGACGCCCCCGTTGGCGTAGATTCCTGCAAAACTACCCGATATATAGTTATCGGTCACACTGTCGTTGTTCCCGCCCGCGAGCCAGATGCCGCCATTACCCTGGTTGAGCTGTACGGTGTTTTCACTAACGATGTCATTATCCCCGCCAATATCGATTCCTTCGCCGACATTGGATGAAACAGTGTTATGGCTTATGGTGTTGGCGTTGGAGCTGTTTAAGGTTATGCCGCTACCACTATTGGACGTCACCGTGCTGTCGGTAACGGCGGTGTTGTAGGTGCTATTCAAGAATATAGCGGCTGCGGTGAATGAGCTGGCGTAGCGCATATTGTGTACGGCTACTCCGGTGATGGTCGCCCCTTGGGTAGTACTGGTACCCATGCCGTTCAGGTAGATGCCGCTCATGTTACCAGATGATTGGTGGGCCTGGTTTCCATCCACTGCCAAGTTTTCAATAACCACGCCCGTGCCATTCGTGGTGTTACTATTGGCAACCATGTTGATATTGGTATTGAAACTGTTGGGCAGGGTAATGATGGTACCGGCGCCAGCGCCAGTTAGCGTGGTGTTATCCGGCACGCTAATGCTGCTATTAATGGTGTAAGTGCCTTCCATGAGGTACACCTTGCCACCGGCTGCAGCCGTCAGAGCGGAATTGATGATCGTTTGGTCGCTTGTGCCGGTTGCCACGTAGTCTGCAGCATCCTTCTCTGCCTGTGACGAATTGCTGGCGGCCACGATCTTGGTGGCAGTGCGTGGTGCGCTAACCCACTTGCTGCCGTTGTAGGTGAGTAGGGTATTGGTAGTGCTGTCGTAGTACAGCATGCCGGCTGTGGGACTGGCCGGGCGGCTAGCGGTGTTGCCACCAGTTATAGTGATGCTACTTCCGGCTGCTAGGGTAGTGTTGTTGAGCGTGGTCGTGCCGGTGAATGTCTTGTTGCCTGCGAAGCTTTGAGCACCGGTATCTACCATGCCTGGAGCAGTGATGCTGGCACTTTGGAAGATGATCTGGTTGGCACTGATGGTAGCGCCATTGACGTTCGTATTCGTGGTGCTGTACGTGCCCACACCCGTGATTCCCGCACTCGGTGTGGCACAACTGCCACTGGTGACAATTCCGCCCTGGATAGCTGCATTCTGCAGGAAGTCCCCACCGGTGCAGGTGGTGGTCGCGCCGGCGGTGCCATTCGCTTCGTAGCCAGTCGTGGCGTTGACGGTCGCGCCGGTAATGGTGCCGGTGGTCGTGATGTCTCCGCTCCAGTTGATACTCCCAGCGGTCAGTGCGCCCACACCGGTGATGCCGGTGTAGCTGCCACTTATCTGGGCCACTGGCACGGTACCGGAGGAAAGGTTGCTCGCATTCAGGGCAGTGATGGCGCTGCCGTCACCCTGCAGCGCGGTAGCCGCCAGCGTGCCGGCTGCCGTCACGGTGGTGCCACTCTGCGTCAGGATGCTGTCAGCGATGCTGTAGCCGGTGCCATTGAACAGGGCGATGGTATTTACGGTACCACCACCGCCGATGGCGCTATTCGCGGCGCCGGTTCCCACACAGTTGCCGCCTGTGGTACAGACGTCGTTGCCACCCTGCTGCAGCGCCCCGGTGAAGTTCGCCGTGGTATCACCGTATTTCGCGATATTGGCGCTCAGACGCCCATCGTTGAGGGTGCCGCTGCTGATATTGCCGGCATCGGTGTAGTAGCTGCCGGCTTGACCACCCAGCTGGGCCGCGTTCACATTCGTCACCCCCGAGCCGTTACCAACCAGGTTAGCGGCCGTCACGGTGCCGGTGGTGGTCGTTATGTTGCCGGTAACGCTCAGGCCGCCGGTGATGGTTACGGTAGTAGCGCCAGCATCCTGGGTGAGCAGCGAATTACCGATGGTGCCAGCTGCAGTAAACATAGCCAAGGTGTTAGCGCTGCCGCTACCGCCGATAGCCGCACCCGAGCCGCCGGTACCCACACAGTTGCCGCTCGTGTCGCACACCTGGTTGCCGTTCTGTAAGAGCTCAGTGCCGCTGACATTGCCAGCGGTAGAGATATCCCCCGTAGCCGTTATGGTGCCGTTAACGGTGAGAGGGGTGATGGGGGCGGCTACTTCACGGATGGGACGGATGGAGGCTGTGGCAGTCTTTGGGGCGGCACCCTGGCCGGTACCCGGGACGTTAGCATAGTAGGCGTTACTACTATTGTATTCAGAGGATGTCCAGTAGGCAGCGGTTGAGAACCCACCGACTGCTATTCTCTGCAGGGCTAGCTGTTTCATTTCAATGAGGCTCGGCAAGAACCAGTCAGTTTTGCCGCCACCAGTGTAGCTATGGGCCAGATTTGCGGCACCACTGGTACAGGTGGCAAGCATGGTGTTGGTGTTTGTCAGGCCAGCACCGATGCTCTGGTCGGTGTCACCCAGGCTGGTGGTGGTGTTGGAACACCACGCTATCGTCGGATCGGTGCTGCCACCATTCCAGCCGCTCGGGGCCGCTTCCAGATACCGCCAGCCACCAGTGTTGTCACCTTTGTCATAGTAGATGATACCACCCCCCGGGCCGGTGTCGCCGATGGCATAGGTAGATTTGCCGACAGTCAGGCTGCCGCTGATTGTAGCATCGCCATATGCCGTAATAGCATTGATATTGACTAAGTTGCCATTGGTGTCAATTCGTGTGGTCCCAGACGTTTGCAGAGCAGTGGTAGCATTCACGGTGCCACCCTGGACGGTAGCGGTGGTGGTGATGTTGTTGCCGGTGCTGATCGTCCCGAACCCGCTGGCGATGCTGCCGCTGGTGAGTGCACCCGTGCCAGTGATGTTTCCGTAGCTACCGCTGGCCAAGTTGTTGTTGTTCAACAGGGCATTAACCCAGGCAGTGCCATTGTATACCAACAGTTGATTCGCAGCCAATGAGGTTAGGGTAATGGCTTTGCCCTGCAGTTTTGCAATGGTCGGGTTCGGGTACGTACCACTTAGGTCACCGCCGGCTGTGCCGCTGGCGCTACAGTTATTGGTGGTGCGGCAGACAGTGCTATCGACTGCGATGGTCGGGCTCCAGCCTTCGCCGGCGACGCCTGTTACGGTGATGCCGCTTCCGGCAGTTGCACTCGCCACGTAGTTGCCGGTGGTTTGGGTGCCTAGGGCTACCGCATTGGCCGCGATGTTCGTACCGGTAATGGTGCCGCTGGCGATATCGGTGCCACTGACCAGTGATGTGCTGAGCTGGCCGGTTGCACTGGTGTGCACCACGCCGACGCTACTCAGGCTACTGAGCGTAATGGTGCCGCTGGCGCTGAAGCCGCTGGAGACGCTGAGGCCCCCGGTGAATGAGCTAGCGGTAGCGGTGGTGGCACCGCGGGCTGTCACGGTGGCCAGGGTGTCGCTCTCACTCGTCAGGTAGCTGCCGGCGGGCTGGAAGTAGCTGGCGGCATGGCCGCCGAGGGTGGCGGCATTCACGCAGGCGTCGGTGACGCTTACACCGCCAGCTGCCACCGTCACGCAGCCGCCGGCAGCCGCTTGGACTGCCAGGGCAGTGCTGCCGCCGAGTGCCACGCTGCCCCCGCCGGTCAGGCCATTGCCAGCCGAGACGGTCAGGGCGCCGCTGCCGGTGAGCCGAGCGTTGGCCACCGTGCCACTCGCTATATTACTGCCGTTCAGGGCGGTAATACTGGCACCATTACCACTAAAACTGGCGGCGGTAATGGTACCGGTAGCGGTAAAATCACCGGCCACAGAAACAGTGGTAGCACCGGCATCTTGGCTCAAGATGCTATTCCCGATGGCCTGCGCACCGGTAAAGATAGCAAAGGTGTTGGCCGTACCGTCCGTACCACCGTTTGTCACGCCGCCGCCGGCACTGGCACAGTTACCTGAGGTGTCACAGACATTGTTTCCATTGTGTTGCAGGGTACCGGTGAAGTTATTGGCTGAGTTGTGTAATGCAACATTTGTACTCAGGCGGCCATCGTTCAAAGTGCCGGCCGAAAGATTGCCGGCATTGGTGTAATAGCTACCAGCTTGGCCACCCAGTTTGGTGGCGTCCACATTGGTGACGTTAGTACCGTCACCAGCCAGGTTAGCGGCGGTCACGGTACCGGTAGTAGTCGTAATGTTTCCGCTGACGTTTAAGCCACCGCCGATACTGACACTGCTGGCGTCTGCCGCCTGGGTAATGATGCTATCGCCGACTGTACCTGCTCCTGTAAACAGGGAAATGGTGTTCGCAGTGCCGCTACCACCGATGGCGCTGCCGGCACCACCGCTGCCGACACAGTTCCCAGATGTGTCACAGACATCATTGCCGTTGTGTTGTAGGTGTGTCCCGGTGACATTCAGGTTGCCGGTAATCGTTACCGTGGTAGCGCCAGCGTCTTGGCTCATAATCGAATTGCCGATAGTTTGAGCGCCGGTGAAAATAGTGAATGCATTGGCTGTACCGCCGGGAGTGGTAACGCCACCGCCAACGCCAGAACAATTGCCAGATGTTGTACAAACATCATCACCATTTTGCTGTAGACTACCGGTGAAATTCGAGATAACGTTGTTATAAAGTGCTACGTTTCCGCTCAATCGTGCATCAGCCAATGTCCCAGCTGAAAGATTGCCGGCATTGGTGTAATAGCTACCATCATTACCCTCTAATGTGGCGGCATTAACTGCTGTTAGTAGCGAGCCATTCAGGGCAGGTAGGTAGCCGGAAGCATTGAGCTGCAGGAGTTGATTCGGGCCATTGAAGGTGTTGCCTTGTAGGGTTACGCTGGCGCTGAGTCGTGCATCAGCCAATGTCCCGGCCGAAAGATTGCTGGCATTCGTGAAGTAGCTGGCGGTGTTGCCCTCGAGTTGTGCGGCGTTCACATTGGTTACAGCCGAGCCATTACCGCTCAGGTTCGCTGCCGTCACCGTGCCGGTGGTGGTCGTGATGTCACCGCTGACGTTTAAGTTGCCATTGATGCTGACGCTGCTCGCGTCTGCAGCTTGCGTCAGGATGCTGTTCCCGACCGTGTAACCTGTACCGGTGAACAGTGCAATGGTATTTGTCGTGCCGCCACCACCGATATTGCCGCCGGCCACCCCGGTACAATTCCCGGATACGGTGCACACATCACTACCATTTTGTTGGAGCGCGCCGGTGAAGTTGCTGGTCGCGTTGTTATACAGTGCAGCGTTACTGCTCAAGCGGCTGTCGCTCAACGTACCCGAGGACAGGTTTCCGGCGTTAGTGTAATAGCTGCCGGCTTGGCCACCGAGCTGCGCGGCATTCACATTCGTTACGCCACTACCATTGCCCGAAAGGCTGGTGGCACTCACCGTGCCAGTAACGTTCAGGTTGCCGCCTACTGTCACTACCGTAGCACCCGCATCTTGGCTCAAGATGGAGTTGCCGACGCTGTAGCCGCTGCCCGTAAACAACGCCAGTTTGTTCGCGGTACCGCCGCCACCGATGCTGCCACCGGCTACCCCGGTACAGTTACCAGCGACGGTGCAGACGTCACTTCCATTTTGCTGCAGGGTACCGAGGAAGTTCGAAATCGCTTGGTTGTACAGTGCAACATTGGCGCTCAGGCGGCTATCACCGAGAGTACCGGTGCTGATGTTCCCGGCATTGGTGTAATAGCTGCCGGCCTGACCACCGAGCTGCGCTGCGTTCACATTGGTAACACCGCTGCCGTCACCCGAAAGGCTGGTGGCACTCAACGCTCCGGCCACAGTAACGGTGCCGCCCGATTGGGACAAGATAGAGTCGGTAAGGTTGCCGGCTGGGCCGCTGCCGGCCCAAAGTGCGATCGTACCGCCGGTGCCGTTGCCCCCAACACCGCCTGAACCACCGGTACCACCAGTTGTGCTGATGGTGACATTGCCATTGCCATCATTAGTGACGGTGATGTTGCTGCCGGCGGTGACGCTCAGTACACCACTGTTTTGCAGCTGATTGCCGGCAAACGACAGGCCGCCCCCAAGGGCGATGGCGCCGTTCTGGCCGCCCAGGCTTAGCACCCCGGTATTAGCCAAGGTGCCGCTACTAGCTGCCAGACCGCTGCCTAAGCTGACATTTCCGTTTTGGCCACCGATGTCGAGCACCCCGGTGTTGGTGATAGTCGTACCGTCGATGGCTATACCACCCCCGGGCGTCAGCGTAACGCTGCCGGTTTGACCCTGCAAGCTCAACACGCCGGCATTCGTCATGACATTGTTGGTGACGCTCAGGCCGGTACCAGTAGTGAGTGCCCCCGACAGCCCGTTGATGCTCTGTACGACAGCATCCTGACCGGAGAGGATGTTCGCGAATGAACGGCCGTTGAAATAGGCCAGCTGATTGGTGGTAGTGTCGTAATACAGCTGCCCAGCGACCGCATTGGAGGGCTGGACCATAGGGGTAAGTACCAGGGTGCTACCGACATTGAGCTGTCCGTTGATACTCACGGTTCCGGCAGTGCTCAGAGAAGGTTCGGTGTTGCGCAGCGTGTCAGGGGAGACATTCTGGGTACCGTACTGCTTGTCGATGCTACCGAGAGTCGAAGTGGATGGTGCATGACGGTGTGCCAGTAGAGTGACTGCTACCAGTCCCACTACTAATGTGGCACCAAGTGCACCGAAGCGCCAGAAGCGCCGCCGTCTATCAGCGGCTACGAAGGGGAGTACGATTTCTTCGGGCGCCTCACTGGGCGGCGTGACCAGTGCCCCGGTATTCGAGTTATTCGGCTGGTCGGGCGTGGTGGCGGACTCCAGTATCGAGCGGATAGCCTGAAAATCGCTCCCACTCGGGGTTGCCGGTGGGGACGAGGGGTCTGGCTTAAGAGGAAGCTGTGGATCCATTTTGTCTCTTGGTGTTTTTTCTTTCGTTAAACTGGTTTCAATTATAGGTTTTCTACCGGTGTGAGACAAGGAATAAAAGGGGTGAAAGTACCTGTTTTTTTGTTCAATCTCCTGCCGATTGTCGGGCTTTGCACAATCAATATACCGTGGTTAAAACAGCTACAATCAAACTCCGTATACCGGGTAAATGGCATAAGGGGGCCAAAGGAAGGACAGACTTCAATTCGATAATAGTAGTTATATTTACATCACTAATGATTATTGCGCCAAAATCAGCGCTACTTTTCCACAAGCAGTATGGCGAAAAACAGCATGTAGCTGCTTTTCGAGGGCATACTGCGCTGACTTATAACTTGATGACAAGATAGACGATGATGATGGTGAGAACTAGGATGCCGAGAGCGGTCAAGCATATGTCAATAAGATCGCGCCGGATCGCTTGTTTGGCTAGGGGGTTGCGCCCCATGGCGGTCATACTGCCGCGGATACTGGCCTGCAGCATATTGGCGACAATGATGAATCCGATAATGAGTGCCAGGAGGCCGATAAGCACCCGCAGGGCAGAAACTTCCTGGCCAGCGATGTTATTGGCGGCCGAGAGGAGCCCGGGAGGCAAGACGCTTGCGAGTTTCCCCTGATCTATCTGCCCGGCGTAATAGCCGACACTTACCTGTAGGGTCACTGTCCCGACTTTTACGGTGTGTTTCTTGCCGCTTTTGTCAGTCACCGTCTGGGTGGTGGCATTACCGGACAAACCGGTCTGCGCTGTGCCCACGATCTGGCCCGAATCGGTCGCTTTCATGCCGACGCCGCTGATCGGGGAGGCGGTAATCTTATCGCCAGCCTCTATGGGGCCGTTAATGGTGCTGACGAGCGCTTCCGTAGAGCCGCTGACCACGATCTGCACCTGGCTGCTGCCGTCATTGAGGGCGATAAGTGGTTGATCGGCAACGATGCCAAGCAACTGGTAGCGCTGGGCACTGACAGCCGGCACCACAATATCCTTGGTGTTGGGCTTCAGGCCCATAACGGTACCGGGAACTAGATTTTTTTCTGCGGTAGTGAAACCTTGGGATACGCCGCTATTAGCCCAAGCCGCTACAGGAGTCAGTCCGCCGACGAGCAAAAACAGGCCTACCATAAAACCGGCAGCGCGTGGTAGGTGAAATTTTCGTCTCATGGACATTATATAGTTGAACTGCTTACCCTTATTGGTGCCAGTATACTACAAAGCAGTCTGTGGTTATACAGTGGAAGAGCCTGCTGCCTCTCTATTGGTCCCTGGCCTGACAGAGTTTGATTACTCTACAGGGGTAGAGCTGTAGCAATTTTAGCATCATTAAAGGCTTGACCGCCCCTGTTCTGCTATGGTACACTACGCAGGTTGCTTGAGTTTAGGTCAGAGGCACTAAACTGATTCTTAACCAGAATCGGCCGAACGACTAGAAGAGCTTCGAACGTAAACTCAAGTGCCATGTATCTCGACTCTTATCAAAATTGGGTAAGTAGTGGAGTGTGCAAGGGAGTTTCGCAGTTTAACAAGTTGGTCACATTAGAGAAGAGATAAAGCAATTGTTCGTCTGTTTTTACGAGCATACGAACGAATAAGACAAACGGCTATTGGGAAATATTCATGCGAGTGACGTATGGTAACCACCAATAACTAGTCAATTGCACACTATGGGGCAGCCCCGGTGTTTCAAATCAATTCAATGCTGAATTTTGACGGATTTACTCTGGCAAAATTCTGAACCTTAGGGGAAAAGAGCAGTGAAACGATGAGAAAAACCGAAGGTTTGTCTCATAATTCGTAAAAAGTTACTCAAGCGCGCACAAAGGATGCCTTGACGTACTATACCGATGAAGGACGCGATGAGCTGCGAAAAGCTCCGGGGAGCAGCTAAATATGCTTTGATCCGGAGATGTCCG
>Ga0164242_10004577_pt1 | contig 15516 bp, 13 predicted proteins | sample OricomgcompostMG_FD_108783 | JGI IMG/M metagenome (GOLD analysis project Ga0164242, IMG submission 108783) | Miracle-Growth compost microbial communities from Emeryville, California, USA - Original compost - Miracle growth compost (MG) ... | reverse complement strand
TTCGTGCGCAGCGAAGTCGCGCGCGGCCGCGCGATCATTCCGGCCAACATCAACCATCCGGAACTGGAGCCGATGATCATCGGCCGCAACTTCCGCGTGAAGATCAATGCCAACATCGGCAACAGCGCCGTCACCAGCTCGATCGCCGAGGAAGTCGAGAAGATGGTGTGGAGCACGCGCTGGGGCGGCGACACGGTGATGGACCTGTCGACCGGCAAGAACATCCACGAAACGCGCGAATGGATCCTGCGCAACTCACCGGTGCCGATCGGCACCGTGCCGATCTATCAGGCGCTGGAGAAAGTCGACGGCAAGGCCGAGGAACTGACCTGGGAGCTGTACCGTGACACGCTGATCGAACAGGCCGAACAGGGCGTCGATTACTTCACGATCCACGCTGGCGTGCTGCTGCGCTACATCCCGTGGACCGCGAACCGCGTCACCGGCATCGTTTCGCGCGGCGGCTCGATTCTCGCCAAGTGGTGCCTCGCGCATCACAAGGAAAATTTCCTCTATACGCACTTCGAGGAAATCTGCGAAATCATGAAGGCGTATGACGTGTCGTTCTCGCTCGGCGACGGTCTGCGCCCGGGTTCGATCGCCGATGCCAACGACGATGCGCAGTTCGGCGAACTGCATACGCTCGGCGAGCTGACGAAGATTGCCTGGGAACACGACGTGCAGACCATGATCGAAGGCCCCGGACACGTGCCGATGCAGCTGATCAAGGAAAACATGGACGAGCAGCTCAAGCACTGCTTCGAGGCGCCGTTCTACACGCTCGGCCCGCTGACCACCGACATCGCGCCCGGCTACGACCACATCACCTCCGGCATCGGCGCCGCCAACATCGGCTGGTACGGTTGCGCGATGCTCTGCTACGTGACGCCGAAAGAGCATCTCGGTCTGCCGGACAAGGACGACGTGCGCGAAGGCATCATCACCTACAAGATCGCCGCGCATGCCGCCGATCTTGCCAAGGGCTTCCCCGGCGCGCAGGTGCGCGACAACGCGTTATCGAAAGCACGTTTCGAGTTCCGCTGGGAAGACCAGTTCAACCTCGGCCTCGATCCGGAAAAGGCGCTGGAATTCCACGACGAGACGCTGCCGCAGGAAGGCGCCAAGCTCGCGCATTTCTGTTCGATGTGCGGTCCGCATTTCTGCTCGATGAAGATCACGCAGGACGTGCGCGACTACGCCGCCAAGCTCGGTGCCGACGAAGCCGCCGCACTGGAGCAAGGCATGGCCGAGAAATCCGCGGAATTCCGCGCCAGTGGCGCCGAGGTCTATCGCGCGCAGTGAACGCGCCGTTGCTGATCTGGATTGCCCGCGCTCGGCACTATCCGTCGGCGATGCTGCTCGCCGTGCAGTTGCTCGGCATCGCCTTGTATCCGTGGATGGAGCGACTCGCTGCCGGGCGCGCGCTGCTCAACGCGTTCGGCTTGCTGGTGCTCGGCGCGGCCGTGTGGATGGTGCGCCGCAGTCCGCTCGCCAACCGGATCGCGGCACTGCTCGCCGCGCTGGTCGTCGTCCTGTACGCGCTGAACGCGTTCTGGCCGCAATCGCTGCTCCTGCCGCTCGCGTCGCTGCTCGAGGCTGCGTTCTATTTCTACGCCGCGATCGGACTGATCGCGTACATGATGGAAGACGAACGCACGACGCGCGACGAACTGTTCGCCGTCGGCGCGACGTTCACCGTGCTGGCCTGGGCGTTCGCTCACCTGTACGTGGTCTGCCAGGCGCTGAACACGGCGAGCTTCAATGCCGGCGCGGCGCCGCTGCGCAGCTGGATGGACCTGCTGTTCCTCAGTTTCACGACGCTGTCCGGCGTCGGTCTCGGCGACATCGTGCCGATCGGCGCCGGTGCCAAGGCGATCGCCATGCTCGAAGAATTCGCCGGCGTGATGTACCTCGCGCTCGTCGTCTCGCGTCTGATCGCGATGATGCGGCCGCGGCGCGGCGCGCAATGAAAAGGACCGATACGGCGTCGGCGGCCACGCTGTTCCGCCACGTCAGTGCCGAGAAATCCGTGCAGTACCGTGCGGTGCTCGACGCTTTCGCCGCCGCCAAGCGCCAGTTCCGTCTGCAACTGCGACCGGACGAAGTGCGCGCCGAAGCGCCGTGGCCGGGCGGCGCGATGCCGTCCGTCGAAGACGTGCAGCAGGCGCTCACGCAATTGGTGGACTGGGGCAATCTCGTCGCGCAGCCGGACATGGCGCGCGTCGCCTCGCTGGAGGATTACTACCGTGCACGCTTCGTCTATCGCCTGAGCCAGGGCGGCGAGGCGGTGGAAGAAGGGCTGGCAGTGTTCGCGCGCCTGCTGTCGCGGCGCGCGGAGCTGCAATCGGTGGCGCTGGAAGACATCCTCGCGCGGCTCGACCGCCTTGCGCAGCTGGCGCAGGCCGAGCCGCCGGATGCCGCCGCGGTTCACGAAGCCTTGCGCGATCTGGTTACAGTGTTCGCGGGCCTCGCCGAAAATGCGCAGGCGTTCATGGCGGGGCTGGCGCGCGCCATCGACCTGCAACGCGCCGACGTACAGCGGCTGATGGAATACAAGAACCGGCTGATCGATTACCTGCAACGCTTCATTAGCGATCTGGTCAGTCGTTCCGGGCGCATCGCCGGGCAATTGATCGAGCTGGAGCCGCAGGCGCCGATGCTGCTTGGCCTTGCCGCCGCGCGTGAGGCTCGCGACGCCGCGCCCGGTGACGCGCTCGCGCAGGCCGATCATCACGACGAGAAACTCGCCGCCTGGCGCGAGCGCTGGGCCGGGCTGCGGCGCTGGTTCATTGCCGAGGACGGCCAGCCGGCGCAGGCGGAGCTGCTGCGTGGACGTGCGCGTGCGGCGATTCCGCAACTGCTCTCGGCCATTGCCCTGCTCAACGAGCGGCGTGGCGGACGCAGTGATCGTTCCGCCGATTTCCGCGTGTTGGCGCTGTGGTTCGCGCAAGCCGCGGACGATGACGAAGCGCACCGCCTGTTCCGCGCCGCTTTCGCACTCAATCCCGCGCGGCACCTCGCGCTGCGCACGCCGGACGACGACACGCCGGCCAGCACGCCGTGGTCGCAGGCACGACCGGTGGAGATCCATCCGCGCCTGCGCGAGCGCGGCAACCTCACGCCACGCGGCGCGCCGCCGCGCGTCGCCGACCGCTCGCGCGAGCGCGCCTTGCTGCGCGCCCAACTCGCCGAAGAACAGGCGCTGCTCGATGCCGCCCGCGCGCGTTTCGCCACCGGCCAGCCGCAGAAGCTCTCCGAACTCGGTGAGTTGAATCGCCACGAATTCCGCCTGCTGCTGACGCTGATGGGCGAGGCGCTGCCCGCGCAAACCGCGCCCGACGCCAGCGTCATGCGCGACAGCGGCGACGGTACCCTGCAACTGCGCTGGACACCGCTGCGAGGCCAGGCGCGCATCGACACCGACGACGGCCAACTCGCCGGCCGCGATCACGAACTGTGCGTGCGCTTGCGGGACGCGCCATGACACGCAGCGCTATGCTCGGCGAAGTCCTCACGCAGCATCGCGACGACGAGCGCGTGCGCGCGCTGCGCGCGATTCTGATGCAACCCTTGTTGACCGCTGCAGCACCTGAGTTTGTGTTGCTGCGTCGCCATGCCGATGAGCTGCGCCTGTTCCTGTCGCGTGAGGCCGGCTGGGTGCTGCATCTGGAACGCGATTGCGCGCGCCTGTTCAAGCGCCCGGCCGATCTCACCGATGCGACGCGCGGCGCGTCCGGCTTCGACCGTCGGCGCTACGCCTTGCTGTGCCTGGCTGCCGCCGTGCTGGAGCGCTCCGAAGCGCAGATCAGCCTGCGCCATCTCGGCGAGGAACTGGTGCAACTCGCCGCCGATCCCGCACTTGCTGAAGCGGGCTTCCGTTTCGCACTCGATCAATTGCAGGAGCGCCGCGATCTGGTTCACGTCTGCCGCTTTCTGATCGACACCGGCGTGCTCGCGCGCGTGGCCGGCGAGGAGGACGCCTATATCGCCCAGTCCGGCGACGTGCTCTACGACGTGCAGCGGCGCGTGCTTGCCGCGCTGCTGGCCTGCACGCGCGGTCCTTCCACCTACGCCGCCGGCAGCGAACCGGCGGACACCAACGCGCGCCTGGTAGCGCTGGTCGAGGAATTCGTCGCCGACACGCCGGAAGCGCGGCGTACCGCGCTGCGGCAGCGGCTGGCGCGGCGTCTGCTCGACGATCCCGTTGTCTACATCGATGAACTTTCAGCTGATGAGCGCGACTACTTCAGCAACCAGCGTGGCCCGCTGACGCGCCGCCTTTGCGACGCCACCGGCCTGCTCGCCGAACAGCGCGCCGAAGGCAGTGCCCTGATCGATCCCGACGGCGAACTCTCAGATGCCCGCCTGCCCGCCGAAGGCACGCTCGCGCACGCCACCCTGTTGCTGGCCAGCTACCTCGCCGAACAGGCGCGCATCGACGCCGGGCGCTGGATCGGCGAAGCCGAGATCGCCACTTTTTTGCGCAAGGCTGCCGATGAATTCGGCAAATACTGGCGCAAGGCCGAGCGCGAACCGGGCGCGGAAGTCGCGCTGGCACGCCAGGCCGTTGCCCAACTCCAGGCCCTGCGTCTGGTCAGCCGCGAAGGCAACGCCGCCCGCGCCTTGCCCGCGCTGGCGCGCTTCAAGCCGGGGACGCCGGTGGTGACGCAGGGATCGTTGCTGGCTTGAGCGAGTGGTAAACGCCTCTACACGCCGGTCGCAACGTCCGTGAGCGGAAAGTCCTCGCCCTTGAACAGCAGGGGTTCCCGCCGCGTTTTGGCGAGCGCGTAGGAAAAGCAGTCGCCGTAGTTCAAGCCGGCGGCGTGCCGCCCCTTGCCGTAGCGCAACCAGCCTGCATAGGCGGCTTCGACCAGTGCACGATCGGCGGGCACGATCTCGATGCCCAGTTCATCGGCAAAGCGCGCGAACTCGCGCCCACCCGCTTCGCCGCTGCGCCCTGTGGCGACCATCGCCGTTTCCAGCCACACCGGCGCGGCCATGCGCAGTTCGTTCGCCGCTGCAAGTGCTTCGGCGTATACGGTGGCGTCCGGCTCTTGCAGCAATACCGCCAGCAGCGCCGAGGTATCCACCACCAGCGCCGTCATGACTTCGGCAAGCCGTCGGCGTCGTATTGGACCCACTCATGCACGGGCCGGGCATCCAGTACCGGCAGCTTGGCGAATCGCCGCGCCTTGGCCAGCACATCGGCAGCGGACAGACGTGGCCGGACATCGGCCTCCGCCTTGAGGGCGTGTTCGATCAGCGCGATGGTTTCGCGGTTGACCGAGCGGTGATTGGCCTCGGCGCGCTGGCGCAGCAGCGCGTGCAGCTCGTCGGGCAGCCTGCGGATGGTCAGGTCGGTCATGGTGGGGCTCGGCTGGCATCAAAGTGATGTCATTTTAGCATCGTGCTGATCTCACGGCATTCGTGCCCGGCTGCGCGACTTGCCGGCATACGGCTGACACGATACGGTCCGCCTTGCTCGGCAGTATGGGTGACCCATATGAAAACCACGGTAGAACTCGATGATGCGCTTCTCGACCGCTGCCGCAAGCTCGCGCGGCGTGAAGGCATCACGCTGCGCGCGCTGATCGAGGAAGGCTTGCGGCTGGCGCTGGCAGGCCGGCGCCGCGCACCGCCGCTCAGGCCGTTCAAGTTTCCGGTCTACGGCGGCAGCGGCATGACGGAAGAATTCAAGGATGCCGACTGGAATCGGGTCCGGGATGAAATCTACCGCGGTCACGGCGGCTGACGATGATCGCTTTCGACACCAATCTGCTGGTTTACGCGCACCGGCCGGAAAGCCCTTTTCACGATGCCGCCACCGCCTTGCTGTCGCGGCAGGCAACGGCGGGACGCCAGTGGGCACTGCCTTGGCCGTGCGCGCACGAGTTCCTGGCGGTAGTGACGAATCCGCGCATCTATCGCGATCCCACGCCGATGCGCATGGCGCTGGACGCGCTGCGCGCGTTGTTCGAGTCGCCGGGGCTGGAGCTCTTGAGTGAGGACGAAGAGCATCTCGATGTGCTTGCGGACATTGCGCTCGCGGCGCAATTGCGCGGCGCGCAGATTCACGATGCCCGCATCGCCGCGCTCTGTCGCGCGCACGGCGTCAGCGAATTGTGGTCGGCCGATCGCGATTTCTCGCGCTTTCCGGGGCTGAAGGTTCGCAATCCGCTGTTGGACCCTCCCGCATGAATCCGCCGGAGTTGCCGATCCCGACGCTGCGCCGCTGGCAGCCGCTGCGTCTGGGGCTGGTCGAGCTGTATTTCTACGAGGACGAGGAGTTCTGGTTTCGTGACGGGCATCTGCTGTTACGCGGCAACAACGGTACCGGCAAGTCCAAGGTCTTGTCGCTGACGCTGCCGTTTCTGCTCGATGCCAATCTGTCATCGACGCGCGTGGAGCCGGATGGCGACCGCAGCAAGCGCATGGACTGGAATCTGCTGCTCGGCTCGCGGCACGAGCGGCGCACCGGGTATTCATGGATCGAGTTCGGCCGCGTGGACGAGGACGGCGTGGTGCAGACGCTGACGCTCGGCTGCGGCATGACGGCGGTGGCCGGGCGCTCGAGCGTCGACAGTTGGTATTTCATCACGCCGCGCCGTCCGCGCCGGGATTTCTCGCTGATCAACGACGAACGTCGCGTGCTCAACCGCGAACAGCTCGGCGAGACGCTCGGCAGCGAACACGTCTATCGCACCGCGCGCGATTACCGCCGTGCGGTGGACGAGCGATTGTTCCACCTCGGCGAGGCGCGTTACGAAGCGTTGATGGACACGCTGATCCAGTTGCGCCAGCCACAGCTGTCGAAGAAGCCGGACGAGGGCACGCTGTCCGAGGCGCTGTCCAACAGCCTACCGCCGCTGCCGGCCGGCCTGCTCGACGACGTGGCGCAGGCGATGAACCAGCTCGACGACTACCGCGAGGAATTGCGCCAGATGGACGCGCTGAGTCGCGCCGTTGCGCAGTTCGGCGAGCGCTATCGCCGCTACGCGCGCATCCAGAGTCGCCGCCAGGCGCGCGAGTTGCGGCAGGCGCAGACCGGCTTCGACGATGCCAGCCGCGAAGCCAATCAGGCGCAGCAGGATGTGCACCAGGCGCAGCAGGCGGAGGCGCAGCAAAATGCCTTGCTCGAAGCGCTGGAATTGCAGTTGCGGCGCGACCGCGCGGCGGTCGATGCGCTCAAGCTCGATCCGGTGATGCGCGACGCCGAGCGGCTCGTCGGTGCACAGAGACGCAGCGCCGAATTGCAGCGCCAGGCCGAGGACGCCGGCCGGCAGCACGAGACGGCGCTGCGGCAACAGCAGCGTGAGCAGGCCGAGCAGGAACGTCGCGCGCAGCAGTTGCAGCACGTGCAGGCGCAAACCGACGCTGCACGGCTCGCGGCGCGGCAAAGCGCGGAAAGCGCCGGCATCGCCGACGAACACGCGGCACTCGCCGGCAACGATCATCCGCTCGCCGAAATGCGCCGCCTGTACACGCGCCGACGTGAACAGACCGCGCAACTGCGTCGCCGTCTGCGCGAACTCGACGAGGCACGAACCCGGCGCGAGCGCGTCGCCGATGAACATGGCCTGCGCCGCGAGGCACGCGACAATGCCTTGCAGGCCGCGACGCAAGCCGAACAGATGCTGCGCGACACCATCGCCAACGGGCTGCAAGCCTGGCGCGACTACCTGAGGCAACTGCAGACGCTGCGTCCGCACGAACCCGAAGCGCTGCTCGCCGCGCTCGCCGAATGGGCGGAGCAGTTGCAGGGTGAATCACCGGCGCGCGCGGTACTCGCCGCCGCGCACACCCGCGTGCTCGAGGCGATCTCCGCCGAGCGTGCGCAATGGCGCAGCACGTGCCAGACGCTGCACGATGAAGACGACGCGCTGGTTCGCGAGGCGGCCGATCTGGACGCCGGGCAGGATCGCGAACCCGCGCCGTTGCCGTGGCGCGACGCCGCAGCCCGCAGCGGCCGCGACGGCGCACCGTTCTGGCAGCTTGCTGATTTTCGTGAGCACATCGACGACGGCACACGCGCCGCTGTCGAAGCCGCCTTGCAGGCCGCAGGCCTGCTCGACGCCTGGGTCACGCCGGATGGCGCTGCCTTGCCCGTCGGCAGCGCCGATGCGCTCTTGCAGCCGCGCCAGAACCGGCAGCGCTCGCTGTTCGACGTGCTGAAGCCCGCCACTGATGCGGCGGTGCCCGCAGCGCGAATCGAAGCGCTGCTGCGCGGCATCGCCTTTGATGACGATGACCCCACGGATGCTGAAGCCTGGATCGGTCGCGACGGGCGCTATCGCCTCGCCAGTCTGCAGGGACGCTGGCACAAGCCGCAGGCTGAATATCTCGGCCACGCCGCGCGCGTCGCCGCGCGGCAGCGGCGGCTAGCGCAGATTGCCGAACGTCGCGGCGAGATCGCCGCCGCGCTCGAAGAAGCGAACGCGGCTTTGCAATTGCTCGAAGCGCGCCAGCAAGCGTTGGCGACGGAACTCGCGGCAGCGCCGTCCGACGAAGCCTGGCAACGCGCGCACGCGCAACTGGCCGGCGCCACGCGCCAGCACCGCGAGGCGCTCGACGCGCTGGCGCAGGTGGAACAGCGCCTGCAAGAAGCCGATGCCCGGTTACGGCAGACGCAGCGCGAGCTGGACGTGGACGCGACCGATCTGCGCTTGCCCGCATCGGCGGATGCCTTGCAGGCAGTGGAAGCGGCCTTGCAGCAATACGCGCTTGACGCGCAGTCGCTGGCCGGTGCGCTCGCGCAGTGCGCCGATGCACGCACGGAACTCGCGCAACAGGACGAGCGCTTGCATCAGGCCGGCGAGCACCTGCAGGAACGCGCCATCGCGCTCGATGAGCGCCAGCAGCAAGCCGAGCAGGCGCGCGCGTTCTGGCAGACCTTGCAGGGCAGCGTCGGTGCTGCCGTGTCCGAATTGCAGGCACGGCTGCGGGAAAAGGAGCAGGCCGTGCGCGATGGCGAAAGCACCGAGCGCAGTGCGCGCACATCGTTGTCAGAAGCTCAACAGGCACGCGCCCGCTCCGAACAGAAACTGGAAGATACGCAGCAGACGCTGCGCGAGCGCGGCGACCAGCGCCAGCACGCGGTCACGCAGTTGCAGCAGTTCGCCGGCACCGGCCTGCTGGGCCTCGCCTGCCCGGAACTGGTGGAACCGGAGCAGTGGAGCGTCGATCCGGCGCTGGAGCTCGCGCGCCGCGCCGAAAAGCTGCTGCACGATGCGCCGCTCGCGGACGAAGAATGGAATCGTATACAGACCGAGGTCTCGCGCGACTACACCGCGCTGACGCAATCGCTGTCCGCACTCGGCCAGCAGGCGCTGATGGAAACCAGCGACTTTGGCCTCGTCGTGCAGATCGTCTATCGCGGCCGTCCGCTGCGGCCGGATCGTTTGCAGCAGGAAGTGGACGAGGAAATTAGCCAGCGCCGCGCGATTCTCACCGCCAAGGAACAGGAGCTGTTCGAGAACCACATGCAGGCGGAAGTGGCGAGCGCGCTGCAACGCCATCTGCGCGAGGCCGCGCGCCGCGTCGATCGCATCAACGAAGAACTGGAAAAGCGTCCGACTTCCACCGGCGTGCGCTTCAAGCTGGAATGGCAGCCACTGCCTGAAGGCGGCGCGGACGGCGCCGCGCCGACGGGCCTGGCCGAAGCGCGCACGCGCCTGCTCAATCGTGTCGCGGATGCGTGGTCGCCGGAAGATCGCGCGCTGGTCGGGCGCTTCCTGCAGGCGCGCATCGAGGCCGAGCGCAGCGGTCGTGACAACGAGTCTGGAACGCTGGCCGAACAGCTGGCACGTGCGCTGGACTATCGCCGCTGGCATCGCTTCCGCGTCAAGCGCTGGCAGGACGGCAGCTGGAAACCGCTCAGCGGTCCGGCGTCCAGCGGCGAGCGCGCGCTCGGCCTCACCGTGCCGCTGTTCGCCGCCGCCGCCAGCCATTACGCCAGCGGCGGATATGAATTTTCACCACGGCTGGTGCTGCTCGACGAAGCCTTCGCCGGCATCGACGACGAAGCGCGCGCGCACTGCATGGGGCTGATCCGCGAATTCGATCTGGACTTCGTGATGACCAGCGAGCGCGAATGGGGTTGCCACGCCACGCTGCCGGGCGTCGCCATCTGCCAGATCGTGCGGCGTGAAGGCATCGACGCCGTGTTCGTTTCGCGCTGGACCTGGGATGGTCGCGCGCGCCGGCAGGAGGTTGATCCGCTCGCGGTGGTGACGGCGTGACGGCGATCGACCTGCCGCGCCTGCAGCGCCTGCTCGGCGGTGCCGGGCGTGCCGGTCTGCGGCAGAAGCTGCGGCGACGCTTTGAACAAGGCAAGCCGGACGGCACGTTCACGCTGTCGGCACTCACCGCAAGCGAGCGTGACGCCCTGGAACAACTGCTCGGCCGGCGCATGAAATCTGCGAGTTCGATGCGGCTCACTCTGCAGGAACTCGACGTCGCGCTCGCCGCCTGCGGTGCCGCTGCCGACACGCGCGCGGCACTGACCGCGCTGGACGGCCCGATCATCGAACGCGCTGCGCAGCGGCAGATGCGCGATCGGCAATGGCAGCAGACGCTCACCACCGCACGACAGCCGCGCTTGCGGGCTTTGCTGGACGCGGACGACGGCTGCAGCCTGCTCAAGCGCATCGCGCGCGGGGACGTGAACCGTGCACAAATGCTGCTGGTGCACGCCGCCACCGTGCTCGATGCGCTGCCGGGTCACGGCATCGGTCGCTCGCGTCTGGCAGCACTCACGCTCGGTGACGCGCATGCGCTCGACGATGGTGCGCTCGCCACGCTGGTGCTGCGTGCCGCTGTGCCGATCCGCAATGACGATGACGAGACAACGAACCGCGAGCGCTGGGCCGAACTTGGCGTCATCGTCGATGGCCTGTCCAGGCCGGTGCTGACGCTCAACCTGCCGGGCGCTCCGGATTGGCGGCCGGGTGAACCCTTGCATTTATCGCTGCGTCATTTGCTCGGCCATCCGTCGCAATGGCAGGTGCAGAACCGCGAAGTCTTCGTTTGCGAGAACCCCGCCATCGTCACGCTCGCAGCCGACGAACTCGGCCCGCGCAGCGCGCCGCTGGTTTGCACCGACGGTATGCCCGCCGCCGCGCAACGCAGTCTGCTTGCCCAACTTGTGCAGGCCGGGGCAAAACTGCGCTATCACGGCGACTTCGACTGGCCGGGCCTGCGCATCGGCAACTTCGTGATGCGCCGCTTTCATGCGCGGCCGTGGCGTTTCGGCACTGCCGACTATCGCCCGCGCGGGGGGCGCCTGCTGCGGGGGAGCGCCGCCGTCGCCGACTGGGACGCCACGCTGGCGCCGGCGATGCAGAGCGGGCGCTATGCACTTGAGGAGGAAGCCGTGGCGGAAGTGCTACTGGAGGATTTGGCCGGGAGGTGATGGCTGGTGTAGTGCCTTGCTCACGCAAGTGAGCGCGCAGGGAGACTTACTCGCCGATCAGCGCTGACGGCGAGTCGCCTTCTTCTCCGCGCGATACCGCGCCTTCGGCTCCTGAATACGCTCTCCGGGCGGATCGAGGTGCAGATTGGCGCGCAGCCAGTCGGCGAATTCGCTTTCGCTGATGCGGCTTTCGGCGAGGCCGAGGATGTGCGCGTAGACGTCCGCGTCGTCTGCCGTCAGCCGTGCGCCGTTCAGTTCGATGAAGGTTTCGCAGGACACGATCGCGCTGCGCTTGTTACCGTCGACGAACGCATGATTTTTCGCGAGGCCGTGCGCAAGGCTTGCGGCGAGCCCCGCCAGATCGGGCGGCGGGTCTCCGTACGCGTAAAGCTGCTGCGGCCGCGCGAGCGCCGATTCGAGCAGGCTTTCGTCGCGCACGCCGGCCATGCCGCCGTGTTCGGCAATCTGCCGGTCATGCAACAGCAGGACAAGCGGTTTTTCGATCCAGACAATCATGATGCGGTCTCAGCTGTCTGCGAGCTTGCGCAGCAGGTTGCGGCGCTTTTTCATGACCTGCTCGGCCACTTCCATTTGCGCGGCAAGCTGCGGGTCGTGCGGCATCAGCTTGATGCCGTCCGGCGTTTCGGCGACGTACAGCGTGTCGCCCTTGTCGAGGCGCAGGCGCGCGAGCAGTTCCTTGGGCAGCAGCACGCCAGCCGAATTGCCGACGGCGATGATTTTCAGTTGCATGGCGGGTACTCCAGTTGGAATAACGAATGTTATAACGCTCATGGGATGGCTGCCAGCCGCGGTGCGCGAGTCGGGTCGCGATTTCCGTTTTGCGTGCCGGTTTCGTTATGGTCGCGACTTCCCCTGGTCCGGTTGTCGCGATGAACCACCTGTTTCCGCGTCGCACGCTATTCGCGCTGGCGTTCGCCGTTTCGCCCGCTCTCGTCGCCGCGCAGAGCGACGGGATTTCCGCGCGTGCGCTCGATGCGTCGGCGCCGCCGACCACGCTCGCGGCGCTGGCCGATGCGCGGCCAGTCGTCGCGCCGCATGCGATGGTGGTTTCGGCGCAGCATCTGGCGACCGAGGTCGGCGTGCGGATTCTCAAACAGGGCGGCAATGCGATCGATGCGGCGGTCGCGGTCGGTTACGCGCTCGCAGTCGTGCATCCGTGCTGCGGCAACATCGGCGGCGGCGGCTTCATGCTGATCCATCTCGCCGACGGCAAGGATGTCTTTCTCGATTTTCGCGAGAAGGCGCCGGCCAAGGCGACGCCAACGATGTTCCAGGACGACAACGGCACGGTGATCCGTGCACGCAGCACGTCGACCTGGCTCGGTGTCGGCGTACCCGGTACGGTGATGGGGCTTGAAGCGGCGCGCGTGAAATACGGCAGCATGAGCCGCGAGCAGCTGATGCAGCCGGCGATCGATCTCGCCGCGAACGGTTACGTGCTGCAGGCGGGCGACGTCAAGATTCTCGACACGCGCACGGCGGATTTCACGGCGTCGCCGAACGTCGCGGCGATCTTTCTCAACGACGGCAAACCGTATCGCGCCGGCGAGACGCTGAAACAGCCGCAGCTCGCGCGCACGCTGCGCACCATCCAGAAGTCCGGGCCGGATGCGTTCTATCGCGGGCCGATCGCGCACACGCTGGTGATGGAGAGCATCGCCAACGGCGGCATCCTGTCGATGCGGGATTTCGCCGATTACGACGTGCGCTGGGACGCGCCGGTCGCGTGCGCGTATCACGCTTATCGCATCGTCTCGGCGCCGCCGCCGAGTTCCGGCGGCACGACGATCTGCCAGATCCTGAAGATCCTCGAACCGTATCCGCTCGCGCAATGGGGTTATGGCGATGCGCGCAGCGTGCATGCAATCGCCGAAGCCGAACGTCGCGCGTTCGCCGATCGCAACACCTGGCTCGGCGATCCGGCGTTCGTGAAAAATCCGATCGAGCGCCTGTTGTCGAGCGCGCACATCGACCGGCTGCGCAGCACGATCAAACCCGACAAGGCGACGCCGTCGAGCGAAATCGACGGCAAGCTGCCGGCCGACGAAGGCGAGCACACGACGCATTATTCGATCGCCGACGAACACGGCAATGCCGTCAGCGTGACGTACACGATCAACTTCCTGTTCGGCATCGCGCAGATCGCCGGTGATACCGGTTTCTTTCTCAACAACGAGATGGACGATTTCACGTCGAAGCCCGGCGTGCCGAACGCGTTCGGGCTCGTGCAGGGCGAGGCGAACCGGGTCGAACCCGGCAAACGGCCGCTCAGTTCGATGTCGCCGACGATCGTGCTGAAGGACGGCAAGCTGTTCATGGTGACCGGCAGCCCCGGCGGTTCGACGATCATTTCGACGACCTTGCAGAGCTTCCTCAACGTCGCCGCGTTCGGCATGAACATGCAGCAGTCGGTCGACGCGCCGCGCATGCACATGCAATGGCTGCCCGATCAGATCACCGTCGAATCCGGCCTGCTGACGCCCGAAGTGCGGACGAAACTCGAAGCGATGGGCCACACGATCCGCGAAGTGCGTTCGTGGGGCGCCGACGAAGCGATCCTCGTCGATCCGCGCGACGGCATGCTGCATGGCGCCAATGACCGGCGACGGCCGGCGGGATTGGCGGCAGGGTACTGATCTTCCGGATGGTGGATTGCCGCATTTCCTGGGGAAAAACGTAAAACGTGACGCTCCGCACATCCGCGCGTCTATGCGTGTTGACGAGTCTGGATTGGGCTGCCGATACTCATTTCTTCGCTGTGGGCTGCGACGGCGAGGGGTGAATTGCAGTGTCATATCCAGTACAAAAGGGAAATCCGATGAAATTGATCCGCTTTGCTCAAATCGGCTTCGTTGCCGTAGCGGTAGCGACGACGGCAGGCTGCGCCACCGTGTCGCGAGGGATGGGCAAGATCACAGACAACAAATATGCGGAAGCTCGCAGCGGAACCGTCTGGGTCGTGCCACCGCCGCAGCTTGAACCGGTCGGGGGCAGCCGCACGGTCTACATCTCGTTCCGCAACATCAGCGATGCACAGGATCTGAACTTCTTGTCGACCATCCGCACCGCTGCCCAGCAACAAGGCTGGCAGATCGTCAATGACCCGGACAGCGCGCAATTCCGTCTGCGTGCGTCCCTGCGCTTCTTCGGCGAGGTGGATCCGGAGAGCGGCGGCGCCAAGGTCGGCGAAAGCCTGGGTGCGATCGCCGGGGCGGCGGTGGGTGTCGGCACCGGAGTGGCTGTCGGTCGTGCGACCAACAGTGGCTGGGGCGGGCTTGCGGCTGGCGGGATCGCCGGTGGTCTGGTGGCAGCAGGCCTGGCCAATGCATCGCGCCCGCGCGAGTACGCGGCGATCCTCGACATCGTCCTCGAGGAACGTAGCGCCAAGCCGGTGACGTTTACCATGACGACCGAAAGCGGTGCCCGCGCGACCGATACGGCCGGTGCCGGCAATTCGCGCATGAGCGCCGGTGGCGGTACGTCGACGGGCAACAACAGCGGTGCCACGGTGACGCGCACCAGCAACTATTTCCCGAATGGCGTGCGGCTCTCGGCATGGGCAAACCAGATGTCCATGAAAGAGGAAGAAGCGCTGCCGCTGATCACGTCGCGCATCGAAAAAGTGGTGACGCAGCTGCTGCCGATGTAAACAGGCGCTTGGCGGTAACGACGACCCCTCGGTGCGCCGAGGGGTTTTTCGTTCATGGCGAGCGCTTTCGCCGCGTGCGCCAGAGCCCGTCGCCGGCGTAGACGACGAGCGCGAACCAGATCAGGCCGAAGCCGACCAGCTGGACGTGCGTGAACGCTTCGTGGAACACGAACACGCCGGTCAGCAACTGCAGTGTCGGCCCGACGTACTGCATGATGCCGACCGTCGACAGCGGCACGCGACGCACGCCGTAGGCGAACAGCACCAGCGGAATCGCGGTGAACGCGCCGCTGGCGATCAGCAGCGTGTCGAGCAGGCGGTCGTGGGCGAGAAAACTCATCGTGCCGGCGTGCGCGGTCCATAGCAGATACGCCAGCATGACCGGCGCGATCAGCACGGTTTCGACGCCGAGGCCGACGACCGATTCGACGAGCAC
>Ga0164242_10004576_pt1 | contig 15517 bp, 15 predicted proteins | sample OricomgcompostMG_FD_108783 | JGI IMG/M metagenome (GOLD analysis project Ga0164242, IMG submission 108783) | Miracle-Growth compost microbial communities from Emeryville, California, USA - Original compost - Miracle growth compost (MG) ... | reverse complement strand
GCCGACCACAACCGGTAGGCCTACTCGGCGCCGAACCGGGCGGACCAGCGCCCACCGTCGCAACGCACCGCGATCGGGAGTCCGAAGCACGCGGACAGCGTCCGGCTGGTCAGGGCCAGGCCGACCGGACCGCTTGCCACCACGCGCCCGGCTCGCAGCAGGAGCGCATGCGTCGTGCCCACCGGGATCTCCTCCGCGTGGTGCGTGACCAGGACCGTCGTCGGCGCCGACGGGTCACGACCGAGCCGGCCGAGCCAGTGCAGCAGCGCTTCCCGACCGGCGAGATCGAGCCCGGCAGCCGGTTCGTCCAGCAGGAGCAGCTCCGGGTCGGTCATCAGCGCGCGGGCGATCAGCACCCGCTGCCGCTCGCCCGCGGACAGCGTGCCGTACCCGCGTTGCGCCAGCCCCGCGCAACCCAGCTGTCCGAGCAGCGCGGCCGCCCGCTCCTCGTCCGTTGCTTCGTACGCCTCGCTGCCGCGGGCGAGTCGGCCGTAGGCAGCGGTCAGCACCGCGTCCAGTACCCGCTCGTCCGCGGGGATGGCGACATCGGCAGCGAGGCCCACGGTGTCCACCGACGCGCGTTCGGCCGCTTGCGCGAGCAGCGTCGTCTTGCCGGCTCCGTTGGCGCCGAGCACCACCCACCGCTCACCGGACCGGACCGTCCACCGGACATCGTCCAGCAACCGGCGGTCGTCGGCAGCGGTGACGGTCAGTCCCCGCAGGCGCAGCAGTTCCACGGCGCCACCGTACGCAACCCGTGACCACGTACCCTGCAAGCATGGACGAGGCGTCAGCCACGGAGATCACCACGGCCCTCCGCGCCCGCCAGGTGATGGCGCACGTCGCCAGTACCGGGCTGTACCGGTATGGGATCCGGGTGGTCATCCCGGACGGCCGCGAGGCCCTTTGGGATGCCGACGGCACGGCGGGGATCGAGGCCCAGATCTTGCGCGACGGAGTGCTCACCGGCTTCATCCCGACGTTGCCGGGCAGTGACGAGTGGGACCTGGCTCGGATCGTGGACGCCATCGCCACCGCGGACTACGACGACCCGGCGCGCAACGACACCGGTTCGATCGGGGAGCAGCACCGGCCACCGCCTGCCGAGCGCGGCGGGTTGCGTGAGACGCGGCCCCGCAGCGGGGTACAGCCCGTCGCCGGTGGGACCTTCGCCCGGCTGCGCCGGCGGTTGCGGGGCGGGTAGGACACGGGGCGGAGCCGCGATTTCGGCATCCCGGTGCGCGCGGCCTGCCAGAGCGCCGAACCCGGCCCCGATAACCTGACCCGGCCGTCCGGCCATCGCCCCCGTCTCTCCCGGAGCCAGTCACCCGTCGTGTCCGCGTCACCCCTGCCTGATCCCGCCCGTACCCCGATATCGCCCCTGCGGCCGTGGCAGCGGCGCGCGCTAGCCGACTACGCGCAGGCGGGGGCGCCCCGCGACTTCCTCGTGACCGCGACCCCGGGAGCCGGCAAGACGACGTTCGCGCTGGCGTTGGCCAGCCGGCTGCTCGGCGAGCGGCTGGTCAACCGGGTGGTGGTGGTCGCACCCACCGACCACCTGCGCACCCAGTGGGCGCAGGCGGCGCACCGAGCCGGCCTCGCGCTGGACCCGACCCTGACCAACGCGGTCGGCCCGGTAGGGCCGGACTACGCCGGGTACGTCACCACCTACGCGCAGGTCGCCGGCAAGCCGGTACTGCACCGGCGCCGGGTAGAGAACCGCAAGACACTGGTGGTGCTCGACGAGGTGCATCACGCCGGGGACGGCCTGTCCTGGGGCCTCGCGGTGGAGGAGGCGTTCGAACCCGCCGCTCGCCGGCTGTCGCTGTCCGGGACCCCGTTCCGGACGAGGGCGGACGAGCGCATCCCCTTTGTCCGCTACACCGACGACGGTGACGAGCTGCGGTCGGTCGCGGACCACGGCTACGGGTACCGGGAAGCGCTGGCCGACGGCGTGGTCCGCCCGGTGGTGTTCGCCGCGTACACCGGCGTGTCCCGGTGGCGGAACTCCGCCGGCGAGGTGATCGCCGCGTCGCTGACCGAGCCGCTCACCCGTGACGCGGAGGCCGCGGCCTGGCGCACCGCCCTGGATCCGCGGGGTAAGTGGGTGCCGCACGTGGTCGCTGCCATGGACGACCGGATCACCCACCTGCGGGCCGCCGGCATGCCGGATGCCGCCGGCCTGGTGCTGGCCTCCGACCAGGATGACGCGCGGGCGTACGCCGACATCGTCGCTCGGGTCACCGGTCACAAGCCGGCGCTGATCCTGTCCGACGACCCACGCGCTTCCAGCAAGATCACAACCTTCGCCGCGAGCGACCAGCGGATCGCGGTCTGCGTACGGATGATCTCCGAAGGAGTCGACATCCCGCGTGCCGCCTGCCTCGCCTGGCTCACCTCGTATCGCACGCCGCTCTTCTTTGCGCAGGCGGTCGGGCGGGTGGTGCGGGCTCGCCGGCCGGGGGAGTCGGCCACCGTGTTCCTGCCCGCGGTGCGGCCGCTGCTCGCCCTGGCCGCCGAGCTGGAACTGGAGCGTGGCCACGTGCTTCGGGCACCGGAACCGGGGGACGGGCTGGACCCGCTGCCGCCTGCTGCGGCCGCTGGCGGGGCGGGTGATTGGGAAGCGCTGGAGGCGGAGGCCTCGTTCGCGCACGTGCTGCACGGTGGACAGGCCGTTCTCGCGCCCGGTGCGAGTCCGGCCGTGACCGAGGAGGACGAGGAGTACCTCGGCCTGCCAGGCCTGCTGTCCGCGGAGCAGACGGCCGCGCTACTGGCTCGTCGCGATGCCGACGTGCGGGCCCGGCTGGCCGGCCGCCACCTCGAGCCGGCGCTCGAATCGGACGGCGAGCAGCCCAGCTGGGAGCGGACCGCCGCGCTGAGACGCGAGATCAACGCACTGGTAGGGCGGCTGGCGGCACGTACCGGTCAGGCCCACGGCATGGTGCACGCCCAGCTGCGCGCCGCCGTCCCGGGGCCACCGTCGTCATCGGCCAGTGCTGCGCTGCTCGCGGCCCGCCGGGATCACCTCCTCGGCCTGGTTTGAACTGCTCGGTCGGCGCTCTGCCGGCGCTCTGCCGGCGCCGTGCGACGATCACGGCTGGTGCGACGTCGCGCGTAGCGGAGACCGTCGGGTCAGGAACGAGGGAGCGGATGCGAGCACTGCGTCTTCACGGACCGAAAGATCTCCGGCTGGACGAGATTCCCGACCCGGTCGTCGGCGCCGGCGGCGTCGTGGTCGAGGTCGCCTGGACCGGTATCTGCGGGACCGACCTCGCGCTCTACGAATATGGCGTGGGCAAGGCGCGGGGACCGGCGCCGGTCTTGCATGAGCCCGGCCCGCGGGTGCTGGGGCACGAGTTCGCGGGCCGGATCGCCGCGGTGGGTGCGGGTGTCGCCGGCATCGCGGTGGACGACCTGGTCGCGGTCCGGCCGCACGTCTATGACGGGACCTGCCGGATGTGCGTCAGCGGGTCGACACAGTTGTGTGTGAACGGCGGCTTCGTCGGCGTTGACGGCGGCGGAGGCGGCTTGAGCCAGTTCGTCGCCGTCGACGCGGCACAGGTGCACCGGTTGCCTCCAGGCGTGGGCCCCGAGGTCGGTGCGCTTGTCGAGTCCCTCAGCGTGGCCTGGCATGCGGTCGGACAGTCCGGCGTGGCCGCCGGGCAACGTGTGTTGGTGCTCGGCGGCGGTCCGATCGGGCTGGGTGTCCTGCTCTGCCTGCGCGCGATCGGGGTCGAGGACATCGTGGTGAGCGAGCCGAGCCCGGCTCGGCGGAGCAAAGCCGAGGCGTTCGGTGCCGTGACGGTCGACCCGCGGGACGCGGACGTGCTCGAGTTCGTGGTGGAACACTCCGGCGGTGCGGGCGTGGACGCCGCGCTGGAGGCTTCTGGTGCGGGCGAGGCGACCTACCGTGCTGCGCTGGAGTCGCTTCGGCCAGGGGGGACCGCTGTCATGGTTGCGCCGTTCCATCGGCCAGTGGCTGCGAACCCCACCCGGTTGATGATGACCGAGCGGCGGGTCACCGGCAGCTTCGCGTACAGCCGGGCCGACTTCGCCGGGGTGATCGAGGCGATCGCGGACCGGCGACTACGACCAGTTGACCTGATCAGCAGCCGGATCGGCCTCGGGGATACCGTGGAAAGCGGGATCCGGCACCTGCTCGGGGACGGCCGGGAAACCGAGGTGAAGATGCTGGTCTCACCACAGCGCTGAGGTCAGCCCTGTGGCTGCGGCGCGGGCACCAGCTCGGCGAGTGCCGCCAGGCACTCCGCGGTGACGGCCTCGACCGGCTGGTTGCCGTCGACACGGCGAAGGAGCCCGCGCCCGGTGTAGTAGGCGACCAGTGGCTCGGTCTCGTGGTGGTAGACGGCGAGCCGGTGCCGGATCGTCTCCTCGCTGTCATCGGCGCCCCGACCGCGCGCCAGCAGCCGCCCTACCAGCACGTCGTCTGGCACGTCCAGAAAGAGCACCGCCTGCAGCGCAACGCCTTCCTCGTCCCCGGCGAGGAAGGCGAGCTGCGCCTGCTGCAGGGTGCGTGGGAAGCCGTCCAGCACGTAGCCGCCGGCCGCCGCGGCCGCCACCGCGGGTTTGCGCAGCAGCGCACCCATCACCTCGTCCGGAACGAGATCCCCTGCCGCGAGGTAGGCCTGGACCTGGCGACCTAGATCGGTGCCGGTCGTGATGTTCTCCCGCAGCAGGTCACCGGACGAGATGTGCCGGATGCCGAAGTGCTCGGCGAGAAGTGCACCCTGCGTTCCCTTGCCCGCACCGGGCGGGGCCAGCAGTAGCAGACGCATGATGGACGCAGAATACCGAACGGCGCACCTGCGCACCTGCTGGGCGGCCTGCGGCGGTCAGGTAGGGAAGGCGTTCGGTGGCGGTGAGTTCTCCATGATCGATTCCCAAGACGGCAGGCTCGCACGTCCGCGGGGCGCTCGTTCGCGAACCGGATCCACTGCCCGCGGTGGTTCCCGCCATCCCAGCGCCTCGGCGTGTGGGTCCAGCGCGACCAACGCCACCCCGTTGTACGACCACTGTGCTCGCGCCTGGTCGTGGGTGACGGTGACGATCCAGTCCCCGTCCGGACCTCGGTGAGCGTCCCACTCACCGAGGAGGCCGTTCATGGCCAGGCGCTGGTCGACCAGCCGGCCGAGCGGACCGGACACAGCACCGTCCGGCGGCCGGGCGAACCGGGTGGCCAGGGCGCGGTCCAGGGCATGCGCACGCTCGGCCAGCACCGGTGTCTCCCAGCGCCGGATCCGCTCGACGGACACGCCCGCGGCGGTCGCGACCTGCTCCGCCGAGGCGCCGGCGCGTAACCGGTCCTGGATCTCGCGCGGGGTGAGCTTGCTGGTACCGGCCCGAGCAGCAGCGTTCAGAGCGTCCCGGACCGCGTCGATGGTGATTCGATGACCGCCGCCATCGGCGTCCACGAGGAGCACGTGCTGCGCGTCGGTACCGACGACGCGCAGGTCGGTCACGAGGCCGCCTCGAAGCGAGGACACGGCCGACAGGGCCGGCCCGCAGCGGCGAGGCGGCCGGATCGCTCGGTCACGAGGCCGCCTCGAAGCGAGGACACGGCCGACAGGGCCGGCCCGCAGCGGCGGGGACGCCGGGATAGCCGGTCATAGGGGCAGTGTCGTACGGGTGATGCGGCGCGTCGAGTACTGACCTCTGGCGGGTCGGCCGGGGGATCGCACCGACGCCTCCGGTTTTTACGCCTCCGCGCGAAGCGCGAGAGGCGTAAAAACCGGAGGCAGGGGCGGGGGATCGCCAGCGGGGGCTGGCCGAGGGGCTGACCAGCAGGGGCGGCGGACCGGTCAACTGGCGCAGGAGGCGACCCAGCGCTCGACGTCGTCGGCGCGGTGCGGCAGCTGGTCCGACAGGTTCTGCGCCCCGTCTGTCGTGATCGCGATGTCGTCTTCGATCCGTACCCCGACTCCGCGCAACTCCGGCGGGACGGTCAGGTCGTCCGGCTGGAAGTACAGGCCGGGTTCCACTGTGAGCACCATGCCCGGGCGCAGCGCGCCACGCAGGTAACGCTCCTGCCGCGCGTGCGCACAGTCGTGCACGTCTAGGCCGAGCATGTGCGAGACGTTGTGCAGCGTGTAACGCCGGTGCAGCCCGGCGGCCGGCGCGCTGTCGTCGTCGGTGACCACGTCGTCAGCGCCGACCGGCAGGATGCCCCAGTCATGCAGGCCAGCGGCGAGCACCCGCATCGCCGCCCGATTCGGGGCTAGGAAGTCGGCCCCGGGCTCAGCGGCGGCGAAGCCGGCCTGCTGGGCGGCGAGTACCAACTCGTACACCTGGCGCTGCGCGGGGCTGAACCGCCCGCCGACGGGGACGGTGCGGGTGACGTCCGCGGTGTACAGGCTGGTCAGCTCGATGCCCATGTCCAGCAACAGCAGGTCACCGTCGTCGACCGGTCCGTTGTTCCGGTTCCAGTGCAGGGTGGTCGCGTGCGGGCCGCAGGCCACGATGGACGAGTAGCCGACGTCGTTGCCCTCGGCCCGAGCCCGGCGCCAGAAGGTTCCCTCCAGCCAGCGCTCCCCGAATTGCCGCGCTCCGCGCCGCTCGGCGAGCACGTCCGCGAACCCGCGGGCGGTGGCAGCGGTGGCCTCACGAAGTTGGCCGAGTTCCCAGTCGTCCTTGATCAGCCGCAGTTCGGCACAGACCTGCGCCAGTTGCGCGTCCCGCGCCTGGTCCGCGGCCAGTTCCTGCTCGACCGGATCGCCGGTCCCACGCAGTACCCGGACGGAGCCGAGCCTCGACCCGTCCAGCTCGCGGCGCGGCTGGCAACTGATGCCGAGCCGCGCAGCGGTCTCCTGCGGGTCCGGCCTGCGGCCGACCCAGAGCTCGCCGCGACCACGGTCGGCGAAGAAGTCGATGCTCCCGCGGGGCACCCGAGCGGGCACGTACAGCACCGCGTCCCCGGACGGGTGTAGCACCAGCACGCCGTCGGGCTCGGTGTCCCCGGTGAGCCAGACGTAATCGCTACTGGCCCGGAACGGGTAGTCGGTGTCGTTCGCGCGGACCTTCGGTACGCCGGACGGCACGACCAGGGTCTCCCCGGGGAATGCCGCGGCAAGTGCGGCCCGCCGCTTGGCGGTGTACGGGGCGACGTCCGAGATCTCCGGGGACCGCGGTGCGTCTGGTGCCCAGCCGGTCAGCAGGCTCTGCGCGAGCGCAGCGGAGATCCCGCTGTCGTGCGATGCCCGCTTGTCAGTCATGAGGCCGTCTCGAAGCGAGGACCGGCCCGCAGGGCTGGCCCGGAGCGGAGGGGCGGGCGGGGTGCACACTCATGAGCCGACTCCGAAACGTCAGGGGAGTGTCGGCGACGGATCAGCGCTCGGGAGTCCCGATGTCGATGCTTTCGCGTTGATCGTCGACCGCCAGCGCGACGAGCCGCAGCTTGTCTTCGTGCTCGGCGTAGTGGTGGCTGCAGAACAGCAGCTCGCCGCCGCCGGCAAGGACGACGCGCACATACGCTTGCGCGCCGCACCGGTCGCAGCGGTCAGCCGCGTTCAGGGCCGGGCGGTCCTGGGTGGGGCTCAGTGTTCCGGTCACGTCACTCACAACTCCGACTATCCCCTGTTGCTTCCCGTTCGTCGCGTCAGTTCCGGCGTGTTCCCGATGATTCCGTGGTGGACATCACCCGGAACACGGCCGAACGACCAGCTTACCGACCGTCTCCCGGGCGGCGAGACGCCGGAGTCCCTCGACCGCCTCGACCATCGGCAGTACGTCGCCGATCAGCGGGTCGATCAGTCCGCGGTTCCACAGGTCCATCACTGCGGCGTGGACCTGCGGGATCCGGGCAGGCTGCTTGGTTGCGTACAGGCCCCAGTGGACGCCGACCACCGAGTAGTTCTTGACCAGTGCGTGGTTGGTAGCGGCCTGTGCGATCGTGCCGCTGGCGAAGCCGATGACCAGGATCCGCCCCTCGAATGCGATGCACTTCGTCGAGCGGGTGAAGGTGTCGCCGCCGACACTGTCATACACGACATCGGCGCCGCGTCCGTCCGTGGCGTCGTTCACCGCGGTGACGAAGTCCTCCCGGACGTAGTCGACCGCCAGGTCAGCGCCCAGTTCACGGCACAGCGTGACCTTCTCCGGCGTGCCGGCGGTGGCGATGACCCGGGCGCCGGCCGCCTTGCCGAGCTGGATCGCGGCGCTGCCTACCCCGCCTGCGCCGGCGTGGACCAGCAGGGTCTCGCCCGGCTGCAGCTGTCCGCGCAGGTGCAGTGCGGACCAGCCGGTGTGATACGTGACCAGCAGGCCGGCGGCCTTCTCGGCGGGCATGCTGTCCGGGATCTCGAACACGCCGTCCCGCGCGATCGACACTTGTTCTGCGAGGCCACCCTCCGGTACGACCGGTCGCCCGGCGTATCGCCGTCCGGTCTGCGGGTCGGTCCCGCACACCTCCGCGCCGGGGATGAACGGCAGCGGTGGCTTGCGCTGGTAGTTGCCGCGGCACAGCAGCACGTCCGGGAAGTTCAGCCCGCAGGCCTCGACGTCCAGGATCACCCGATCCGGTGCGGGCTCAGGCCGCGGGACCCGGTCCAGGCTCATCACCTCGGTCGGTTCGCCCCGCCCGTGTACCCGCCAGGCGGTCATGAGTGCGCTCACCCGGCGGAGTCTGCCACCCGGCGATGACTCCTTCGCCGCCTCCGGTTTGTGCGCGCCTGACGTTCCGTCAGGCGCGCACAAACCGGAGGGGCTGTCAGGGCGGCTGTCAGGGCGGATTGCCGGTGGGGCTGTCCGCCGCGGCGGGTCAGTGACCCCGGGCCACCCAGGCGTCGTAGTCAGGAGCTTCGGCACCGATGGTGGTGTCGGCGCCGTGCCCGGTGCGCACCACCGTCTGCGGCGGCAGGACCAGTAACGACGTCCGGATCGAATCCAGGATGGTCGGGAAGTCGCTGAACGAGCGGCCGGTCGCGCCCGGTCCGCCCCTGAACAGGGTGTCGCCGCTGAACAGCAGATCCTGGCCCGGTACGTACAGGCAGATGCCGCCAGGGGAGTGTCCCGGCGTCGGCAGGACGTGGATGTCCTCGCCCGCGATCCGGAAGACGTCCCCGGCGCGCAGGTCGTCGTAGGGCGCGCGGTCCGGGTGTACCTGGTCCCACAGCATCCTGTCCGCCGCGGACAGGTAGATCGGCGCGGTCACCCGATCGGACAGCTCCGGCGCGGCGTTCACGTGGTCGTTGTGCCCGTGGGTGCAGACGATCGCCTGCACCCGGCGATGGTCCACCACCGCCGCGATCGCCTCGGCGTCGTGCGCAGCGTCGACGATCAGCAGTCCGCTGTCGTCTCCGACCACCCAGACGTTGTTCTCGACGTCGAAGTCCTGGCCGTCCAGCGAGAACACGCCGGCGGTGACGACGCGGGTGACACCGAATGCCATCAGAAGGTCACCACGCTGCGCAGCACCTCGCCGCGGTGCATCTTGCCGAAGGCATCCTCCACTGCGTCCAGCGCGATCCGCTCGCTGACGAACTTGTCCAGCGGGAATCGACCCTGCTGCCACAGGTCGATGAGCAGCGGGAAATCGCGTTCCGGCAGGCAATCCCCGTACCAAGAGGACTTGGTAGCGCCGCCATGACCGAAGATCTCCAGCAGCGGGATCTCGAAGGTCATGTCCGGGGTGGGCACCCCGACCAGGACCGCCGTGCCGGCCAGGTCGCGCGCGTCGAACGCCTGCCGGAACGTCTCCGGGCGGCCGACCGCGTCGATCACGACGTCCGGGCCGAACCCGCCGGTGAGCGCCCGCAACGCCTCCACCACGTCGCCACTGCGAGCGTCCACGGTGTGGGTGGCTCCGAAGCCTTCGGCCCAGCTCAGCTTGCGCGGGTCGGTATCCACCGCTATCACCTGTCGCGCGCCGGCGTAGCGAGCCCCGGCGATCGCCGCGTCGCCGACCCCGCCGCAGCCGATCACCGCGACCCGGTCACCCTTGCCGACCGGCGCGGTGTTCACCGCTGCGCCCCAGCCGGCCATCACGCCGCAGCCCAGCAGGCCGGCCGCGGCCGGGTCGGCAGCCGGGTCGACCTTCGTGCACTGGCCCGCGTGCACCAGCGTCTTCTCCGCGAACGCTCCGATGCCGAGCGCCGGGCTGAGTTCGGTGCCGTCGGCCAGCGTCATCGGGGTGCTGGCGTTGTGCGTGTCGAAGCAATACCAGGGTCGGCCCCGCTGGCAGGCGCGGCATACCCCGCACACGGCGCGCCAGTTCAGGACCACGAAGTCCCCGGGTTGCACCGTTGTCACATTCGCGCCGACGGCCTCCACCGTCCCGGCCGCCTCGTGTCCGAGCAGGAACGGGAAGTCATCGTTGATGCCACCCTCTCGGTAGTGCAGGTCGGTGTGGCACACCCCACAGGCGGCGATCGCGACGACCGCGTCATCCGGCCCCGGGTCGGGCACCACGATCGTCTCGACCGTGACCGGATCCCCCTTGCTGCGGGCGATGACACCCGATACCTCGTACGACATGGCTTGTGTCTACCGCACCGGGAGCGGGGCCGCCGGCCCACGCTCACCTGCGGGCACATAGCCGCCCCGGCGGGTCACCGCCGCCGCCGACTGGTCCCGAACAGGCTGCGGGTGATCTCGCGTCCCAGCGCGGAACCGAGCGAACGGGTCATCGACCGTCCCATCGACGAACCGAGGAAGCCGCCGAGCGCCCCGGCCACCCCGCCGGCGGCTGCCTTCTCCCGGCCGCGTCCCTTCGTGCCGGGCTTCGGTCGCGCCGGGACGGCGTCCGGGGTGGGCGCCGCCGCGGGTGCGCTCCGCTCGGCCAGCTTCTCGTACGCGCTGACAGGGTCATCGCCCGGTTTGTACTTGGCCGCCTGGGGGCTGGCCTGGACGGCAGCATCCAGCGCCTTCGAGTCGAGCGCTGCCATCAGGGACCGCGGTGCGGCGAGCCGGGTCCAGGCCGGGGGAGTCGGTACCCCGCGGTCGGACAGCAGCGTGATGACGGCCTCGCCGATGCCCAGCTGGGTCAGCAGCTCGCCGAGGTCGTACACGTCGGACCGGGGATAGGTCGCCACCGCCTGCTTGAGGGCCTTGGCGTCCTGCGGGGTGAACGCGCGCAGTGCGTGCTGCACCCGATTGCCGAGCTGGCCCAGCACGTCGTCGGGTAGGTCGGTGGGCTGCTGGGTGCAGAAGAACACCCCGACACCCTTCGACCGGATCAGCCGGACCGTCTGTGTGACGGACGTGAGGAAGTCCTTGGTCGCGCCAGTGAATAGCAGGTGCGCCTCGTCGAGGAAGAACACCAGCTTCGGCTTGTCCGGGTCACCAATCTCGGGGAGCTCCTGGAACAGGTCGGCGAGCAACCACATCAGGAAGGTGGAGAAGACCTGCGGCTTGTCCTGCACGCCGCTCAACTCGAGAACGGTGACGACGCCCTTGCCGTCCGGCGTGACCCGGAGCAGATCCTGGGTGTCGAACTCCGGGACGCCGAAGAATGCTTCGCCGCCGTTGTCGGCGAAGCCGGTGAGTTCGCGCAGGATGACCCCGAGCGTGGCCGCGGACAGGCCACCCAGCCCGGCCAGGTCCTGCTTGCCCTCGTCGCTGGCGAGCCACTGCACGACGGCGCGTAGGTCTTTGAGGTCGACCAGTTCCAGCCCGGCGGAGTCGGCGTAGTGGAATACCAGCGCAAGCGATGATTCCTGGGTGTCGTTGAGCTCCAGCACCTTGGCGAGCAGGGTCGGTCCGAAGCTGGTCATCGACACCCGGACCTGCGCGCCGCGTCCGTCGCTGCCGAGGGTGAGGAACTCCACCGGGAACTGCGCCGGGGCCCACTCGTCACCCACTTCGGTGCTGCGGTCTGCTACCCGGTCGGACGACGTGCCAGGTGCCGCGATCCCGGAAAGGTCACCCTTCACGTCCGCGAGGAATACCGGGATCCCCGCGGACGACATCTGCTCGGCCATGAGCTGGAGGGTCTTGGTCTTGCCGGTGCCAGTCGCGCCGGCGACCAGACCGTGCCGGTTCAGCATGGCCAGCGGCATCGTCACGGCGTGGTCGGCGTACGCGGTGCCGTCGATGACGACGGCGCCGAGCCGCAGGTGCGGCCCGTCGGCGTCGTAGCCCGCGCCGATCGACGCGGCCTGCTGAGCTGAGTCCGTCATGTGCACAAAGTAGCCGCGGGTCGGCTCGTCCGGGAGTGTCCGCACGAGCCGGACGTGCCGTTACGCTAAGTAACAGAAACCTCGATCTTCGAGTCGCGACCGTATGTGAGCGGCAGACCACCAGGAGTGTCGATGACCGATCCGGCAGCACCGGCCCAGGGCGGCTTCTCACTGGCGCTCACGGACGACCAACGCGCCCTGCAGGGGTGGTTGCACGAGTTCGCCGCCGAGGTGATGCGCCCGGCCGCGCACGAGTGGGACGAGCGGGAGCAGACCCCCTGGCCGATCATCCAGCAGGCGGCCAAGAACGGGATCTACTCGCTGGAATTCTTCGGTCAGCAGTGGTTCGACCCGACCGGCCTGGGGATCGTCGTTGCGATGGAGGAGCTGTTCTGGGGCGATGCCGGCATCGCACTGGCGATCGTCGGGACCACATTGGCGTCCGCCGCAGTGCTCGGCAACGGCACTGGTGAGCAGGTCGGCGAGTTTCTCCCGCAGATGTTCGGCACGCCTGAGGACGTCAAGCTCGGCAGCCTGTGCGTCTCCGAGCCGGAGGCCGGCTCTGACGTCTCGTCGCTGCGCACCCGCGCGGTGTACGACGAGGCGGCGGATGTGTGGGTGCTGAACGGCACCAAGACCTGGGCCACCAACGGCGGTATCGCGGACGGCCACGTGATCGTGGCCAGCGTCGACCCCGCGTTGAGGGCTCGCGGCCAGGCGAGCTTCTTCGTCCCGGCGGAGTTCAAGGGCAACGGGCTCGCGCAGGGACAGAAGTTCGCCAAACACGGGATCCGGGCGTCGCACACCGCGGAGGTCGTACTCGACGACCTGCGACTGCCTGGTCGGTTTCTGCTGGGTGGCAAGGACTGTCTCGACGAGCGCTTGGCCCGGGGCCGAGAGGGGAAGCGCTCCGGCAGTCAGGCGGCGATGGCCACGTTTGAGGCGTCCCGGCCGTCGGTCGCCGCCCAGGCGGTCGGGATTGCCCGGGCCGCGTACGAGTACGCACTGGACTACGCCCGGACCCGCGAGCAGTTCGGCCGGCCGATCGTGGAGAACCAGGCGATTGCGTTCACGCTCGCGGACATGCGCACCCGGATCGACGCCGCCCGACTGCTGGTCTGGCGAGCGGCGTGGATGGCGCGCCAGCAGCAGCCGTTCACGGCCGGTGAGGGGTCGATGAGCAAGGTGTACGCGGGCGAGACCGCAGTCTGGGTCACCGAGCAGGCCATCCAGGTGCTCGGTGGCAACGGGTACACCCGGGAGTACCCGGTCGAACGCATGCATCGCGACGCGAAGATCTACACGATCTTCGAAGGCACCAGCGAGATCCAGCGCCTGATCATCAGCCGGGCGATCAGCGGCCATCAGATCCGGTGAGGTAATTACCGTCTGGTAGTGATGATCGTCGGCGTGCCTTATTGCACGTCAGTGCGAACGCCCCGTACCGTTCGCGCGCGGCGGACGCGCGGTCCCGGCGGGGAGGAGCAGGTGTGGCAAGCGAACGCACCCGACGGTCGGGCCGGACCGGGATCTTGAAGCGCATCGGCCGTCGCGGACGCTCCGCAGAGGGGCCGGCTCAGGCGGCGCCGACGACGCTGCCGACCGGCAAGCCGGAAAGTCCTGCCCCGGCGGCGGGCCAGGGTCAAGCTGGGAAGAAGGCGACGTCGGCGGGTTTGAAGAAGACGGCCGCGAGCAAGGCGGCCGGCAACGCGTCGTCCGGGAAAGCGGCGCCGGCGAAGCGGGCGGCGCCGAAGGCGCGGGCTGCGGCCAAGAAGGCAGCGGTGAAGAAGGCTGCGGTTCCGGCGGCCAAGAAGCCCGCCAAGAAGGCAGCCGCCACGTCAACCGCCGCCACGAAGACGACGCAGCAGGCGACGAAGGCGGCACCTGCTGCGAAGTCATCCACGAAGGCGGCGGCCGGTTTGAAGGCCTCCGGCGACAAGGCCGCGGCGAAGCGAGCCGAGACCACGGCTGCGAAGAAGACTGCGGTGAAGAAGGCGGTGGTGAAGAAGGCTCCCGCGGAGGAGGCCCGCGCGGCGAAGCCGGCACCCGCTACGACGCCGCTCCGGCCTGCCAGCCCGACGTCACGAAAGGTATCGCCCGAGCCGGCGCCGGCCACGCCTGCCGCCGGCGTACCCCAGCATGGCGCCCATCCGCCGGCCAGCCGTCCCGGACTGTTGCCCACGTTGCCGGGAGACCGGCCGTGGACACCGAAGGAGGTCGCGGCGCTGCGGGAGACGCTAGAGAGCGAGGCCGATGATCTGCGAGCGGAGATCGACGAGGCATCGGCCGCCTATGACCGCAGTCTCCAGGAGGGCGATCCGGGAACCGGCGACGAGGCGGACGCCGGCAGCGCGACCTTCGAACGCGAGCACGACCTGTCGCTGGCGGCCAACAGCCGTGACCTGCTCGCACAGGTCGAGCGCGCGCTGGAGCGCCTCGATGCTGGGACGTACGGTTACTGCGAGGTGTGCGGCAACCCGATCGGCAAGGAACGGCTGAAAGCGTTCCCTAAGGTGACTCTGTGCGTGACGTGCAAGCAGCGGGAGAATCGGCGCTGACGGCCGACCCCGACGAACGCCCGGAGGACGAGACCGGGCGGCCCGACGAGGCGGCGGGCACGGGTGCGCGCCGGACTTGGCCGCTGCTCGCAGTGGTCGCGGTAGTGCTGTTCGCCGCGGACCTCGCGACGAAGACCTGGGTGGCACGCGACTACGCCGACCAGCACATCAGCACCGTCATCCCGCACGTGCTGGACATCCGGCTCACCCGTAATGCCGGTGCCGCGTTCGGCCTCGGTGCCGGCGCCACCGCCGTATTCTCCGTCGTTGCGGTCGCGGTGATCGTGATCATCGTCCGGACGGCGTCACGGCTACGGAGCGTCGGATGGGCGGTATGCCTCGGGCTCCTGCTGGGCGGCGCGGTAGGAAACCTGGGGGACCGGCTGTTCCGGAGCCCCGGGGTGCTGCGCGGCCGGGTGGTGGATTGGATCCACCTGCATCACTGGCCGGTTTTCAACCTCGCCGACTCGGGGATCGTGGTGGGCGGGATCCTGGCGGTCCTGCTGGCGCTATGGGGCTTCGGTCTGGACGGCAGCCGTACCCATCCGGACGACCCCTCCGGGACCGGATGACCGGCGAGACCGAGACACAGCTACGGAGCCTTCCGGTGCCGGAAGGCCTGGACGGCTTGCGGGTGGACGTCGCGCTGTCCCGGTTGTTCGGGCTGTCGCGGGTGCGTGCTGCGCAGATCGCCGCTCGTGGCGGCGCGCAGTTGGACGGTCAGCCGGTCGGCAAGTCCGACCGGCTACATGCAGGCGGATGGCTGGAGGTGGACCTGCCGCTGCAGCGGGCGTGGGAACCGCCGGTCGAGGCCGAGCCGGTCGGCGG
>Ga0164242_10004575_pt1 | contig 15519 bp, 13 predicted proteins | sample OricomgcompostMG_FD_108783 | JGI IMG/M metagenome (GOLD analysis project Ga0164242, IMG submission 108783) | Miracle-Growth compost microbial communities from Emeryville, California, USA - Original compost - Miracle growth compost (MG) ... | reverse complement strand
CCCCGTCCGCTCCCCCGTCGACCGCCTCACGCGCCGAGTTGGTGGAGAGGATTCCCTTCACCAGCAGGCGTCCGGGCCAGCGCTCCCGTACCCACCCCAGGCTGTCCAGCCCCACGGACGGATCGAAGATCTTGGACGCGATCTGGTTGAAGTTGTAGGTGCTGGCGGCGCCTGCGAGCGAGGCGAAGGTGATCTGATCGGTTGTCAGCTTGTTGACCCACCAGTACGGGTGCAGGCCCATGTCGAGGATCGTCGACGGCCGCAGCGTGGGCGGGATCGTCAGGCCGTTGCGATCGTCCTTGCGCCGGTTGCCCGACACCGCCGTGTCGCAGGTCAGCACCAGCGTCGTACAGCCGGCGTTGTGCGCCCGCTTGATCAGGTCGTCGTTGATCTGTGGATCGGAGGTGACGTAGAGCTGGAACCACAGGTCGACCTCGGGTGCTGCTGCCCGGACGTCCTCCACCGTGGTCGTGCCGACCGTCGACAGCCCGTACGGGATCCCGAAGTGCTGAGCGACCCGGGCCACCGCGGCCTCACCGTGGTGGTGCATCATCCGGGTGTAGCCGGTGGCGCCGAAGCCGAGCGGCAGCGGAATCGTCCGATCGAAGAGCCGCACCGAGGTGTCGGGATGATCGACCGGGCGCAGCGCCTGCGGGTGGAAGACCAGGTCCTCGTACGCCTGCAGGTTGCGCCGGGCGCTGATCTCGTCCTCGGCGGCGCCGTCGACGTAGTCGAAGACCGATCTCGGCGTCGTACGCCGGGCGATCGTGCGCAGATCGTCGATCGACAGGGCGTTGTCCAGCCGCCGCTGGGTCAGGCTCAGGCTCGACCGGCGAAGCCGGACCGTCTGGCGGACCTCCGACCAGTGCGGCCGGTGATGAGCGATCGGTGCGATCGGCAGATCGGGGAGCCTCGGCATCAGGCGCCGGCTCCGGCGTCGGGATCGCCGATCCGCAGCAGCACCTTGCAGGCCGTCGTCCGGTCGCTGGCGGTGTCGAAGGCGGCCTGGGCCTGCTCGAGCGGGAACTCGTGGGAGATCAGCGGCTCCGGATCGATGGTGTCGGCCAGCAGGCCGATCGCCTCGGCGAATTCGGTGTGGAAACGCCACGACCCCAGGATCTGCAACTCCTTGTTGACCAGGGCATTGCCGAGGATCGCGGTCAGGCCGGGCGGCAGGATGCCGACCTGGACGACGGTACCGGCGCGGCGTACGGTCCGGATGCAGCTGTTGAGTCCGGGCCCGCTCCCGGATGCCTCGATCGCGACATCCACCTGATCGGGCCAGGCGGCGTCGTCCGGCCGGTCCGCGCGCAGCATCACGTCGGCGCCCATCAGCTTGGCCTGGGCGAGCGCATGGTCGGTGAGATCGGAGACGTAGATCGTGCCGGCGCCGGCCTGCCGGGCGGCGGCGACCGCGAGCGCTCCGATCGGCCCGGCGCCGGTGACCAGGACCGTACGGCCGCTGAGATCCCCGGCCCGCTTGACGGCGTGGTAGGCGACGCTGAACGGCTCGCTGAGCGCTGCCCGGCGCAGCGACATCCCCGCCGGCAGCGGGACGGCGCGGTCCGTGCCGACCACCAGTCGCTGGGTGAAGCCACCCTGGATGTGCGGGAAATGTGCCGCCGAGCCGAGGTAGCGGCTGGAGGCGCACAGCTGTGGCCGGCCGGAGGTGCATTCCTGGCAGTGTCCGCAGACCTGGGCCGGGTGTACGGCGACCGGCTGCCCGACCTCCACGTCGGTCACACCGTCGCCCAGGACGGCGACCCGGCCGACGACCTCGTGACCGACGACCAACGGCTCGCGGATCACGAACTCCCCGGCGGCTCCGTCGTGGTAGTAGTGCAGATCGGAACCGCAGACGCCGCCGTAGACGATGTCGATCCCGACCTCACCCGCACCCGGCTGGGGAACCGTCCGTTTCTCGACCGCGAGTTGTCCTGCTCCTTCGATGACACAAGCCAGCATGGAGGCCATTGTGTCGTGAGCCGATCTAGCCCAGGCGGCGGGTCAGTCCGGGAGACGACCACGCGCCCAGGACCGCCAGCACCGCGGCGATCAGCACGGCGCCGACCAGCAGCAAACCGGACAGCTGCCAGGGAACGGTGACCACCAGATGTCCCACGCCACCACCGGAGTCGCCACGCGAGTTGGAGGCCGCGAACCCGATCCCGGCCAGGATCCCGACCAACTGTCCGACCACGACGCCCACCAGCACCAGGATGCCCGCCTGGGCGGCCGCGAATCTCCGGCGCAGGCCCGGCTGTGCTCCGACGGCGGTCAGGGTGGCCAGGTCGGGGCGCGCCTCGACCTGGGACAGCGCGGTCGAGATCAGAGCCGCGATGATCACCAGGGCGCCGGCGATACCGAGCAGTACCCGGCCTGCCGTCGCCAACTGGCCGTGGAAGCCGCGTTCGACGCTGAGCTGGGCGTTGGCGGGCAGCACCTCGTCGATCGTCTTCTCCTGCGCCTCAGTGATCGGGCGCGGTGCATCAACGGTCCACAGCACCACAGTGCTCGGCAGCCCGGCCTTGGAGGCCGCGTCCGCGGAGATCCACCCGGACGTGTAGCCGGTCCACCCGGGCCGGGTCCCGGTCAGATCGTCCGGCCCGATCACGGCCGCAGCCAGCCTGGCCGGCTTGCCCGGGACGTAGGCGTCCCCCTTCCGGGTGCCGCCGACCAGCGTCACCGTGTTGTCGGTGAGGTACGTCCGGCGGACCGACTGCGTACAGGGACCCGGGCTGCATTGAAGTCCGAGGGGCGGGTCCACCAGCACGACGCCGCCTTCGGAGAGGACCCCGGCCGCAGCAGCCGGCAGTCCGATCGTGCCGAGTTGTCCGTCGGGTACCACGGTGACCGGCTCGCTGTAATCGCTGCGACCGTTCGCACAGCGTGAGTCGGCATCCGGATCGCGATCGGCCTGGGTCTCGGCGGTCACCGCCTGCTGCGGAGTGCAGCCCTTGGGCACCAGAGCGACCGTCGAGGACGGCAGGTCCCCGCCGTAGTCCGGATCACCGAGACTGCTGTGCGGAGTCAGTTTCCAGTCCGGGTGCCGGCCCCGGATGATGTTGGCCGCTGCCTGCATGTCGTCGACCGACCCTTGGATCGTCCCCTGCCCCATCGCCGTGAACGGGGTGTACGTCTCGGCCTCGGCGTGGTCGTCGGTCGCGATGGCGATCCCCATCACGGCGAACATCCCGCTGGCGACGAGCACGGCCGACATGGCCGGCACGCTCCGGGCCGCCTGCCGCGCGATGTCCCGTCCGGCCAGCCGGATGGACAACGGCAGCCGGCTCCCTCGACCCAGGGCGGTGATCAGCCAGGGCAGCATCAGCATCGCTCCGATGAACGCGGCGGCGGTGCATCCGCCCATGATGTACCGCGGCGTCATCTCCGGTGCGGCGCGGAATCCCAGTCCGAGCGTGACGGCCAGACCGCCGGCCAGCACCACCGATCCGATCAGCGGTCCGAAGGTGCGGCTCCTGGTGGCTGTCGGACGCCGTCGCAGGACGGCGACCAGATCCAGCTCCCCGACACCGCGGGCCGGCAACAGCGCTGCGACGACTGCGGCGACGGCCGCGCCCAGGAAGGCGACCACGGCCGGGGCCCAGGCGAGCGCGTTCGGTGGCGCCCAGCTGCCCGTGAGCCAGGCGGAGACCACGGAGACATAGCGACCGGAGACAAGCCCGAGTCCGGCACCGATCGCGCCGGCCAGCACGCCGAGCAACAACGCCTGCCCGAGCAACTGCCGACGCAGTTGCTTGTGGACGGCCCCGTTGCTGGCAATCAGTCCCATGGTGTGTCGCTGTCGCGCCGCGGCGATGGCGAATGCGGGTCCGGCCAGCAGCATGGCCTCGAACAGCAATCCGCCGCCGACCAGCACATAGAAGGCGACCGGTGCGCTCGATTCCTGCTGGTCCCCGGCGTCTTGTCCGGGCACCAGCTCGGGATGTTCGACCAGGTAGCGGCTGGTCGCGTCCAGGCCATGCGAGTCCAGCCGCTGAATCTCCCGATAGCTGACCGGCGCTGTCCTGAACACCAGGTAGGAGACCTGCGAGGGGTCATCGGTGGTGATCATTCGGGACCGGCCGGTCACGACCTCGGCACCACCACCGGGGCCGACCGAGACATCCTGCGGCAGGGCGACGATCCCGACCACGCGCAGATCGGTCGTGGGTCCCGGCTGCTGCCACGAGAATCCCGGAACCGTCGCACCCAACCGCAGGTTGTGGCGGTGCGCGAAGTCCCTGGTGATCATGATCTGATCATCGGCGGTCGGCCAGTGTCCGGACCGCAACCGGAACAAGCCGGAGCCGGACATCTCGCCGATCGGCATGCCGACAGCGGCGATCCGGAGCCGATCCCCCAGGCTGACGCCGATCTCGCCTCCTGTCACCTGGACGACCCGACCGCTGATCAAGGCGCCTACGCGGTCGGTGTTCCAGTGGTCACCGTCCTTGCTCGCCTGGACGGTCGCCTGGGCATTGCCGAACATCTCCGGCACCATCGTCGAGTTGGAACCGGAGTTGCTCCCGGTCACTGCCGCGATGATCAACAGCACGGGCGCGCCGACCATGATCATGATCAAGGCGCTGCGGCCTCGAGCGCGTCGGATCTCCCGCCACCCGATCCGGAAGGCCAGCCGCCAGCTGTTCAGCCACGCGACGGCCGGATCGGCGGTCCGATCGGCCCGCCGGGCCCCGGCCGCCACGATCTGGGCCGTCACCCGATGCTCCGCATCAGGCGCTCATCGACCGCGGCACTCTCCGCACTGTCGATCACGGCCCCGTCCCGCAGAAAGATCACCCGGTCGGCCCAGCCGGCATGCCGCGGCTCATGGGTCACCAGCAGTCCCGCCGCGCCCGCGTCGCACCGCTCGCGCAGCACGGCCATGATCTGGTCGCCGGTCTCGGTGTCGAGCGCTCCGGTCGGTTCGTCGGCCAGCACCAGTCGTCGTGGACCGACCAGGGACCGGGCGATGGCGATCCGTTGCTGCTGCCCGCCGGACAGCTCGCTGGGGTAACGGTCTCCGACCTGCCCCGACAGGCCCACCGCGTCCAGTGCCTCGGCGACCGGCTGCCGCGTCCGGCGGGGCGACCAACCGTCAAGTTCCAGCGGCAGCGAGACGTTCTCCGCGGCGGTCAGCGACGGCACCAGATTGAAGTCCTGGAACACGAATCCGACCTTGCGGCGCCGTACGGCGGCGAGCGCGGCCGGGCGCATGCTGGTCACGTCCTCACCCTCGATCAGCACCCGTCCCGAGGTCGGCTTGTCCAACGCGCCGGCGAGATTGAGCAGCGTGGACTTGCCCGACCCGGACGGCCCCATCACCGCGATCAGTTCACCGGCCCGGACCGCGAGGTTGATCCGGCGCAGCGCGTGCACGGTCAGCTCCCCCGAGCCGTGGATCCGGCTCAGCTTCTCCAGGATCAGGACGGGGATATCGGCTTCTGCGTGCCGGGCCATCACCGCACGACCGTCTCGGTCTCGTGATCACGGGCCTGATGATCATGCGCCTGGTGATCATGCTGGGGGCGCCGGCCGCTGCGGGCGGCCTCGCGCTGCAGGCGGCCCTCGACGTGATCGAGCCAGCGCAGCTCGGCCTCGGCCGTGAAGATCAGGTGATCCAGTACCAGCGACCAGGCAAGATCACTGCCGGAGTCGTTGCCGGCGGGAGATGCCTGGGTGCCCCGCTTCAGTCTGGTCAGATCCTGTAGATGACTCAGCGACGCCGACCGCTGGTTCTGCACGATCTGCTGCACGTCCACACCCGGGACGGTCACCGCTAGCGCGAGTTTGATCACCAACTCCGAGCGCGGAGAGTCCTCGCGCGGCACCGGCGAGGTCCACCACAGCTCGACCTGCCGCCGGCCCTCACGGGTGATCCGATAGCCGATCCGGCCCTCGTCGTCAGCTTCCTGGCCCTCGACCAGTCCGTCGCGTTCCAGCCGGGCCAGCGTCGTGTACACCTGACCGACGTTCAGCGGCCAGGTGCCGCCGGTCCGCTGCTCGAATTCGCTACGAATCCGGGCGCCGTACATCGGCCCTTCCGTCAACAGCGCAAGAATCCCCCAGCGCACCGACATCACATGCCCCTTCACCACCGCACCGGCCATATACCGGGTATGTGCCAGGGAGCATATACCGAGTATTGACCGCTCGCCGCCGACACGCGGCTGAGGCGGTGCTGAGGTTGGAAGCCGACCGACACACAGGTCGGCGATCACTGCCTACCGTTGAGCCATGACGCCGATGGCATTCGATCTCGGAGGCAGCGAGATCATCATTGTGGTTCTGATCGCGCTGGTGCTCTTCGGCGGCAGCCGGATCGCCGGCCTGGGCAAGGGTGCGGGCCGCGCGATCAGGGAGTTCAAGGAAGAGACCAGCAGTCTCAGCGCCGCAGCCGCCAAGGAGCAGCAGGACGCTGCGGCCCCGGCCGCGGAGGGCCAGGAACAGGAACAGAGTTCGGGTCAGGCTCCAGCCTGAACCGCCCGGAGGTGCTCGCCGATATCGCGGGCATCCCCGATCGCGTTGCGGACCGACCAGGTGACTCGTCCCTCGGCGTCCAGGACGAATGAGCCGCGGACCGCGCAACCCAGCTCTTCGTCGAAGACGCCATAGGCCCTGGCGACCTCGCCGTGCGGCCAGAAATCGCTGAGCAGGTCGAAGCCCAGGCCGAGTTGCTCGGCGAAGACCCGCAACGCGTACATGGTGTCGGTGGAGACGGCCAGCACCCGGGCGCCGGCCGCGGTGAAATCTCCCAGCGCCTGTTGCACTGCGGCCATCTCGCCGCTGCAGACCCCGGTGAAGGCGTACGGATAGAAGACGAGGACCACCGGCGTGCCGCGCAACCGGGACAGTCGGACGATCTCGCCGTGCTGATTCCGCAGGGTGAAATCAGGCGCGACGAAATCGGAGGGGATCAACGGTGCGGGCCCTTCGGCGGCACCAGTTTGTTGGCGGTCCAGCCGGCCGTGACCGGGACCGTGGTGGTCAACGCCAGGCCGGCGGTGAGTGCGGCCTCGCTCAGATCGGTCGCGTCGACGAAGCCCGGGCGGCCGACCTTGGGTGTGAGCAGCCAGATGTAGCCGCTGTCGCTCAGATCGGTGACCGCGTCCACCAGGCCATCGGTGATGTCGCCGTCCTCGTCGCGCCACCACAGCAGCACGACATCGACCGCCTCCATGGCCTCCTCGACGAGTTCCCCGTCGATCGCATCCTCAATCGCCTGTCTCAGGTCCTCGTCGACATCCTCGTCCCAGCCAAGCTCCTGAACGATCTGCCCGGCCTTGAAGCCGAGACGTGAGACAGCCGAATCCGAACCGTCGGGCCGTGCCGTCGAGCTCACAACACCTCCACTCTTTCTCCCGCCGCAGCGGGGCTGCTGTGCGCCAGACTGCCAGAGCAGACGCCTGTGTGGAAAGTCTCGGCCCGGCTGTTGCTTTCTCGTAACGCTGGGACCAGATACACAGCAGTGAACCGAGGTGACAGGATGGAGGGTGCAAACAGCGCACAACAGGGCGTACAACCCGCGCACGACTCAAGGCAGCACCACCCCGCTGCCGAACAGGTAAGGAGCCTCGATGGCCAGTCCCGGCAAACGACCCGCCATCTCCGCAGCGGGTCTGCCGAGCCAGATCCCGGACACCGATCCGGAGGAGACCGCCGAGTGGCTGGAATCCCTGGACGGACTGCTGGACAGCGACGGCAAACATCGGGCCCGCTTCATCATGTTGAAGCTGCTGGACCGTGCCCGTGAGCGCCAGGTCGGGGTTCCGGCCCTTCGGAGCAGCGACTACATCAACACCATCTCCACCGAGATGGAGCCGGAATTCCCCGGTGACGAGGACATCGAGCGACGGATCCGGGCCTTCATCCGCTGGAACGCCGCGATCATGGTCTCCAAGGCCAACCGCAAGGGCCTGGAGGTCGGCGGCCACATCGCCACCTACCAGAGTGTCGCCAGCCTGTACGAGGTCGGCTTCAACCACTTCTTCCGGGGCAAGTCCCATCCGGGCGGCGGCGACCAGGTCTACTTCCAGGGCCATGCCTCCCCCGGCATCTACTCCCGCGCCTTCCTCGAGGGCCGGCTGACCACCGAGCACCTGGACGGCTTCCGGCAGGACGCCTCCCGCGGCCCGGGCCGGTCGGTCACCTCCTACCCGCACCCGCGGATCATGCCGGACTTCTGGGAGTTCCCGACCGTCTCGATGGGCCTGACCGGGCTCAACTCGATCTATCAGGCCCGCTTCAACCGCTACCTGCACAACCGCGGCATCAAGGACACCTCCCAGCAGCGGGTCTGGGCCTTCCTCGGCGACGGCGAGATGGGCGAGCCGGAGTCCCTCGGCGGCATCACCGTCGCCGCCCGTGAGGGCCTGGACAACCTGACCTGGGTGGTCAACTGCAACCTGCAGCAGCTCGACGGCCCGGTCCGCGGCAGCGGCAAGATCGTCCAGGAGCTGGAGTCGGTGTTCCTCGGCGCCGGCTGGAACGTGATCAAGGTGCTGTGGAGCCGGGACTGGGATCCGCTGCTGCACGCCGACGTCGACGGCAAGCTCGTCACCAAGATGAACACCACGCCGGACGGCCAGTTCCAGACCTACTCGACCGAGACCGGCGACTACATCCGGCAGAACTTCTTCGACTCCCCCGAGTTGCAGCAGATGGTCAAGGACTACTCCGACGACGACCTGCGCAAGCTCGGCCGCGGCGGTCACGACTATCGCAAGGTGTACGCGGCCTTCAAGGCGGCCACCGAGCATGTCGGTCAGCCGACGGTCATCCTCGCCCAGACCGTGAAGGGCTGGACGATCGACGCCCTCGAGGCGCGCAACGCCACCCACCAGATGAAGAAGCTGACCGTGGACGACCTGAAGGCCTTCCGCGACCGGCTCTACCTGCCGATCCCCGATGATCAACTCAACGATCCGTACGATCCGCCCTACTTCCACCCGGGCGAGGACGCGCCGGAGATCAAGTACCTGCATGATCGCCGATCCGAGCTCGGCGGCTACCTGCCGGAGCGCAAGCCGAAGCCCAAGATCGTCAAGCTGCCCGGCGATGACGTCTACACACCGCTGATGAAGTCGGCCGGCAATGCCAAGGTGGCCACCACCCAGGCGCTGGTCCGGCTGCTCCGGGACCTGATGAAGGATCCGGAGATCGGCCAGCGGATCGTGCCGATCGCGCCGGACGAATTCCGCACCTTCGGCATGGACTCGATGTTCCCGACGGCCAAGATCTATTCGCCGCACGAGCAGAACTATGACTCGGTCGATCGCAAGCTTCTGCTGTCCTGGAAGGAGGGCCCGAAGGGACAGCTGCTGCACGAGGGCATCTCCGAGGCCGGCGCGATGGGCTCCTTCACGGCAGCCGGATCGTCGTACTCGACCCACGGCGAGCCGATGATCCCGTTCTACATCTTCTATTCGATGTTCGGTTTCCAGCGCACCGGCGACTTCATCTGGGGCGCCGCCGATCAGATGTCCCGCGGCTTCCTGATCGGCGCAACCGCTGGTCGGACCACGCTGACCGGTGAGGGCACCCAGCATGCCGACGGCCATTCTCCCTTGCTGGCTTCGACAAACCCGGCGGTCGTGCACTACGACCCGGCCTTCGGCTTCGAGATCGCGCAGATCGTCAAGGACGGCCTGCACCGGATGTACGGATACGAGAACGTTGATCATCCGGGTGGCGAGGACCTGATCTACTACCTCACCGTCTACAACGAGCCGGTCGACCAGCCCGGCCCGCCGGATGATCTTGACGCCACCGCGATCCTGAAGGGGCTCTACCGCTTCCGGTACGCCCCCGAGATCCACAGTGAGGGTGATCATCCGGTCGCACAGCTGCTGGCTTCCGGCGTCTCCATGCCGGCTGCCCTGGACGCACAACGGATCCTTGCCGAGGAGTGGGGCGTGGCCGCCGACGTCTGGTCGGTGACCTCGTGGAACGAGTTGCGCCGGGATGCCCTGGACGTCGATCGGCACAACTTCACCCATCCGGACGAGGACCGGCACGTGCCGTACGTGACCCAGGCACTGCAAGGGACCCAAGGCCCGGTTGTGGCGGTCAGCGACTACATGCATGCCGTGCAGGACCAGATCCAGGGCTGGGTGCCGAACTCCTGGTTCTCTCTGGGTGCCGACGGCTTCGGGATCGCCGACACCAGGGCCGGTGCCCGCCGCTACTTCCTGGTCGATGCCCAATCGATCGTGGTCGCGACGCTGGCCGCGTTGGCCAAGGACGGCAAGTACGATCCGCAGGCCGTGGCGGTGGCGTTCAAGAAGTACGAGTTGAACGACCCGACTTCGACCGCCGGTGTGCACCAGGAGGGTGCCGGCGCCTGACGCGACGCCTGCTCAAGCGAGGAGCCGCCAACCGAGTCGGTTGGCGGCTCTTTTGTCGAAGGTCACCGTTTCGCTGACACCGAACAGTTCATTCGCGCCCTGGATCAGCGCGTCGGCGAAGTCTGCTCCGGATTCGGCCAGCGTGAGCGCTCGGACGACGCCCTCGCCGTCGTCGAACTCCAAGGATTCCGTCTCGAGCAGACCCCGGACAATCGCCAGACACCTGGCACGCGGGATCTTGTAGTGACGGACAAGCACCCAATACAGCTCCGCCATCACCACCTGGGTGATGAAACCCGGGCGTTCTCGCGACAGCCGCTCGAGGAACTCCGCCGCCACCCCCGCGGCGTGCTCGTCATCCTGTACCAGGAACCGTGCCAGGACGTTGGTGTCGATCCCTATCATCGATCGGTTGACGCGCCCGGTTCGTAACCGAGGCTCGCAATGGCGCCCTCAGCGATCGCCTGATCCATCTCCTCCAACGTCGCCGGCCGCCGACCGGGCTCGTACAGGATGCCCGCAAGATCGCTGATCTTGCCGGTCCTGGCGATGATCCGGAAGTGACCCGGCGCGACCTCGACGAACATGACCTTGGACCCCGGCTTCAGGTTCAACGCATCGCGGACATCTTTGGGCACGGTGATCTGCCCCTTGCTGGTCATGGTCGCGGTCGACATGGCGCCCCCTTACAAAATGGATCCGTCCTTACGAACAGCCTATCACTCAGGAATCAGCACCGATGGCGTACACATCGCCGCGGTTGATCATGATCAGCGCGCGGCCAGGGCCGATGCCGTAGTCGTTCCAGATGCCGTCCGCCTCGCCCAGACCGGCCGTCAGGATCCGATGTCCGGTGACCTTGCCGGTGCGGGCGTCCAGGACGGTGATCAGCTTCGGGCTGTCCTTCGGGTCGAGGCCGGCCAGCGCAGCAGCCCGGTCGGACAGCCGCGACAGCACGGTGACCGCGCCGTTGGCCGCGGAGACGCCGGGCAGGCCGTCGCTGTCGGCGGTGTGGCTCCACAGCTGATTCCCGGTGTCCGGGTCGAGCCCGGTGACCGTCTTCCCTCGCTGCCGGGCGATCACGTCATGGCTGGGAAACGCAAGGTCGGAGAGTGATCGCGGGTCGCCGGAGTCGGTGGCGACCGGAGTGGTCCGGCGCAGCCTGCCGCTCCGCAGATCGAGCTGCCAGCCGCCGGCGGGCTGCCCGCGGCCGAGGAAGTACATCCGGGTGTCCAACATCAGGAAGCTGCCACTGAGGGTCACGTCGGCGCATTCGAAGGGAGGACTCCGGAAGACCTGTTCGGTGCCGCGGGTGCCCACGAAACGACATTGCGCACCGGATTGCGCGCCGGCGCCGGCGACGGTCACGACCAGGTCACCGCCGACTGCGAGCGGGCGACCTGTCAGCCCGCCGAGGCGTTGGTGCGACACCGAGTACAGCTCTCCGCTCTGCAGGTGGGTGACCCGGACCGCAACGCGTGCCGCCAGCTCGACAGCCGCCTGACCCAGCGGCTCGGCCTCGTCGCTGCTGCTGTACTGCCGCTCCCAGCCGATGGTTCCCAGCCAGCTGACGTCGTCGCCGAGCTCCTCCTGCCAGCCGACCTTTCCGTTCGGACCGATGCCGCAGACGACGTCCTGGTCCTTGGCGCAGCCGCGCATCACCACCCAGCCGTTCGCGATGGCCAGCACCGTCACCGACTTGTTCGCGGCGAGCCTCCACCGCTGTTGCCCGTCCGGACCGCGGTAGACGACGACTCCCCTGCCGCGTTGCACGAAGCTGCCGTCCGCGCCGACCGTCAGGCCGTAGCTCTGGGCCGGCGCGCTGGCCAGGATCCGTCCGGTGCCCGGGTCGAGAAGTTGATCGGTGTAGTCGCTGTGCAGGTAGAGCCGGCCGCCGACCAGTCGTGCGGTCGGCGCCGCGCCGGTGGTCTGCCACAGCGGCCGGCTGTCCGGGCGGCCGACGAGCACCTGCGGAACCGCCAGGCCGACGCCGACCAGCACCAGCGCCAGTCCGCCGCCGATCACCCAGCGCGCCCATCGGCTTGCCAGCAGGCGGGCGATGATGATCACCGCGAGCGCACCGAGTCCGATCGCGCCGGCGACGAGTCCGATCAGATACCAGCCCCGCCAGGAGACCCACACACCGATCGCGAAGATCCCCGCCCCGATGGCAGCCAGCGCCACGATCTCCCGCAGCCACCTCATCCGCGGCACCAGTCCAGCAGACGGTCGACCGGCCAGGTGTTGATGATCCGGTCGGGTTCGATGCCGATCGCGGCGGCCCGCTCGCAGCCGTAGGACAGGAAGTCCAGCTGTCCTGGCGCGTGTGCGTCGGTGTCGATCGAGAAAACGCAGCCGGTGTCGTACGCCAGTTGCATCAGCCGGGACGGCGGGTCGCGGCGTTCGGGCCGGGAATTGATCTCGACCGCGGTGTTGAACTGCCTGCAGGCCTCGAAGACCACCTCGGCGTCGAACGCCGATTCCGGCCGGGTGCCACGATCACCGGTGATCAACCGGCCGGTGCAGTGCCCGAGCACGTTGACCCTCGGGTTGGCGATCGCTGCGACCATCCGATGAGTCATCGACTCCGAGTCGGCACGCAGCTCGGAGTGCACGCTGGCCACCACGACGTCGAGCTCCGCCAGCAGTTCCTTGGACTGGTCAAGACTGCCGTCAGTGAGGATGTCGACTTCGATCCCCTTCAGGATCTTCAACGGTGCCAGCTCAACACCAAGATCATCGATCACAGCGAGCTGTTCGCGCAGCCGCTCCGCCGACAGTCCCCGAGCGACCTTCAGCCGCGGCGAATGGTCGGTGATCGCGCAGTACTCGTGGCCGAGATCGCGGGCGGTGATCATCATCTCCCGCAGCGGGCTGCCGCCGTCGGACCAGTCCGAATGCAGATGAAGATCACCGCGCAGCGCCTGCCGCAATGCTTCCCCGCCGGACGCCAGCGGCCTGGCCTCCGAGCGCAGCTTCGCCAGCGTTTCCGGCAGCACACCATCCTCGGCCTCGATGATCACCTTCGCCGTCTTCGGCCCGATGCCGGACAACTCGGCCCAGCTGCGATTGTCCCGATGATCTTGACGAGCAGCCTCGTCCAGACCCTCGATCACATCGGCGGCCCGCCGATACGCGCGCACCCGCGGCGTCTCGGCCCGGGACCGCTCCAGCCAGAATCCGATCTCCCGCAGCGCCGCAACGGCGTCGGGATGATCATCTGTGCCGATCCGCCCGAGGTCGATCGGGCCGGGCTTGCCGCTGCCAGAGTCCGCCACCCGGGTCAGCCTATCCAGCCTCGTGGCATACGCTGCCACGCATGGCGGCATCCTCACGCGGCATCAGCCGGACCCTGCTGCCGTCCCCCAAATCCCGGGCCGCGATCGCCAAGCGGATGGCCGCCGTGTCGGGTGAGATGACCACCGCGGCGGTGGCCGAGATGGAGGTCCGGCACCCCTGGTTCAGCGAGCTGGACGCCAAACACCGGTCCTGGATCACCCTGGTCGCCCAAGCCGGCATCGACGGTTTCGTGCACTGGTTCTCCAGCCCGGAGCCCAGCCCGCCGTCGACCGCCGACGTGTTCGGCTCCGCTCCCCGTGAGCTGGCCCGGCGGATCTCGCTCTACCAGACGGTCGAGCTGGTGCGGACCACGATCGAGGTCGCCGAGAAGCAGATCGACGAGTTGATGCCGCGTAACGACCGGCCGGTGCTGCAGGCGGCGATCGTCCAGTACAGCCGGGAGGTGGCCTTCACCGCCGCCGAGATCTACGCCCGGGCGGCCGAGTTGCGCGGCGCCTGGGATGCCCGGCTCGAGGCGCTGGTCGCCGACGCGGTGATCCGCGGCGAGACCGACGAGAGCGTGCTGTCCCGTGCGTCGGCCCTCGGCTGGCGGTCGTCGGCCGATGTGGTGGTCGTGGTCGGTCCCGAGCCCGAGGACGAGACCGGCGTCGCGATCGAAGGCATCCGCCACGAGTGTGCCAAGGCCGGGGTCGACATGCTCGGCGCCGTCCAGGGCGACCGGCTGCTGGTGGTGCTCGGCGGCGACCGGATCGCCGAACCGGAGGCGGCGCTGGCCATGGTCACCCGGTTCGCGGGCATCTTCGGGCCCGGCCCGGTCGTGGTCGGGCCGCCGGTCGAGCATCTGGCGGACGCAGCGCGTTCCACCCGCGCGGCACTGTCCGGCTACCGGGCGGCGGTCGGCTGGCCGAACGCCCCCCGGCCGGTGCTCGCCGACGATCTGCTCCCGGAGCGCGCGCTGTCCGGTGACGGACATGCCCGGCGTGCCCTGGCCCGTACGGTCTTCGGCCCGCTGGCCGAGAGCGGCAGCGGCCTGTTGGAGACCCTGGTGGTGTTCCTGGACAACAACAGCAGTGTCGAGGCCACCGCCCGGGCGCTGTTCGTGCACGCCAACACCGTCCGCTACCGGCTCAAGCGGATCCAGGAGGTGACCGGCTACAGTCCGAGTGACGCCCGGGACGCGTACGTCCTGCGGCTGGCGCTGACGCTCGGCCGGTTGCTGCCCGACGGCCGCGACGGCCGCGACAGCGGGCGCGGATAGGCGTACGGATTTTGTCCGGTTCCCACAACAGCACCGCCCGAGTTTCGTCGTGTCCCTGCACGACGAATCCCGCTGCGGCGCGCCAGAGTTGACCCGTGCTCGCCGTTGTCGCGCCCGGCCAGGGCGCCCAGACCCCCGGTTTCCTGAAGCCGTGGATCGCCGAATCCTCCTTCGCCGAACGGCTGGCCTGGTTGTCGGCGGTGAGCGGACTGGATCTGGAGCACTACGGGACCGAGGCGGATGCCGACACCATCCGCGACACGGCGGTGGCCCAGCCGCTGCTGGTCGCGTCCGGGCTGCTGGCGGCCCTGGAACTCTTCCCGCATCCTGCCGATGCCTTCAGCCAGATCGGGGTCGCCGCCGGGCACTCGGTCGGTGAGCTGACCGCTGCGGCCGGGGTCGGGGTGCTGAGCGCCGAACAGGCGATGGTGCTGGTCCGCGAGCGCGGCCGGGCGATGGCCGAGGCCAGCGCCGCCACGCCGACCTCGATGACCGCAGTGATCGGCGGCGACCCGGACGAGGTACGGGACAAGATCGCCGAGCACGGCCTGACGGCCGCCAACAACAACGGCCGCGGCCAGATCGTCGCCGCCGGCACCACGGACCAGCTGG
>Ga0164242_10004574_pt1 | contig 15522 bp, 13 predicted proteins | sample OricomgcompostMG_FD_108783 | JGI IMG/M metagenome (GOLD analysis project Ga0164242, IMG submission 108783) | Miracle-Growth compost microbial communities from Emeryville, California, USA - Original compost - Miracle growth compost (MG) ... | reverse complement strand
CCGCGGCCTCATCCTCGGAGAGACCCTCCTCGAGGGCCTCCTCCTGGGCCTCGAGGACCCGCTTGTAGTCACTGGGCATGACCCGCGTGAACCGGGTCACGGCGTTCGGCCAGTCGGCGAGCAGGGCCGCCGCGACCTCTGAGCCGGTCTCCTCCTGGTGGAAACGGACGATCTGCTCGAGCTCCTCGGCGAACTTGCCCTCGACCTCGTCGAGCTCGACCAGCTCGGGGTTGACCCGCTGCTGCTTGAGGTCGAGCACGTAGGCGACGCCGCCCGACATGCCGGCCGCGAAGTTTCGACCGGTTGGCCCGAGCACGACCACACGACCACCCGTCATGTACTCACACCCGTGGTCGCCCACGCCCTCGGTCACGACGGTGGCACCGGAGTTGCGGACGCAGCACCGCTCCCCGACGCCGCCGCGCAGGAAGACCTGCCCGGAGGTGGCGCCGTAGGCGATGGTGTTGCCGCCGATGATGTGCTTCTCCGGCTGGAACGTCGCAGCGCGGTCCGGACGGACCACGATCCGACCGCCGGAGAGGCCCTTGCCGATGTAGTCGTTGGCATCGCCCTCGAGTCGGAGGGTCACACCACGCGGCAGGAAGGCACCGAACGACTGGCCGGCCGAGCCGGTGAACGTGATGTCGATGGTGCCGTCCGGGAGGCCTTCGCCCTTGTAGCGCTTGGTCACCTCGTGGCCGAGAAGCGTGCCGACCGTGCGGTTGACATTGCGGATCGGGAGCTGGGCGCGGACCGGCTCACCGCTCTCGAGCGCCGGCTTCGCCAGCGGAACGAGGGTGGTGTAGTCAAGCGAGCGCTCGATGCCGTGGTCCTGCGCCTTGGTGTGGCGCAGGTCCTGGTCGGCGAACTGCTCCGGCGTCTGGACGACGTGGAAGATCGGCGTCAGGTCGAGACCGGCAGCCTTCCAGTGGTCGACCGCATCGCGGGTGTCGAGGACACCCGCCTGGCCGATGGCCTCGTCGATGGAGCGGAACCCCAACTCGGCGAGGATCTCACGGACCTCTTGAGCGATGTAGCGGAAGAAGTTGACGACGTACTCGGCCTTGCCACTGAACCGCTCGCGCAGCACGGGGTTCTGAGTGGCGACACCCACCGGGCAGGTGTCGAGGTGGCAGACCCGCATCATGATGCAGCCGCTGACCACCAGCGGAGCGGTGGCGAAGCCGAACTCCTCGGCACCGAGCAGCGCCGCGATGACCACGTCGCGACCGGTCTTGAGCTGGCCGTCGGTCTGGACCACGATGCGGTCGCGCAGGCCGTTGAGCAGCAGCGTCTGCTGGGCCTCGGCGAGGCCCAGCTCCCAGGGACCGCCAGCGTGCTTGAGGCTGGTCAGCGGCGAGGCACCGGTGCCGCCGTCGTGACCAGAGATCAGGACGACGTCGGCGTGCGCCTTGGAGACCCCGGCGGCGACAGTGCCCACACCGACCTCGGCGACGAGCTTCACGTGGACCCGGGCCGCCGGGTTGGCGTTCTTCAGGTCGTGGATCAGCTGCGCCAGGTCCTCGATGGAGTAGATGTCGTGGTGCGGCGGCGGGGAGATCAGGCCGACGCCCGGCGTGGAGTGCCGGGTCTTGGCCACCCACGGGTAGACCTTGTGGCCGGGCAGCTGGCCGCCCTCGCCGGGCTTGGCACCCTGCGCCATCTTGATCTGGATGTCGTCGGCGTTGGTGAGGTACTCGCTCGTGACGCCGAAGCGGCCCGACGCGACCTGCTTGATCGACGAACGGCGGCTCGGGTCGTAGAGACGCTCCGGGTCCTCGCCGCCCTCACCGGTGTTCGACTTGCCGCCGAGCTGGTTCATCGCGATCGCCAGGGTCTCGTGCGCCTCCATCGAGATGGAGCCGTAGGACATCGCACCCGTGGAGAAACGCTTGACGATCTCCTCGACCGGCTCGACCTCGTCGATGCTGATCGGCTGGCGTCCGGTGGCAGCGGTGTCCTTGAACTTGAAGAGGCCGCGCAGCGTCATGAGGCGCTCGGACTGCTCGTTCACACGGGACGTGTACTGCTGGAAGATGTCGTAGCGACCCTGTCGGGTGGCGTGCTGCAACCGGAAGACCGTCTCGGGGTCGAACAGGTGCGGCTCACCCTCGCGACGCCACTGGTACTCGCCGCCGATGGGCAGCTCGCGGTGCGCCGGCACCAGCCCGTTGCGCGGGTAGGCGGTGGCGTGTCGCTTGGCGACCTCCTCGGCGATGACATCGAGCTCGATGCCACCCAGCTTGGAGGTCGTGCCGGTGAAGTACTTGTCGACCACGGACGCGGACAGACCCACGGCCTCGAAGATCTGGGCGCCGGTGTACGACGCCAGGGTGCTGACGCCGATCTTCGACATGACCTTCAGGACACCCTTGCCGAGCGCCTTGACCACGTTGGCCACGGCCTTCTGCGGGTCGTTCTTCACGAAGAAGCCCTCGTAGGCGAGGTCCTCGACCGACTCCATCGCGAGGTAGGGGTTGACCGCCGCCGCGCCGTACCCGATGAGGAGTGCGACGTGGTGGACCTCGCGGACGTCGCCGGCCTCGACGAGCAGGCCGACCTGGGTGCGGGTCTTCTCCCGGACCAGATGGTGGTGGACCGCCGCAGTCAGCAGGAGCGACGGAATCGGCGCCAGGTCGGCGTTCGAGTGCCGGTCAGAGAGCACGATGATGCGGGCGCCTTCGGCGATCGCCTTGTTGACCTCGCCGAAGATCTCCTCGATGCGGGCGGCCAGGGCCGCGCCGCCACCCTCGACGTCGTACAGGCCGCGCACCACGTGGGTGTTGAAGCCCGGCATGTTGCCCTCGCGGTTGATGTGACGGACCTTGGTCAGGTCGTCACTGGAGATCACCGGGAAGGGCACCACGATCTGGCGGCACGAAGCAGGTGCCGGCTCGAGCAGGTTGGCCTCCGGACCGATGGTGCCGGCAAGCGAGGTGACAAGCTCCTCGCGGATGGCGTCCAGCGGTGGGTTGGTGACCTGGGCGAACAGCTGGCTGAAGTAGTCGAACAGCAACCGCGGCTTCTCCGACAGCGCCGCGATCGGGCTGTCGGTGCCCATCGAGCCGATCGGCTCGGCGCCGGTGTTGGCCATCGGCGCGAGCAGGACGCGGAGCTCCTCCTCGGTGTAGCCGAAGACCTGCTGACGACGGGTCACCGACGCGTGCGTGTGCACGATGTGCTCACGCTCGGGGATGTCGTTGAGGTTGACCCGACCGGCGTGCAGCCACTCGTCGTACGGGTGCTCGTCGGCGAGCTGGCCCTTGATCTCGTCGTCCTCGATGATCCGACCGGCCACGGTGTCGACCAGGAACATGCGACCCGGCTGCATGCGGCCCTTGCGGACCACCTTGGCAGGGTCGATGTGGTCCAGGACGCCGGCCTCGGACGCGTAGACGACCAGGCCGTCCGAGGTCTCCCAGTACCGTCCGGGGCGCAGGCCATTGCGGTCCAGGACCGCACCGACCAGCGAGCCGTCGGTGAAGACGACGTTGGCGGGGCCGTCCCACGGCTCCATCAGCGCGGAGTGGAACTCGTAGAACGCCTTGCGCTTCGGGTCCATCTCGGCGTGGTTCTCCCACGCCTCCGGGATCATCATCAGTACGGCGTGGGGCAGGCTGCGACCGCCGAGGTGAAGCAGCTCCAGGACCTCGTCGAAGCTGGCCGAGTCCGACGCCCCCGGCGTGCAGATCGGGTAGAGCCGCTCGAGGTCGCCCGGGATCAGCTTGGAGCCCAGCAGAGCCTCGCGGGCCCGCATCCAGTTGCGGTTTCCCATCACCGTGTTGATCTCGCCGTTGTGCGCGATGAACCGGAACGGGTGGCTCAGCGGCCAGCTCGGGAAGGTGTTGGTGGAGAACCGGGAGTGGACGACCGCGATCGTCGACTTCATCCGGGTGTCTCGCAGATCGGGGAAGACCTCACCGAGCTGCATCGTGGTGAGCATGCCCTTGTAGATCAGGGTGCGGCTCGAGAGCGACGGGAAGTACACGTCGGTCTCGAGCTCGGCCCGCTTGCGCAAGCAGAATGCCAGGCGCTCCAGCGCCATCTGGTCAGCCTGGCCGTCCTCGGCCTCGACGAAGAGCTGGCTGAAGGTCGGCATGACCGCGAGCGCGGTGGCGCCGAGGGACTCCGGCTGGACCGGGACCTCGCGCCAGCCAAGGACCCGCAGGCTCTCCTCGGCGGCGATCTTCTCGATCTGCTCACGGGTGGCCGTCACGTGGGCGGCGTCGCCGGGCAGGAAGGCGGTGCCGACGGCGTACGTGCCGACCGCCGGAAGCTCGAAGCCCGCGACAGCGCGCAGGAACTCGTCCGGGACCTGGAGCAGGATGCCGGCCCCATCGCCGGAGTTGGTCTCGGCACCGGCGGCACCACGGTGATCGAGGTTCACCAGGGCGGTGATGCCCTGGGCGACGATCTCGTGGGTGGCCTCACCGGTCAGCGTGGCGACGAAGGCGACGCCACAGGCGTCCTTCTCGAAACGCGGGTCATACAGCCCTTGCGGGGTGGGGAATGAGTGCTCGTACGGCACCATGTTCTCCCGTCGTTGTCGTGCACGGACGCGAACTCGACGGGCTACACGAGGGAGCCTTCATACGAGCACGCGCCAGCGCGGATGCGGCAATGGCAGGTGTGCATGCTGGGACGGCGTTGGCCCGCGCGACGGACGAACCGTATCACCCCCGTCGCAAATGTGTCGCGCCGGTAACGTCGGTCGACCAGGGACCGACCCGGGACCCCGCTCAGGCCTCGGCGGTGTCGTCGTCGACGACCGGCTCGTGGCCCTCGACGTACACGCTCTCCTCGCGACCGGGACGCTTGACGCTCGCCCAGGCGAAGTACGCCGCAGCGATCACGAACAGGATGATCGACATCCAGTCGGCCCACCGCATGCCTAGTACGTCGTTGAGCTCGATGTTGTCGATCCGGAGCCGCTCGATCCAGAAGCGGCCCAGGCAGTACGTCATGACGTAGAGAGCTGCGACCCGACCGTGACCCAGCCGGAGGCGACGCTCCAGCCAGATCACGAAGAAGAAGCCCGCCACGCACCACAGGAACTCATAGAGGAAGGTCGGATGGAACGTGGTGCCGACCGGAAATGTCCGGCCGTCAGGCCAGTGGCTGGGGGCGATCCGCAGGCCCCAGGGCAGCGTGGTCGGGCGGCCGTAGAGCTCTTGGTTGAACCAGTTGCCCCAACGTCCGAGGCCCTGGGCGAGCAGGCAGGTCGGCAGGGCCACGTCGAACAGGACCGGGATCTTGATCCCCATCCTTCTGGCGCCGATCATGCCGCCGATGGCCCCCAGCGCGATCGCCCCCCAGATGCCGAGACCGCCGCGCCAGACGTAGAGCGCCTCGATCGGATGTCGGCCGGCCCCGAAGTAGAGGTCGTGGTCGGTGATGACGTGGTAGAGCCGGCCTCCGACGAGACCGAACGGCACCGCCCACAGCGCGATGTCCTGGATCTGGCCGGGCTGGCCGCCCCGCGCCTTCCAGCGCCTCTCCGAGAGCCAGACGGCGATGATGATTCCGGCGATGATGCACAGCGCGTAGCCGCGGATCGGGATCGGCCCCACATGGATGACGCCCTTGCTAGGGCTGGGGATCGACAACGGCAGGATCACGACTTGGCTCTCTTCGGGTGGCCGGGCTTGAAGGATGCTTGGGTCAGCAGCGTACGGACGTCGGCGGCGTACGGCGTCGACGAGGTGTCCTTCTCACGCACCCCGGCGTACTCCGCTCGCAAGGTCCTCGGTCAGGACCCCGAGCGCGCGCAGGTAGCCGGCGCGATCGCCCGGGTGGTCGAGGATCGCTCGGACGAACGCGCTGCCAACGATGACGCCATCGGCCCCGATGCCGTCCTTCGCGGCCACCTCGGCGGCTTGGGCGCCGTTGCTGATGCCGAGACCGACGCCGACGGGCAGGCCCGCCGGGCTGAGAGCCCTGACACGGCCGACCAGCGGGCCGGCGAGCTCGGAGGTGGTCTCGCGGGCACCGGTCACGCCCATGACGGCGGTGGCGTAGACGAAGCCCCGGCACGCCTGGGTGGTCATGGCGATCCGGTCATCGGTGCTGGAGGGTGCCACCAGGAAGATCTTGTCCAGACCGCGCGCGTCGGCGGCTGCGATCCACTCCCCAGCGAAGTCAGGAGTGATGTCGGGGGTGATCAGCCCGGCTCCCCCGGCGTCCAGCAGGTCCTGGGCGAAGCGCTCGACACCGCGACGCTCGATCGGGTTCCAGCTGGTCATCACGACCGTAGGCACACCGGTGGCGGCCACCGCCTCGACGACCCGGAAGACGTCATCGACGCGGACACCGCTGTCCAGCGCCTGTTGGACAGCGGACTGGATGGTCGGGCCATCCATGACCGGGTCGCTGTAGGGCAGCCCGATCTCGATCACGTCGCAGCCGGCGTCGACCATCGCCTTGATAGCGTCGATCGACCCCTGGACGTCGGGGAAGCCGGCGGGCAGGTAGCCGACGAGGGCGGCACGGTTCTCGGCCTTCGCAGTCGCGAAGGCCGCGCTGGTGCTGGTCACTTCGCCCCCTCGGCCTGCACGGCTTCGTCAGGGTCACCGAGCTTGAACCACTCCATCGCTGTGCCCATGTCCTTGTCGCCACGGCCGGAGAGGTTCACCAGCAGGGTGGCCTCCGGGCCGATCTCCTCGCGGAGCTTCGGGGCGAGCCGGAGCGCTCCGGCGAGGGCGTGCGAGGACTCGATGGCCGGGATGATGCCCTCTGTGCGGGCGAGCAGCGCCATCGCGTCCATCGCCTCGACGTCTGTCACCGGCTCGTAGACGGCGCGACCACTCTTGGCGAGCCACGAGTGCTGCGGGCCGACGCCCGGATAGTCGAGGCCTGCAGAGATCGAGTGCGACTCGATGGTCTGGCCGTCCTCGTCCTGGAGGATGTAGGTGCGGGCGCCGTGCAGGACGCCTTGGTCGCCGGCGTAGATCGTCGCGGCGTGGCGGCCGGTCTCGACGCCGTCGCCACCCGCCTCGAAGCCGTAGATCCGGACCGACGGGTCATCGAGGAACGCGGTGAACAGTCCGATCGCGTTGGAGCCGCCGCCGACGCACGCCGCGATGGCATCCGGCAGGGCGCCGTACTGTTCGAGGCACTGTGCTCGCGCCTCGTCGCCGATGCCGCGGGTCAGGTCGCGGACCAGCGTCGGGAACGGGTGGGGCCCGGCCGCGGTGCCGAAGAGGTAGGCGGTGTGGTCGACGCTGGCGACCCAGTCGCGCAGGGCCTCGTTGATGGCGTCCTTGAGGGTGGCGCTGCCGGAGTCCACGGCGATGACCTCGGCGCCGAGCAGCCGCATCCGGGCGACATTGAGGGCCTGGCGCTCGGTGTCGACCTTGCCCATGTAGACGGTGCAGTCCAGGCCGAAGTAGGCGGCAGCGGTCGCGCTGGCGACGCCGTGCTGGCCGGCACCGGTCTCGGCGATGACGCGGCTCTTGCCCATCCGCTTGGTCAGCAGCGCCTGGCCGAGGACGTTGCGGATCTTGTGGGCGCCGGTGTGGTTGAGGTCCTCGCGCTTGAGCAGGATCCGGATGCCGGTCTGCTCGCTGAGCCGCTGTGCGTGGTAGAGCGGGCTGGGCAGGTTGGCGTAGTCACGCAGGATCGCGTCGAACGCCGCGACGAACGTCGGGTCCTGCTTGGCGTCGTGCCAGGCGGCGTCGAGCTCGTCGAGTGCCTTGATCAGGGCCTCTGGCATGAAGCGCCCGCCGAAGCCCTCGGCGGAGCCACCGAACCAGCCGAGAGGGTCCGCGTCGTAGCTGGTCGTCTCGTTGAGGTGGGTCGTCATCGGTCGCCGTCCTCGGGGGGCCCATCGTTCGACCCGTTGTCGGGCCTGGCCTTGACCAGGCCAGTCATGTTGCGGACCGCAGCCTCGGGGTCGCCGTCCCTGACCAGCGCCTCTCCGACGAGCACGGCGCGGGCGCCCTCGTCGACGTACCGCTGGACGTCGGCGACGGAGAAGATGCCGGACTCGGCGACCTTGACCCGGTCGTCTGGAATGAGCGGGGCCAGCCGGCCGAAGACAGCGGCGTCGACCTCGAGAGTCTTCAGGTTGCGCGCGTTGACGCCGATCAGCTCCGCTCCGAGCGCAACAGCTCGCTCTGCCTCCTCCTCGTCGTGCACTTCGACGAGCGGAGTGAGCCCGAGCTCGCGGGCGTAGTCGTACAGGCGGGTCAGATCGTCGCCGACAAGAGCGGAGCACATCAGCAGGACGAGGTCGGCACCAACGGCGCGAGCCTCGAGCAGCTGGTACTCCTCGACGACGAAGTCCTTGCGCAGGATCGGGGTCTCGACGACCCTGCGGACCGCACGCAGATCATCGAGAGAGCCGCCGAAGCGCCGCTGCTCGGTGAGGACCGAGATAGCACCGGCCCCACCTCGTGCGTACGCCGCAGCGAGGACGGTGGGGTCCGGGATCTCGGCGAGATGGCCCTTGCTCGGGCTCTTCCGCTTGACCTCGGAGATCACACTGCTACCAACACCGCGGAAGTGCGGCATGGGGTCACGGGGGGCGTCGACATCAGCCAGCATCGCACGCAGGTCAGCGACGCTGACCTGCGCTTTGCGGTCCTCGAGGTCCTCGCGGACCCCGGCAATGATGTCGTCGAGTACTGACACGGTCAGTGGGATTCGGTGTTGTAGCCCATCTTCGCCAGCACGAGGAAGAGGACACCGGAGATGACGACGACGGCTACGCCGATCCAGAACACCACGTAGTTCAGGGGGCTGAGCATGAGGCCGATGCTGCCGATCAGGAAGCCGAGCAGGGCCACAACGACGGCACTCCAGGCGGCCGGGGTATTGCCGTGGCTATCGGACATGCGTAACTCCTTGGGTGGTGCGAAAACGTGGATGGGCGGTGCTTCGGCTGAGTCTATTCAGTCCGAGGGCCGATCCCCGTCTTGGGTCGGGTCGTGACCCTCGTCCAGCGACTTCCAGAGGTCAAGGCTGCTCTGCTCGTCGAGCGGCTGCCGGGCCTGAGCGGCCGCGGCCGTGTGGCCGACGGGGGCGTCGTACTTGCTGCCCATCTCGGGCCACTGCGGAGCCTTGCGCAGCGCCACCACCGCCATCACGAAGCTGATCAGAAGGCCGAGGAGAGCGACCCAGGGCCAGATCGTGGCATGGCTGTCGGAGTTGCTCGTGAGCAGATGGTGGCGAGTGCCCCAGATGCCCGGGATCGGCGCGAGGGCTGCCAGCCCGCCGAGGATCGCGATGGCGCGGCGCACCCAGCCCCGAGTGACGAGGACGACGCCCCAGGCGGCGAGCGCGACCAGCGCCAGCGCAGTGGTCGCCGGGCTGTCCAGACCGATCTGCTGGCCCGCCTCGGCAGTCGCGAACGGGTCGGTGTGGCCGAGCTTGATCCAGTGCTGATGACCGGAGTACGCCGCCAGGCCCGCGCCGACCAGGCCGAGCAGGACGGTCGGCCAGAACGTACGGCGGCCGGAGCGAGCAGCAGCGTCAGCCATGTGTCAGGTCCGCCACCAGATCGGCGTCGAAGCAGGTGCGGTCGCCGGTGTGACAGGCCGCTCCGACCTGATCGACCTTGATCAGCAGGGTGTCGCCGTCGCAGTCGAGCCGGATCTCCTTGACGTGCTGGACGTGGCCGGAGGTGTCACCTTTCGCCCAGAACTCTTGGCGGCTGCGGCTCCAGTAGGTGGCCCGGCCGGTCGCGATCGTGCGGGCCAGCGACTCGTCGTTCATCCAGCCCAGCATCAGCACTTCACCGCTGTCGTACTGCTGCGCGACAGCAGGCACGAGGCCGTCCGCGGTGCGCTTGAGGCGGTCGGCGATCTGCGGGTCGAGGCTCACCGGACCATTGTCCCAGACCGCTGGTCGCGTCGCCGCGTCGGCGCAGGGCGACGCGACGCGCGCAGGCATCTAGGGTGAGCTCATGGCGACATCCTCTGGTCCTCTCGCCCGCTCCGAGCGGCTCGCTCTGGCCGATCTTGCTCTGACGCTCGGCCCCGAGGCGCCGACGCTGTGCAGCGGTTGGACCGCGCGCGACCTGGTGGTGCATCTGCTGGTCCGGGAGCGCCGTCCGCTGGCAGCGCCCGGGATCCTCGTGCCCGCCCTGTCTGGTCTGGTGGACCGCGCCTCCGCGGCGTTTGCGCGGCGGCCTTTCGAGGAGCTGGTGACCCTGCTACGCACTCCCCCGCTGCCGATCCGCGGGCCGGTGGAGCGGCTGATGAACACGATCGAGTTCTTCGTGCATCACGAGGACCTCCGACGGGCTCAGTCTGACTGGAGCCCACGGTCGCTGTCGCCGGCCGAGGAGGCACAGCTCTGGCGATCACTGTCTGTCATGGGGCGCGGTCTGGCACGACCCGCCGGCGTACCTGTCGTGGTGACGTCGGCCTCCCAGCGGGCTGTGCTGCGCGGAGGCGATGACCCGGTTGTACTGTCGGGGCCGGTGAGCGAGCTGGTGCTGTTCCTCTTCGGGCGGTCGGCGGTCACCGGGCTATCGTTCGACGGCCCGGCCGCCAAGGTCGACGCGCTGCGGGAGGCGAGGCTCGGCTTCTGAGCCCATCGGATCTACGCACGTCTGGCTCCTCCGTTGTCACCGCCCTCCCCGCGGCGGAGAAGGTCTGCCGACCACACTGGCACGAGGGTCTGACAGCACCAGCGCAACGCCGAAGCGTTGGGTGAGCGCGCGCCGACGTCATGGATGCCCGTGCCGATGTCGCCGAGATGCGCATCGACGCGGTCGTGGCTCGGTGCGGCCAAGGTCGACCTGGAAAGCTCAGCCGGCCGAGCGACGATGGCGGCCGGCTACGACACCCCTGGTGCCGCAGCGGACCGTGGAGCCGCACTCGTGGCGGCCGGGGCGCAAGGGAGGCACTCAAGGCACGAACTGTCGCGGACAACCTGAACGTCACCGACGGTCGCGGGTGCACGCCTCGCCACCAAGGCCATCCCAAAGCATCACCCATCACCAGGTGTTGCTTCGACCCCGTGACACCGCCGCCGCTGTTCGTGAACGCTCCGGGATCGGGCTGAATAGATGCCTGTTCCCTCGAAATTGTTGACAACAGCTAGTGTCGCTGCTCCAAACCAACTGCCGGTTGTGGTCGTGATTTCAATAAGCACGACCACGACCGGCCTTCAGTTGTGTTCCAAAACCCGCGACAGGGTGGCCGTCTCTCGCGTGCCGTAAGGCTGAATGATCCACCTTCACCGTGGTCTACTGTCTGAAAAAGTCGTCCACCACAGTGAACCGAACGGCTGGGATGTGCGAAGAACATGGTGTGGTGGACATGGCGCTAGACGGTGACGGAGAGGTTGCTGTGACAGAACACGAGACCTTCGAAGCGTGGGTCGCTCCGTACTGGAGCTCAATGCATCAGGTCGCGCCCGCTTTCCTTCCTGATCGTCAGCGGCTTGCGGTCGAGCTTTACTATTTCGTTGGTCTTCCCCAAGACCAAACCGCAAGCGTGATGGGGTGCGCGGTGGGAACAGTCAAGTCCACGCTGGCTGCGACCCGTCACCATCTTGCACTGATTTAGGGAATGATGACCGTGGCTGACGAAATCGATCGGACGCTCAACAAGAGTGCAGAAGATTGGCGTGCAAGTCAGAGGCGCCCACCCGATCTCGCCGGCAGCTTCTCGTCGGCATTAGCGAAGCAGCGGCGCCGACGGATTCGTGTCGCCGCGGTCAGCGCAGTCGCCGCGGCAATGATCGTCGTCGTCGCGGTCGTCGTCGGCGCCACGAGGGGACAAGGGAACTCGAGTGCGGTCGCTTCCTGTGCACCTCAGATCATTTCGTTCGATAGTTCGCAGCGGGCGGCCCTTCGTGATCAGGAGAGTCGCTCGGTTCGACACGTTGAAGCGGGCGAAACTGTGGAAGTGTACGGGTGGAACTTCTATAGCACGTGCCACGACACGGTCCGGGCCGGGAGTAAGGCGCCCGTAACCAACTCGACTCAGAAACAGGTCGAGATTCTTTTTGTCAGACGAGACAAGCGAGTTTCGCTGGCAACGGTGACACCAGATGAATCGGCCGAGTTCGTGGTCGGTGTGACTATTCCTTCCGGTGCAGTTGACGGCCCCGCGACCATCAGTGCTGGCGGGGGAAGCGTCAAGATCGAGGTCATCATCGGCCACGGCGACACGAGGAGTCCGGCTCGTAGCGTTACCCGATAACGGTGTGGTGGTGGCTGGCGCGTCGGTTCCACGGTAGGTGTCGAGGTCTCTAAGGAGGGAGGTTCCTACACCGTCCAACCGGGGACCTCGACGGCGCCACAGGAAGGGGTCTGACACATTTGACCGACGCTCTCTTGCCGCCCTCTGGTGCCGGTGCGACGCTCGGACCATGACCACTGTCACGAGCATCGGCACTGCCATGTTCTCGGTCGCAGATCAGGACGCTGCGATCGCGTTCTACACCCAGAAGCTCGGCTGGGAGCTGCGCTCAGAGGCCACGTTCGACGCCGGCGGTCAGGAGGCCCGCTGGGTCGAGGTGGCCCCGCCTGGCTCGGCCGCCGTACTCGCCCTCAACCCTCCGATGGGCGGCGAGCCGGGCGGCGGCAGCATTGGCGTCGAGTCCGCCGACATCGAGGCCGAGCATGAGCATCTCAGCCGTGTCGACGGCGTACAGGTCGGAGACTTCATGGGCGGCGAGGGCCCGGTGCCGAAGATGTTCTCGGTCAAAGATCCCGACGGGAACTGGATCTGGATCGTTGAGCGGGCCGCCGGCTGATGCTCGGTAGTCCTGCACTACCGACGGCCGATTGAGCCTCGGCCATCCCTCGCCGACTCGGGCTGATGCCCCTCACAACCTGTTGCAACAGATCAGCCACCCTCGGCGGACCTCGCTTCCTAGCACGCAACTTGTTGGGCTAGGCCCAACCCAGTGGATAAAGCCCAACTAGTTGTGCGGACTTACCGATCCGAGCCCGCGAGTGTTGCGGCGTGCCAGCCGTCCGGACTCCCGCGTACTACCGCGCGGTCGAGCGGATGGCGTCCCAGGTGTCGGAGCGTCGCCGCAAGCAGGGCTGGACACAGGAGGACCTCGCAGAGAAGGTCGGGATCTCTCGGAACCAGGTCCAAAACATCGAGAACAACCGCAACAACACTCGCGGCCCCGATGGCAGACCAGGCCCGGCCAACCCCAACCTCGACACGGTCTTCGCACTCGCGAACGCTCTTGAGTGCTCGGTGACCGACCTCATCGAGCCGCGACACTGACGTCCCTCCAGAGACGATCGATCCAGGTGTCGTCGTCGATGGCACGACCGGACCGCCGGGCAGTCCACATTGGGCGCATTGACGCTCGGCACAACCGTACGTCCACAGAGTTATCCACAGCTCCGGTCGAGGTGGTCGCAAGCAGGGCGTGCCGTTGCTGAGATGAACCAGCACTCCCCCATCCAGGGGCTGGTCCGTCTCGGGAGGACGACCGATGCTCACCATCGACCGTGCGCTGTACGCCGACGCCGCAGATCTGCTCGCCCAGGGCAACCAGACCCTGGCGACGATCGCGTCGGACCTGTTCGACGCCCTCAGCGCTGCCGCCGTCAGCGTCGGCGAGGGTGACGGCGCCCGCAGCTGGTGCGGCTCTTACGAGAACGCCGCCGACGCGGTCGCCACCGAGCTCTCGCAGCTCATCGATGCCGTCGGCAACGCCGCCACGCTGCTCGACGCGTCCGGCCACAACCACGCCGCCGCCGAAGCGGCCGCGGCGCCGTACGGCCTGCCCTTCCCATCCCTCACCGGACGCGAGCTCGCCAGCGTGAGCCTGTCCGGGATCCCCAGCATGTACGGCGGCAACGTCGGCGAGCCATGGGGCTGGAGTCTGGTCGCGGACCACCTGGACGGCTTTGCGTGGCCGGGCGCCGACATCGATCGGATTCGCAGGCTTGCCAGCGCCTGGCATAAGGCCGGCGACGACCTGCGGACCGCTACCTCGTTCGCAGCCGACGCCATCGAACGGCTCGCCCTCAACGACTCTCCCGAACTGCCCCAGGCGATCACGGTGTGCCAGCACCTCAACAGCGCGTGCCTCGCGCTCGCCGACGACTGCGACGCCCTCGGGACGGCCTGCACGGCGTACGCCGACGCCGTCAGCGACGCTCGCTCACACGTGGTGCATGCGTTCAAGGAGTTGCTCGGCGTCACGGGCATCGGCGCGCTCATCGGCATCGGCGCCTCGTTCGTCTCCGGCGGGCTGGCAGGCATCGCGTCGAGCGGCCTGGAGGGAACTGTCGCCAGCACCTTCATCGCTCGCATCGTCAGTCTGCTCGACGCCCTCTCCTCCACCCTCTCGGCCCTCAACCCCGCCATGGCGATCAGCGACGCCCAGGGCGGTCAGAGCGCCTGGCTGAAGACGGTGGCCGATGCCGCCCCAGTGTTGGCGGCGGTGGAGGCAGATACCGACGTGCTGGCGGCAGAGCTCGATCCAGCTCGCCGCGGCGGCGCGCCGAAGCGCGGCGGAATGACTGATGACGAGATCATCAGAGTTGGCTGGGCAGATCGACGCACCCTCGCCAAGCATCTTCAGAAGCACGCGGACGACGTGGGCGCGAAGTCTGAGGCGGACTACGTCCGTGCCGCTCAGGAACTTCTGGCACGGGCCCTTCGGGACGGCCTGCCGATGAAGGTCGCCAGCGACGGGACAATTCGCGTCTTCGATCCAACAACCGAACTATTTGCGTCCTACCGAAGTGACGGTCGCGCGCGTACGATTTTCCGGCCAGATCCCCCTGTATCGTCATATTGGTCAAAGCAACCAGGAGTTCTCCAGTGACTACGGGCAACACTTGCCCCGCTTGCGGGTACGACGACCTAACAGATCCGCCATACACCGACACAGGCGGAGCCTCATACGAGATCTGTTATTGCTGCGGCTTCGAATACGGTTACACCGACGACAATGACGGCTACACGTTTGAGGCATGGCGGCAGAAGTGGATTGACGACGGCATGCACTGGGACTGGGGCAGAAGCGACGACGGGCGCCCTGAGGGCTGGGATCCAGTCACGCAACTGAAGAACGTCCTCCCCAACTGAACTGTGGAGCGATAGAAGCACCACATGCGCCCACCGTCCACAGTTGGTTCTCCACAGACTCCGTAGTGACGCTAGCGCCAGACACGCGGGAGCCATAAGGTTCTAATCAGGTGTCGCCAAGCGGCGACCCGACCTCGGGAAGGAACGCCATGTGGATGCTTCGTCACGCGCTAATATCGGCGCCGCTCGTGCTTGGATTGGCAAGCTGCAGCAGCGAGGCTGCCTCGCCCTCGCCCTCGCCGACGTCGTCCGCGAGCGCCCCGCAGTCCAGCATAAGCTCGACCGCCCCGACACCTCCCGTAATGCCCGCGGCGGCCAAATCACATACCGCCGAAGGCGCAATGGCCTTCGTTGTCTACTACTGGAAAGCGGTCGATTATTCGCAGCAGACGCTCGACACAAGGCCCATCGAACTAATCTCGGACCCGAACTGCGTCGCATGCCAAGCGGGGATCAAGGCCCTTAACAAGTTCGCCCGCGAGCATGGTCGCCTGCTGGGTGG
>Ga0164242_10004573_pt1 | contig 15524 bp, 11 predicted proteins | sample OricomgcompostMG_FD_108783 | JGI IMG/M metagenome (GOLD analysis project Ga0164242, IMG submission 108783) | Miracle-Growth compost microbial communities from Emeryville, California, USA - Original compost - Miracle growth compost (MG) ... | reverse complement strand
TCGTCCATCACCACCGGCTGGTGCTCCCAGGGCAGCGCCGAGGCGTCCACCGAGATCAACGTCGCGCCGGCCTCCACGTGGTCAAAGACGGCCCGGCCGAGGAGCGCCAGCTCCCGCGCGTCCGCCGAGGTGGCATCAAACGGGCCCGCTTGAACGAAGAACGGCAGCCGGTGCCGGCCCTCCTCCGCCGAGCGGAGCACCCCGGCCACGAGCCCACTGGCGCGGTTTCGCTCCGGTGAAGGTGCGAGCGCCACCCCCACCACCGCGTTCTCCTCCCGGGCGGCGCGGAGGATGCCGGCCACCGTGGTCTCGGCCACCGCGGGGACGGTGGCCAGGGCCTGCGTTTCGGGGAGCGCGCGGAGCAGATCCGCTGCGTTCAGGATCGGCAGCCGCGACGAGGCGCCCAGACGGTGGGCGACGTTCGCCGGGCGGAGGGAGAGCGCCATGTCGAGTGCGGTCATCGGGCCGGCACCATCGACGTTGAGGGGGTCGTCCGCAAGGGCCAAGCGATCAGGAGGTTCGCGTCACGATCGAAGGGACACTAGACTCCGGCGCTCCGGGACCCGGGGGCCCGACGTACCCTTGAACGGCAAACGACCCTCACTCTGTTTCGACAAGCAAGACTACGAGCTGGTGGAGCTGATCGAGGAGTTCGTCCGCAAGGATCAGAACCCCGAGCGGCTCCGGCGGCTCTTCAACACCTACTTGCACCCCCGGGGCATCAAGGAGCTGGCGGCCTCGCGCGAGCGGCGCATCGCCTACGCGGTGGTGCGCCTGCTCGATTCGCTGGACACCGGCCGCAGTGAAGAGCGGCTCCTGGCGTTGCGGGCGCTGCGGGATGAGCTGATCGAAGGAGGAGATCAGTCGCTGCTCCTCAACACCGGCCGGGCGCTCCTGGAGACGATGAAGCACCTGGTCCGGGAGAGCGGGCCCTTCGAGCGCAAGCTGGAGCTGGCGCACGACTTCTTCTCCATTGTGTCTGGACGGCCGCGGGACGTGCGCCGCCAGCTGCGCGAATACCACCTGCTCGAGATGAGCGAGCAGTGGAACCAGGTGACGTTCGATCACCACGTCCACGACGCCAACACCAAGGGCCGCAAGTCACCCACCCACCTGATCGTCGACGCCTGGATCAAGGGCATCCGCGAGATGGCGGTCATCTACTACTACGTGGTGCCCCCGGAGGCGGTGTCCGAGCTGGTGGAGGCCGCGGAGATCATGGGCGTGTCCGTCCAGCCCGGGGTCGAGGTGGCGGCGCACTTCCGCGGCAAGCCGGTGCAGGTCATCTGGACGCCCCGGGGGGTGACCCACGCGCGGGACTACCTGGATCTGCTGGCCGCGCCGGCGACCCAGGCCTTCTTCGCCGAGGGCCGTGAGGTGATCGCGTACCACACGCGCCGGCTGCTCAAGCTGATCGAGGCCTTCAACCACGGTCAGCTCGGCCGGTTGAACGCGGACCTGGGCCTCTCCCTGAAGCCGCTGGACCCCTCCGCGTTCCTGCGCCACGTGGGCGTGGGGCAGCCGTCGCGCCTGCACCTCTCCGTCTTCCTCCATCAGCGGATCCTGGAGGACGCCGAGGCGAAGCTGCCCAAGCTGCGCGAGGCCTGGACCGCCGGGACCGCGGAGGAGAAGAAGGCCGTCGAAGCGCAGGTGGCGAAGCTGGACAGCGTGGCGCCGGACGAGCTCGCGCGGGCCTATCTCTCGGACGCGGCCAACGGCCTCTCCCCGGACACCTGCACCGAAGCGGACGCGCCGGCGCTGTTGCGGATCTCGCCCGCGGAGCTGGCCTCGCGCCTGAACCAGCTCCGTCCGGGCTCGCACCTCACCCTCAACCCCAGCAACCTGAGCGCGGCGGACGTGCTGGAGATCCTCTTCTCCTGCAAGGGGTCGCTCACCCACATCGAGACCTTCAACCTCAAGGACCACCAGCGCGGCCAGGACGCGCGGATCCGTCAGATCGGCCGCCTGCGGCTGGCGCTCAACAGCAAGAACCCGATCACCTGCAAGCGGCTCATCCACGAGCTGAGCCGCTCGGTGGAGCAGTCCCTGGCGGAGACGAAGGAGAAGGAAGCCCAGCTGGAGGGGCTGCGCCACATCCTGGACCACATGCCGGAGCTCTTGGGCTTCTACGCGCACGCGCCGCTCCAGCCCAGGATGGGCAGCGACTCCACCGGCCGCGCCCGCGAGTGGGCGGGCATGGGGCTCGCGCTGGTGCCCACGCTGCCCCCCCGCGCCGTCCGCGAGTTCAAGAAGCGGCCCGGCACGCGGGTGATCGTCCCCGTCCGGATGGAAGCGGTGATGCGCAGCACCTGGGTGCCGCGACGAAGCCACATCAAGCTCATCGACTGGGGGCTCTCGCTCAGCCGCCGCTTCGCCGGGCTCACCACGCTCGGCTACGCCCGGGCGGACGACTTCACGGTGCAGGACACCGCCACCCGCATCAGCGAAGACGGAAACGTCCTCACCCTGGGCGGCGTCCCGGAGAAGCGCGGCAACGGGCTGGCCCTGAGCCGTCCCACGCACGACGAGGCGCCCGCGCGTCCGGGCCTCCGCTACCTCAACAGCAACCTGTGGAACGCCGCGAAGATCGCCATCGGGCTGATCCCGGCCATCCTCTCCTTCAAGCTGACCAACGACTGGTGGTTCCTCGCCTGGTTCGGCGCCTTCATCTGGTTCGGAATCGCGGGCGTCCGGCACATCGTCCAGTCGGTCGTCGGCGGCGCGGGGCTGGTCCGCTCGGATCTGCTGCGCTGGACGGACATGGTGAGCTGGGGCCGCTTCGCGGACGACCTGATGTTCACCGGCTTCTCCGTCCCGCTGCTCGACTGGCTGGTGAGGGAGGTCATCCTCGGAACCGGGTTTCACGTCACCGTCGCGACCGCGCCCTGGGTGCTCTACGCGGGCGTCGGCTTCGCCAATGGCGTCTACAACTGCAGTCACAACCTCTTCCGCGGCCTCCCCAGACAGGCCGCGGTGGGGAACCTGCTCCGCCCGGTGGTGGCGATCCCCATCGCGCTCTTGATGAACGCCGGGATCCTCAAGCTGCTCCTCGCCGCGAACGTGGAGCTGGCCCAGGCGAACGCGATCCTGGAGGCCTCGGCGGCGGTCATCCAGAAGGTGAGCCTGGACACCTTCAAGGCGCTGGTGGAGGGGCTGGCGGACCGGAGCGTCAACCTCAGGCTGCGGAACAAGGACTACGCGTCCAAGCTGCCGCGCCTGCTGGAGGTCCACGGACGGCTGGAGGCGCTCTTCCCCAACCTGGACATCGTCGAAGGCCTCGCCTCACCCAAGCAGTTCTTCAACACCGTGGGCAAGGAGGCGCTGGATCTGGAGAAGCAGCAGGTCATCAACGCGCTCGACCTGATGTACCTCTGGATGTACCAGCCGCGCGCGCGGATGGTGTTCCGACAGCAGCTCGCCCAGCGCAGCCCCGAGGAGCAGCGGATCATCTTGCGCACGCAGCGGCTGCTCGAGCGCAAGCGGCCGGTGAGCGAGCTGTTCATCCACGATCTGGTGGGGAAGAACTTCTCGCCGCCGCTCGCCTTCTACCTGGACCAGAGCGACACCTACCTGAAGCACATGCGCGGGCTGGCCGAGCTGCTGGGGCTGGATTGGGAGGGCGCCGGCGCATCCTCCGAGGCCGCGCGGACGCCCGCCAGCGACGAGAAGCCCCTGGACTCGCGCAGGGCGGCCAGCTGAGGGTCAATGCACCTCGCCCAGGTGGGCGTAGGTCTGGCTCTCGATCTGGATCGTCGTGTGGTCGATCCCGAAGCGGTCGAACAGCTCGTGCTTCACCGCGGAGAGGATCGCGTCGTTGTTGCAGGTGCTGGGATCGCAGACCACCAGGTGCGCAGAGAGCGCGTAGATCCCGCTGGAGAGCGTCCAGACGTGGAGGTCGTGCACCGCGACCACGCCCTGCGCGCGCCCCATCAGGTCCCGCACCGCGTCCAGGTCCACGTGCTCCGGCGTCGCCTCCAGCAAGACGTCCACCGCGTCCCTCACCAGCCGGAACGCCCCCACCACGATCACCAGGGAGATTCCAATCGAGAGGATGGGATCGATGTACAGCCAGCCGGTCTTCCAGATCACCAACCCGCCGAGGATCACCCCCACCGAGCTGAGCGCGTCCCCGAGCACGTGGAGGAACGCCGAGCGCACGTTGATCGAGCCCGTGTGCCTCAGGAAGAACAACGACGCCAGGTTCGCCAAGAGCCCAATGGACGCCACCAGGATCAGCGGCGCCACCTTCACGTGCTCCGGCGTGTGGAGGCGGCGCAGCGCCTCGACCACGATCAGCACCGTCAGCGCGAGCAGGATCACCCCGTTGGCCAGCGCGCTCAGGATCTCCAGCCGGTAGTACCCGTACGTCTTGCGAACGTTGGCGGGCTTGGACGAGAACCACAGCGCGAGCAGGCTCAGCCCCAGGGCGCTGATGTCCGTCAACATGTGCCCGGCATCCGAGAGCAGCGCCAGGGAGTTGCTGACGAAGCCGCCCACCGCCTCGGCGACGGCGATCACCACCGTCAGGGCCAGCGCGGCCCACAGCCTCCGGCGGTCCGCCTGACGTTCCTCCGAATGCCGGGACTTCCCCGGGGGGCCAACGTGTCCATGGCCATGCGCATGCCCGTGGCCGTGCGCCCCGTGACTGTGACCTGAGTGCGAGTGACCGCCGGACATGTAAGGGAGGGTAACGAACTGGCCGCGTTCTACCTACAAAACGCTTGTTCGGACGGGGAGTTTCGCCTAAAGTTCGGACACTTCGCACCACGCCGCTGTCCGAATTCAGGCCACAGCGGAAGGACCCAAGCCTTCATGAACTTCGAGAAGCATCAGAGCCTTCACACCATCATCATGCTGAAGGATTTGATCCGCAAGTGGTGGCAGAGCGAGCTCTGCTTCGCGGACGCCTCCGGCACGGTGATGGACTGGCAAAAGGGGGAGATCATCCCGCCCCCGAATGACTTCTGCCGTCTCTCGCTTTTTTCGAAAGAGGGATACCGGCGCTGCAACCAGTCGATCCGGGTGCTGCACGAGAAGTTCAAGAGCAGCAAGAAGCTGAGGAGCGCGCTCTTCCACGACTGCCACCTGGGCTTCACCATCGCCGGGGCGCCCATCTACATCGACAACGAGTACGAGGGCTTCGTCTTCGTGGAGGGGTTTGCCCGCCAGCAGCTCAACGAGCGGGACGCCGAGCTGCTCAAGGTGAAGATCCAGGAGATCAACACCGGCACCACGGACCTGGATCGGGCGGTGGAGCGCATCCCGCATATGCCGCCCGCGGAGGTGGACCAGCTGACCGACCTGCTGGAGTTCGCCGCCACCGAGATCGCCGACTACGAATCCGAGCTGGGCAAGAAGGACCAGACCATCCAGACGCTCTCCTCCGAGCTGGCCGAGCTCTACAACCCCGGCTCCATCGTGGGGAGCTGCAAGGCGATGCGGGAGGTGTTGAGCCTGGCGGAGAAGGTCACCCATGCGGACTCCACGGTCCTGATCGAAGGGGAGAGCGGGACCGGGAAGGAGCTGGTGGCCCGGTCGATCCACTTCAACGGCCCGCGCCGCGAGCGCCCGTTCGTGGTCCAGAGCTGCGCCGCCTTCGACGAGCAGCTTCTGGACAGCGCGCTGTTCGGACACGTCAAGGGCGCGTTCGCCGGGGCGCTGCGGGACAAGAAGGGGCTCCTCGAGCTGGCGGATGGCGGGACCGTCTTCCTGGAGCAGGTGGGAGAGCTCACCCCTCCCCTCCAGGCCAAGCTGCTCCGGACCTTGCAGGAGGGCGTGGTGGTGCCGCTGGGAGACAGCCAGCCGCGCGAGGTGAACGTGCGGGTGATCGCCACGTCCGATACGTCCCTGGAAGAGCGGGTCCAGCTCAACCGCTTCCGCGAGGATCTCTATTACCGGATCAACGTCATCCGGCTGGTGATGCCACCCTTGCGAGAGCGCAAGGACGACCTCCCGGTCTTGTTCGATCACTTCATGCGCAAGCTCAGACGCGACGGGCAGATGGCCCGCCTGCTCTCGGGCGAGGCGATGCAGCTCCTCACCGAATACCCTTGGCCGGGCAACCTCCGGGAGCTCCAGAGCGAGATCGAGCGGCTCCTGGTGCTGGGCGCCGGAGCGGAGACCATCCCCGCGGAGCTCGTCTCCAGCCGGATCCGCGGCGCCTGCGAACACGTCCTGCCCACGGTCAGCAGCGTGAAGGCCGAGGGCAAGCTGAACGACGCGGTGGAGCAGCTGGAGCGCGAGATGATCCAGCAGGGGTTGGAGCGCACCCGGAACAACAAGAGCCGGCTCGCCCGGGAGCTTGGGATCAGCCGCTCCAACCTCCTCCTCAAGATCGCCAAGTACGGGTTCGGCGGCACGGACGACGCCGAGGCCGAGGAGGCGAGCGCGTAGTGGCCAGCTACTACCATCAGGACCACGTGCGCGTTCCCTCCGGCGCCTCGATCTTCTACGAGGTCCGGAACGAGGGCGAGCCCGCCATGGTCCTGTGCGACGGGCTGGGCTGCGACGGCTTCGCCTGGAAGTACCTGAAGCCGCTGCTCGAGCGGCGACACCGGGTGCTCCACTGGAACTACCGCGGCCACGGCCAGTCCGGGATGCCCAGCGATCCGACCGACGTGGGGGTGGCCCAGGCGTGTGACGACCTGAGGCGGGTGCTGGACGCGGCGAAGGTGGAGAAGGCCGTGATCTTCGGCCACTCGATGGGGGTCCAGGTCGCGCTCGAGTTCCAGCGCCTCCACCCCCAGCGCGTGGTGGGCCTGGTGCTCCTGTGCGGTTCGTACGGGAAGCCTCTGGACACCTTCCACGACACCACGCTGCTCAAGCGCGCCCTGCCTCTGATGCGGACGGTGGTGGAGAAGTTCCCGCTCTTCACCGCGCGCTTCAACCGGCTGGTGATGAGCACGGAGACCGTGGTGGAGCTGGCCATCTCCCTGGAGCTCAACCGCGCGCTCTTGAAGAAGGATGATCTGGAGCCGTACTTCCAGCACATGGCGCGGATGGATCCGGTGGTCTTCCTCCGCACGCTCCAGTCGCTCGCCGCGCACACCACCCGCGATCACCTCCCGGACATCCGCATCCCGACCCTGGTGGTGGGGGGCGAGCAGGATCACTTCACCCCCGCCCACCTCTCGCGTGAGATGGCGGAGTTGATCCCGGACGCCACGCTCCTGATGGTGAAGGGCGGGAGCCACACCGCGCCGCTCGAGTCGCCGGAGGCCATTGGGCACGCGGTGGAGGTCTTCCTGGCGTCCCTGCCGGCGAAGCAGGCCAAGCAGGCCAAGGCCCCGCGCAAGCCGCGTCGCGCGGCGGGTGCCAAGCGGTGAACCGCAAGGGCCTCGGTTGGCTTTTGATGGGGTTGGCGGTGGTGGGTGGCCTTTGGCTCACCGGGGTCGTCTGGCGGCGAGGCCACGCGCAGGCACCCTCGCAGGCCCTGTATTCCACCGGGGATTCCTCCGGGCCGGCCGCCCCCGCGCAGCCTGTGGCCTGTGGCGCGCTCCCCGTGGGCTGCGTGGAGGCCGTGGATCACTATCTGGGGGATCCCAAGATGGCGCGCACCGCCGCGGCGGAGCTGGACCGGCTCTGCAAGGCCGGGCGGCAGGACGGCTGTGATGGCCTGGTCCCCTTCCTCGCGGCCGGGGCGGGGGTGGAGCGGGACGCGGACCGGGCGCTTCAGCTCTCGCAGCAGGGCTGCGACGCGAAGGATCTCGCGGCCTGCAACAACCTGGGGATCCTGTACCTGGGCGGGATCGGCGTGGCGAAGGACGAACCGCGCGCGCTCACCCTCTTCGACGACCTCTGCCGCGCGCACAACCAGCCCCGCGCTTGCTTCAACGCGGCCGCGCTCTACGACGCAGGGCCTTTGGCGATCCGCGATCCCGCCAAGGCCGCCGACTACTTCACCCGGCTGTGCAACTTCGGCGAACCGAACAGCTGTCTCCACCTGGGCAACCTCTACCTGGACGGGCGCGGCGTGGCCAAGGACGTGCCCAAGGCCCGGGCGCTCTACACGCTCGCGTGCCGCTCCGGGGTGAAGGCGGGCTGCCGGGATCCTTCGCCGGCGAACTAAGCTACGCTGCGCGCCGAATGAGAACCTCCGACTTCCGCGCCATCCTGTTTTTCGCCGCCCTCCCCTTCGCGCTCGCCGGCTGCCATTCCAAACCCACCGCGCCGGATGCCTCGGTGGAGTGCGCGAACGACTGGGGTCAGTGGGGGCTGACCGCTTCCCACTGGGGGCTCTCCTGCGCCGTCGGCCAGCCGCCCACCCGCGCCCTCTCGCCGCAGATCGTCTTCGATCCGTTCGTGGCGCAGGAGCAGCAGGACGCCCTCACCGACACAGGCGGCGTCGCGCTCTACGCCCACTACCAGGCGCCGCTGCTCTCCGGAGACTGGATGTACATGGAGGTGAAGGGCGGCGAGTACCACACCTGCAATCCGGACGGCGGCAGCTACCAGGACGGCTGCGGCCCAAGGGCTCGCAACTCGCAGATCTGGAGCGAGAGCGCCTGGCACTGGGAGGCCGGCGCGCTGACGGCCAAGTGGACCTACGCCAGCGGCTGGAAGCCCGCGCCGTATGCGCTGGCCACCTGGGAGCCTGTGTTCTCCGCCGCGGTGGTGGGGGATTCGATCTACGTCCCGGAGGCCGGCGGCGCGGTGGCCAAGGTGAACCGGCTGGATGGGACCGTGATCTCCACCGTGCGGCCGCTTCCGCTCTCGGGCGGCGCGGTCAACCCGGACGCCTACGTGGTGAGCCCCCTCACCGCGGCCACCGACGGGACCGTCTATTACACCGCGCTCCAGCTCTCGCCCCAGGTGCAGGGCTTCCTGGTCCAGGTGAAGCCGAACGATGAGGTGAAGACGGTCCGGTTCGACCAGCTGGTCACGGACGGGCCCGGGGCGACGGACGGGTGCGTGGCGACCTTCGGCTACGCCAACCCGAGGCCCGCCCAGCCGTGGCCACCCTCCAACGACGCCACCCCGCCCTCCTTCCCCTGCGGCCCCCAGCGCCCGGCGATCAACGCGGCGCCCTCCATTGGACCGGACGGCACCGTCTTCGTGGTCAGCCGCGCGCATGCCAACAGCGCCTACGCCTACGTGGTCGCGGTGAACCCGGACCTCACCCCGCGCTGGGCCACCTCCCTCCGAGGGCTGCTCCACGACGGCTGCGGGGTGACCCTGCCCGCGGATGCCACCGACACCTCGTCCAGCTTCGACAAGGCCTACCACTGCCGCGCGGGGGCCAACCACGGTGTGGACCCGCAGACCAACGACACGCCCGCCGGCACCGCGGACGACGACGGCAGCTCGTCGCCGGTCGCCCTGCCCAACGGCGGCGTGCTCTACGGCTCGCTCACCTACTACAACCAGTTCCGCGGCCACCTGCTCTCATTCGACGTCGGCGGGGAGTTCCAGAAGAGCTACGACTTCGGTTGGGACATCACGCCCGCGCTCTACGCGCACGACGGCACCTACTCCATCGTCACCAAGGACAACCGGTACCTCAACGCGGACGGCGGGGCGGGCAGCTATTCCATCACCCAGCTGGACAAGAACCTGGTCCCGGAGTGGTCCTTCACCAACACCAACCACTACAGCTGCCAGCGCGCGGACGACGGCGGCACCGACTGCGTCAACGACGGGACGCACTGGGACGGCTTCGAGTGGTGCGTGAACGCCCCGGCCGTGGACAAGAACGGCGTGGTCTACGCGGACAGCGAGGATGGCAACCTCTACGCCATCCAGCAGGGCGGCCTGGCGACCACGCAGTTCTTCCTCAACACCCCCATCCGCGCCGCCTACACCCCAACCTCGATCGACGCCCAGGGCCGGATCTACGCGCTCAACGGCGGGGTGCTCACGGTGGTCGGCGGGCCGTAGCGCGGGGCGCCGAGCTCCCGGAGCCAACCTCGAGTGGACGGCGGGCAGGCGGGCAGACCGCTCGGCCGGCGGCTGCGGCGTGGCCCCCAGGCGCCCGGCGATCCAGGCGCTGCGCCGCCGGCGACGGGGCTGAAATTCTGCGCGCTCGGGGGGAGTTTCCCTCTGTCACCGCGGCGTTCATTGCAGGAGCGCGCCTCTGAGCGTATAAGCCGCCGCCTTTCCACCCTTAAATGAAGAGAAGTCCTCCGAATGTTTGATCGCGAGAACATCCGCAACGTCGCCATCGTCGCCCACGTCGACCACGGGAAGACCACCCTGGTCGATCACCTGCTCCGTCAGGCAGGCACCTTCCGCACCAACGAGGTGGTCGCCGAGCGCGTGATGGACTCGAACGACCTCGAGCGCGAGAAGGGCATCACCATCCTCGCCAAGAACACCGCGGTGCAGTACCGCGGGCACAACATCAACATCATCGACACCCCGGGCCACGCGGACTTCGGCGGCGAGGTGGAGCGCGGGCTGCGCCTGGTGGACGGCGTGCTCCTGCTGGTGGATGCGGCGGAAGGTCCCCTCCCCCAGACGCGCTTCGTCTTGAGCAAGGCGCTGGCGATGGGCCTGAAGACCGTGCTGGTGATCAACAAGATCGACCGCCAGGACGCCCGCCCCCGCGAGGTGCTGGACCAGGTCTACTCGCTCTACATCGACCTCGGCGCGGACGACGCGCAGCTCGAGTTCCCGGTGCTCTACACCATCGCCCGGCAGGGCAAGGCTTCGACCAGCCTGGAGACGCCGGGGGAGAACCTGATCCCCCTCTTCGACGCCATCCTTTCCCACATCCCGCCTCCGCCCCCGGCGCTGGTGGAGGACTCGCTCCAACTCCTGGTCGCCAACCTGGACTACGACGACTACGTGGGCCGTCTGGCCATTGGCCGCGTCCAGTCCGGCAAGCTGCTCGCCAACATGACCGTGGGCGTGGCCCGCGAGGGCGGCAAGGTCACGCAGGGAAAGATCGTCAAGCTCTACGGCTACCAGGGGCTCAAGCGGGTGGAGATCCCCGAAGCGGGCCCGGGCGAGATCGTCTGCGTGGCCGGGATCGAGGAGATCTCCATTGGCGACACGCTGACCACCCTGGACAACCCCAAGCCGCTGCCGCGGATCACCGTGGACGAACCCACGATGATGATGGTCTTCCGCGTCAACGACGGGCCGTTGGCCGGCCGCGAGGGCAAGTACGTCACCTCCCGGAACCTGCGCGAGCGCCTCTACCGCGAGGCCTACCGGAATGTGTCCATCCGGATCGAGGACACCGATTCGCCGGACGCCTTCAAGGTCGTGGGCCGCGGCGAGCTCCAGCTGGCGGTGATCATCGAGACCATGCGCCGCGAGGGCTACGAGCTCACCGCGTCCAACCCGGAGCCCTTGACCAAGGAGGTCAACGGACAGGTCCACGAGCCGATGGAGCTGATGGTGTGCGACGTGCCGGACACCGCGGTCGGCGCGGTCACCGAGCGGCTCGGGCCCCGGAAGGGCCGGATGGTGGACATGGCCGCGCTGGGCTCCGGGCGGACCCGGTTGCAGTTCCGGATCCCCGCGCGCGGCCTGGTCGGCTTCCGCAATGAGTTCCTCACCACCACCCGTGGCGAGGGGATCATGAGCAGCCAGTTCGACGGCTACGAGCCGTGGTTCGGCTACATCCCCAAGCGCAGCAACGGGGCGATCGTCTCCGACCGGGCGGGGGAGACCATCCCCTACGCGCTGTTCAGCATCCAGGAGCGCGGCTACCTCTTCGTCGGTCCGGCGGTGACGATCTACGAGGGAATGGTGATCGGCGAGCACAGCCACCCGAACGATCTCAACGTCAACGCCTGCCGCGAAAAGAAGCTGACCAACATCCGCGCCGCCGGCCGCGACGAGAACGTGAGCCTCACCCCCCCGCGCGAGATGGGGCTGGAGAAGGCGCTCGAGTGGATCGCCGAGGACGAGCTGGTGGAGGTCACGCCCAAGTCCGTCCGGATGCGCAAGCGCGTCCTCCCCGCCAACGATCGCTACAAGGTGGACCGGGACCGCAAGCGCGAGCAGATCGCCGCCGAGTAGGTCCTCCCGCGTCTCCGCACCAAGCGAACGACCAGCGCCTCGCCTGCTTCACCGGGGCGAGCGCTGTGGCGCGTCCTTAGTCTGTCCTCCAGACCAACTTCTGAGAGCGAGGGCGACATGGCGGAGCACGACGACGTTCGACTGGGGATGCGCGTCCGCGACATGAGCGGGGAGCTGTTGGGAACGGTGACCCGGCTGGGGGCGGGCCGCTTCCTGGTTCAGCACGGCACGGTGATCAGGGAGTCCTTGATCGTCCCGGACGCACGGGTGGCCGCGGTCAACGACGGGGAGGTGGTGCTCAACTGCAGCCACCGCGACCTGCTCGAGGCCATGCGCAATCCCCCGATGGAGGAGGAGCTCGCCCGGGCGGAGCAGTACCGCTACGCGGAGATGGAGATCCCCCACCGGAAAGAGGCGACCCCGCCCGGCGCGGCGCCGGATGACGTGCACGCGGTCCCCGGCACGGTGCGGGTGGTGCGCGACGAGATCTCCGTCCACCGCGGGTCCGCGCACGAGTTCGAGGTCCGCTCGAACGAAGAGAAGGATGCTCCCGAAGGGTCCGAACCCGACCCCGACCGTCCGCTCCATTGACCGCAGGCTAGAACGTGTACGCAGGCTAGAACGTGTACTTGATGCGCGGGTAGAGGGCGAAGGTGGCCACCCGCGCATCAAGCACGTAGCGGAACATCACCTCCGCGCCGATGCTGAAGTGGTCCATCGCCGTCGCGTATTCGACCCCCAGCCCGGCGCCCAGGTTGGCGCCGGAGTCGAGCAGCTCGCCGCCCGCACTCTCTCGCGGCGCCGGATCCAGCTGGGTGTAGCCGGCCGCCACCCTCGGGACCAGGGACAGCCGGCCGCGGAGGGGGTGCAGGTAGGCGACGCTGAGCTCGAAGAAGGACAAGGTGAAGCTGTCCGGGCTGGCGCAGCGGCCCAGCCCGTCGCGCGCGGTCAGGCAGTTCGCCGCCGAGGCACCCAACCCGAAGGACGCCCCCAGCTCGAACCGCGAGGCGAGGTCATAGCCCACGCCGAGCTGCAGGTAGGTCTCCGCGTTGGAGTAGCCGTCCGCGCCGCCTACCGTGCCGAAGACGCCCAGGGCGGTCTCGGTGAAGAAGCCGCGCCGCACCTGAAGCGGCACCCCTTCGGGTGGGGTCCCCGGTGGAGGGTCGGCCGGGGGAGTCGGGGCCGCCAGCGCCAGCGAAGGGGCCAAGAGAAGCAATCCGATTGCGTTGCGCACCCGTCACCCCGCCGGCTTGAAGATCCACGGGAAGTTCACCGACACGGTGCCGCCACCGAGCGGCTGCGGGAACTTCCAGCGTCGAATCTTGGAGATCATGCACTGCTCGGTGGTGCCGTCGTGGAGGGTGCTCTCGGAGACGCTCGCGTCGGAGACCGCGCCGCCACCGTCGATGGTGAAGGCCACCCCCACCTTGCCCGCGAGGTCCGGGCGCTGGTTGAGCTCGATCTCGTAGCAATACTTGATCTCGCTCTGGTGCTGGCGAATCACCCGCTCGATCACCTCGCGGGAGAGGCCGCCCACCACCCGGGTTTTGCCAGGGATGATGCGGGTGATCTCATGGCCCTTGCCGCCCAGGTCCACCGCGCCATAGCCGCCCTTGCCCGGTCCCATCCCCTTGGTGCCCAGCCCGCCAATCCCCAGGCCCGCTCCGCCGGCACCCTTGCCCATGCCGCGCGTCCCCAGCCCGCCCACGCCGTGCGCGTCTCCCAGGGAGGTGCCGCGGATCCCTCCGAGCGCCTTGTTCATCCCGGTGCCCAGCCCGCCGGGCCCGAAGACGTCGGAGGCCGCGTTGCTGGTCACCGCCCCCAGGAGCCCGGAGCGCATCACCTTGGTGCGGTCGACCTCGTGGGCGCGCGGGTTGGTGACCGGCGTGCCGTGCCGCGAGGGCGCGGCCTGCTCTTGCTTCGCCTCTTCCTTGCCAATCTTCCCTTCGTCTCCCTGGGACTTGGGGCCCTCCTTGGCGCCGGCCTCGTGCACCACCTTGGGCGCCTTGGCGTGCGCCTTCGCGTTCCGGCTCTTGATCAAGAAGCCGATGTATTCAGTCTTGGCGCGCGACGACTGTCCTTCGAAGGTGGGCTCGGTCACCGGCGACAACGCGAACACCGTCACCAGCCCAGCGACCAGGAAGATCATCGCCAGCGCGGCCACCGCGAAGCGCTCCTCGCCCTTCTCCAGCTGGTGCACGTTCACCCTCGGCGAGGGTTTGACGTGCCGGAGGAAGAGCACCGTCGACCCGAAGCGCACCTGCGCGGAGTCATCCAGGGCGAGCTCCAGCTTCTGGCCAACCCCGCGCCGACGCATGCCGGACGCCCGCAGGGCCTCCTGAGGAACCGGCGCGCCGTTGGAGAGGATCTCGAAGTCCGCATCCTCCGGGACATGGAGCCGCAGCTTCCCGTGGTGGGAGGTGGCCAGGACGTGGGACTTGCCCACTCCGGCGGCATAGATCGGAAAGGCGTTCTTCTTTCCCTCGCCGACGCGGACCTCGACGCCTTCGCCGAAGTGCTCCACCGCCAGCAGGCGATCTCCCCACAGGTGGGAGACCTGGAGCGCGTGGTCGCTCGGCAACGGGCGGGATTCGCGCGGGAGCGGCCCCTGCAAGAGCCTCCGCGCGCTGGTCGCGGCGCGCACGCGGGGCGCAGGGACGATGTGCGGCGCGGGGCGCAGGCGGGTGACCTTGTTCAGCTTGGGCGGCAAGAGCGCCGGCGCGACCGCTGGATCCACCGCCCGATCCACCGCCGGGGCCACCGCCGCGGCCACCGAGGGCGAGAACGTGCCTCGCGGACGCGGCGCGCTGGCCAGCACCGAGGGCGAGGGCGGCTGTTCGAGCCCGCTCGAGAAGTCCATCAGCGGAGGGTCGCCGCGGGAGGCGTCCCCGAAGCTGACCTCGATCTCGAAGTTGCCGAGCTGGATCACATCCCCCGGCCGGAGCGGGACCGGCTGACGAATCAGCTCGTTCCCCACCCGCGTGCCGTGCTCGCTCCCGAGGTCGATCGCCGTCACGCCGCCGGTCTCCACCTTGAGCATCAGGTGGAGGTTGGAGACGCGGGGGTCCTCCAGGCGCACCGCGGCGCCGTCGCCCGAGCCCAGGATCAGGCTCTCTTGCTCGAAGTTGCCTTCTCGAACGGTGGCCCCGGCCTTCCGGATGCGGAGCCTCAACGAAACCTTGTTTCCAGTCATGGTCTGCCTCGATTCGCGGCTTGGTCGCGCGGCTACAAGTCGTCGACCGACTTGCGAAGCTCAGGCGCGAAGTTGTCCCGGACCTTCACCAGGCTCTGGAAGGTCGACTTGCCGCGGTTGAGGACGTACGAGCCCTCGGGCTTGGTCAGCTCTCCTTCGACGGCCACGTCGTTGAAATCCACCACCGTCTTCTTCCGGTAGATCGTCCGGTCCTGCTCGTGGATCACCTTCACCTGCGCGGAGGCAACCGCCGCTCCGCTCCAGAGTCCCAATCCCATCACCGCCACCCTCCACCCACCCCTCATCGCCGCCCCCGCCGTCCCTGAAGTTTGTGCGGTCCTTCTCGCGAAAAAACTTCCGA
>Ga0164242_10004572_pt1 | contig 15524 bp, 10 predicted proteins | sample OricomgcompostMG_FD_108783 | JGI IMG/M metagenome (GOLD analysis project Ga0164242, IMG submission 108783) | Miracle-Growth compost microbial communities from Emeryville, California, USA - Original compost - Miracle growth compost (MG) ... | reverse complement strand
CCAATAATTCCTTCACTCCCGCATGTAATGTCACTCTAGATACTCCTGACAACCTCGCTACCAATGATATGCCTCCTCTCCCCAAGCTTATCGCATCTGCGGCATATACAGCCCGCTTAGTTCTCTCCGATAAAAGCGGGGAAAGCGTAGCGTATTTTTTCTTTAAGTGCTCGGCATTTATGGTAATCGATCCCTTTGTCATTATCTCGGGTTTTCCCAAAGATAAACAAATTATTTGTAAATGTTATTTAGTTACGATCCCTTAAGCAAAACGAAATAATGAGCTTCCAATCAGGCGAAAGCAAACGCAAATTCTTTGAAACCCTACCGGAAAAGTTTACTCGTAAACAGGCAACGGAGTTAGGCTCACAATTCAAACTGTTAACCAGGTTGGTAGATGACCTTCTAAAGACGGCCACCGGCATATCCCTAACCAAGCTAAAAGCGGGCCTCTACCGCAAACTATCCCCCTTTTTACAGACTTTGCAACTTGCTTAAGTTTTTATCATTCTACTCTACTTCTTTTCTTATATTTGCCAATATTTGTCAGGTCAAAATAATGCATCTTGAAAACAATTGGTGAAATACTCCGTGAGTTGCGGGAAAGCAAGGGCTTGCTACTCCGTCAGGTGGCCGCAGCTATACAAATTGACCCAACACTTTTGAGTAAAATTGAAACAGGGGTCAGGAAGGCTACGAAAGAACAGATTGTAAATCTGGCTAATTTTTTCAAAGCAGATGAAAAGGAACTTATGGTTCTTTTTCTCAGCGATAGGATAGTTAGCGAGGTGCAGGATGAAACGCTGGCAAGTGAAGCGTTGCAATTAGCAGAGCAACAAATTGAGTACAACAAAAAAAGAAAAAGACTAAAAAGAAATAGCAGTTAGAATTATGTTGAATTACACAACTGAACAGTTAGAAGCTATCAATACGATTGGTGATAATCTCCAAATTATCGCCTGTGCCGGTTCAGGTAAAACACAGGTTATTTCGCAACGCATAGTAAACATTCTAAAGTCTGAACCTGGAATACAGCCCCAAAAGATAGTTGCATTTACTTACACAGAAAAAGCAGCAGCAGAATTAAAGACCCGTGTACTGAAATTGTGCAAAGAGCAGTTACTCGAAATGAAGGGATTAGTGGATATGTACATTGGCACAATTCACAGTTGGTGTCTAAAAGTTTTGCAGGAGCATGTTTATGAATATCAGAAGTATTCAGTCCTCGATGATATTAAGCTAAAACTTTTCATTGACAGGAATTTCAATAAGATTGGAATGAAAGACCTGAATATGGAAGTGTACAAAGACACAAGCTATTTCTCACAGTTAATGAGCATTGTAAGAGAATCGGAACTTACAGCACCAACAGAAGAAATTCCCGAAGAAATTACAAAGGCACTTGCAAGCTATGAGCAGACATTAAAGGATGCTGCCTATTTCGACTTTACAATGATAATGACTAAGGCACTACATCATTTAAAGGACGATGCAGTTTTCAGGAATAAAATTGGCAGTGCATTAAAATATTTGATTGTTGATGAATACCAAGATGTAAACCCGGTGCAGGAAAACATAATAAATTCATTGGTGCATTTGGGTGCAAATATTTGTGTGGTTGGTGATGATGACCAAACAATTTATCAGTGGAGGGGTGGCGACATCAAGTACATTATAGAGTTTCAAAAGAGATACAATAAAGTAAAGCCTATTCGCTTAGTTGACAACTTCCGTAGTTCTCCTGCTATAGTTGAAATAGCAACAAGAGTAATAAATAACAATACTTACAGGTTGCCTAAACAAATGGAAGCAAAGGCAGCCCAGGTATATGAGCAGGGCGATGTTCTTTACAATGCCTATGATAGTGTTGATGATGAAAACCAATTCATAGCTGACCAGATAAAGAAATTAAGAGGCGTAGAGTTCACCGAAAAAGGTAAAACAAGAGGGCTTGATTACTCAGACTTTTGCATTTTGCTTCGCAAATGGAAAAAGGCAGAAAACATCATCCATACTTTGGAAGCAAACAACATTCCTTTCATCGTTGGTGGAGTAAATGAATTGTTTGCAAGGCCGGAAGTAAGAGCATCAATACAGCTTTTCAATTACATCAATGAAATCACGGACAAGTCCGTAATTCTTGATTCGTGGTGTTCCCTATCCGATAAAATAACAGCAGATAAAGTAGAACAAGGTATTGCATACCTTGATAAGATGAAGCCCCACAGGGTCAGTTACTACGGAGACTTTGTATTGCAAGAGATATTTCAAACCTTCCTTGAAAAGTCCGAAATCACAGAAGAAAAATTTGTTGATGATGGCACAGGTACAAGAGTAGGTAACAAAAATGAAGAGGTCATCTTCTACAACTTAGGCATGTTTTCACAAGTCATAAATGACTTTGAGACCATCCACTTTATGAGTAACTCAGCTAACAAGCTGAGAAACTTTTTAAACTTCATCCGCTATTCGGCAGCAGAAGTATATGCAGAAGGTTGGCTCAATAACAATTTCAAAACACCTAATGCAGTTCAGATAATGACAGTGTACCAATCCAAAGGATTGGAATTTCCTGCCGTGTTTATACCTGGCATGAACAGAAACTATTTGCCAACACAAAAGAAAGGAGGTAAATCAGTTTGGCATCACTTACCCAAAACACTCATTCAAGACCAGCAGCGTTATGAAGGTGGAATAGAAGATGAAAGGCGTTTGCTATATGTAGCAATTACCCGTTCACAAAAATTCCTTTTTATTTCCCGTGCTCCGGATGGAAAAATGCAAGGAAAAGAATCAAGTTTTGTAGCAGAGTTTAGCCGTTCACCTTTTATCTTTTCAAATAAGGACAGAGATTATTCAGACCGCAGATTTACCACACCTAAACCAAAGTTAGAATCTGCATCTATACTTCTTAATTTCTCAGTTCTTAAAAACTATTTTGATTGCCCATATAGGTTCAAGCTGATTTCCATGTACGGCTTTGCCAGTTTTATCAATATAAGAATGGGCTTCGGTAAGTCTGTTCATAATGTATTGATGGAAATACATAAGAACGCATTAGATGGAATTGAAACAAACATTGCTCACCTGCCGGAGCTTCTAAATACTCATGTGCATATTCCCTACGCTTATGATGATGTCAAACAGGATATAAAAGATAAAGCATCAGATGTTATCAAAGAGTATTTGCGACTAAATAAAGACGATTTTCAAAACATTGAATTTGCAGAAAAGGATATTCAAATAGATTTAGGTGTAGGCATACTAATTAACGGCAGAGTTGACCTTATTAAAAAGAAGGACATTAACGGTGATACCAAAACAACCATCATCGATTTCAAGAGTGCGGAGGATGCACAGAAGTATGATGTTTCTATGGAGCAGCTTTCATTGTATGCAATCGGTTATCAGGAGTTATCAGGTGAGAAGGCAAATTTCTTGCAGGTTTACAACATGGATAAGAACTATCCTGATACTAAAGAAATTCAAATTGATGATTTAGATGCAATGAAACTCAAAATTGTTTCCGCAGCAGATGCAATAAGGCATAACGAATTACCTAAAACCAAACAGTCAAAAAATTGCAAAGAGTGCAGGCTTGTAAAAGTTTGCTCCGGTGCAGCAATATAAAATTTAAGATATGGCAAAAACTTACAAAGGCTCAAACTCACTTGAATGGTACAATAAACAAAGAGCCATTCTGCTTAATAGTTCGCAAGAGTTAAAAAAACAAAGCGATATAGTTGCTCCCGGTATAAATTGGGTCAATAAAGATGAAGCATTGTTTTATGAAATTGTCGATGCAGAAGGTAAAGGTGTGGAACCATATTGGGTTGAAAGAAATGATATAAGAGTTAAGGAGGCCAGACCATTAATATTTAAGAAGGGGTTCAAAGCAATTGAAACAGACCAGCCAGGTACTCTTGCTGGTACTTCAAAAGTATTTACAGTCACTGAATTTGATAAAGATGATGATTCAGTAGAAAACTTTTTAATAAAGGGTGATAATTTGTTGGCACTAAATGCTTTGAAGAAATTCTTTGATAATAAAACAGAGGAAGAAAGACCTAAATGTGTTTATATAGACCCACCATATAATACTGGTGCAGCTTTCCAACATTACGATGACAACTTAGAGCATTCAGAGTGGCTTACGCTTTTTAGAGATAGAGTTGTGTTGCTGAAAGATATTCTTTGCGAAGGAGGTTTCATTTTTGTTCAGCTTGATGATAGTGAAGGTCCTTACGGCAAAATGGTGTTAGATGAAGTTTTTGGCCGGGATAATTTCATTGTTACAATGTATGTTCAGGTTAGGTACGATGACAAGACACTTAAAGAGGATATGATGTTTAACAAGCTAATTGAGCAAATTCATATTTACAGAAAAAACTCAATAGTTAAATCGGAAATCAATAGAGAAAAGGTTCAATACACAGAAGAAAAATTTAATGTAAAGATTTCTGAATTAGAAGATCCAAATGAAGTAATCACATTAAACAATAAGCGAGTTGAAATATTTAAGGAAGGCAATTATAAAATAGAAGTTGTTGAACCAAGCAAGGAGGGGTTAAAGGAAATTTGGGCATCAGGCAGCATTTTAGATGGCAATAGCTCAGGTCGTTTTTTCAGGGATTCATTGTCAGGTAGAGAAAAGATTGACGGCTATAAAGTTTTATACAAAGTAAGCAATATCGGGGATGATGGCTTAGGTTATAGATACTTTACAGGGCCGCAAAGAGAAAGTGCAACAAGAGGCAAGTATTTTCAAGGGATGCCAAAAGAGAGAAAAGAAAATCCTGATAGTTACAAGTTTGTTCCTATCAGCAATTTTATTGACTTAGCAGCATATTTCGGTAATTGCAGACATGAAGGTGGCGTTGAATTTAAAAGCGGTAAAAAGCCTGAAATATTGCTTGCCAAATTATTTGAAATGGCAACAGCCCCAGGTGATTTAATACTTGACTGTTTTGGTGGCTCAGGTTCTTCGTTTGGAACAGCCCATAAAATGGGTAGAAAGTGGATTGGTGTTGAGATAGGGAAACAAGCAGATACCCATATAGTGCCAAGATTATTAAATGTGATTTCAGGAAAAGATAAAACTGGAATTTCAAAAGATTATCAGTGGAATGGCGGAGGCTCTTTCAAATACTATCATTTAGGTGCTTCAATAATTGCGATTAATGAGGATGGTACTGGTACATTTAATTGGTCCTTAGGTAAGAAGTTCATTGAAGAATCATTATTACTTTCCTACGATTACTTATTAGATACTACTATCAATTTTCAAGCTGACCAGTTGTTTCAGTCAAAAGAAAAACAGCCTACGATTGGAGTTCAAAAAATCGGCACCAAAACAAGAGTAGCAATAGTTTCACTTAATGAGCCAAAGGATGATTTAGGCATTATGCTATACGAAGAAATACAAGCAATTTATAAAACCATAACGTCAAAATTTGCACCTGAGTACATCAACATCTTTACCAACAGAGGCGTGGAAATGGCATACGATTCTAAGCCTGATGATTTAGAAGTAATAAAAGTACCTCATGCAATTTTTGCAGAATTAGAAAAGTAAGATATGGCAAAAGCAAAACAACCCACCTCTTACTTTCAGGAGCACAATAAACTGCTTCAAAGAGTAATTGACGACTACCGGGCAAACAGTGCAACTATTAGTCTATTTGCAACGAATGACTATGCCATTTTCAATAATATTGAAACAGGCATTACCAAGCATCCTTTGCGTAGATACCAGATGGAGGCTTTATACATTTTAGATTATTTGTTGCGTTGCAATGATGGTAAGGCAGAGAAGAAGCACCTTTTAGAAGAAATAGATAAGGACACAAAAGCCAAAGCACCATTTCTCAGTTACGAAATGGCAACAGGTTCCGGCAAAACTATGTTAATGGGTGCAAGCACCTATTTCTTAAATCAGAAATTCAATATCAAAAACTTTCTGATAATAACCCCTGCATCCACTGACATTTACCAAAAGACAATCCGCAACTTTACGGTTGGCGGCTATGATTCTATTTGGGCTGATGATACACCATTTACTTTTAATGTTATCACAGGCGACAATTACACACAGAATTTGTTTTTCGATGATTCAAAAGATGCTAATATTTTCATTTTCAACATAAGCAAGTTTGGCACAAATGCTACCAATACAGAAAAGACATGGGAAAGTGCAGTGTGGCAGGATAAAGAGGGCAACAACATTAGCATTAAGGAATTTCTGAAAGGTGAAAAGTTGGTGATAATTACTGATGAAGCCCACCACCATCAAACACCGGCTGCAAAGAAAATTATCAATAATTTTCATCCCACCGCAGTATTAGAATTTACCGCAACAGCAGTAGAGGCAGAAAGAGGTCAGGAAAAGAAGAACCAGCAGATTGTTTACAAATACGACATAAGAAGGTTTTTGGAAGATGGACATGGTAAATTGGTAAGAGCAGTTGCATTAGCCAATGAAGTGAAGAAAACGAAGGATGTAATACTTCAATCAGAAAAGCTAAAACTTATTACGCTTTTCTTTATCCACCTGCTTAAAAAGAAAGCCGTTCTGTTAGACCCCAAATGCAAGGAGCTAAAGCCCCTGGCATTTGTAAAAGTAAAAGAAGATACACCGTACACACAAAAGGTATTCGATTATGTTTGTAATGAGTTAGCTAATGACCTGGACAATATCAATATCATTCTGGACAAAGTAAAAGGTCAGGATTTAGAAATAACAGGATTGCTCACTGCCCTATTTAATGATACCTACAAAGGCAATATTGAACTACTTCGTTCGGATATTCAAAAAGCTGCCACCAATACAATTTTCTATTATGGCAATTCCGATAAGGAAACGGGAAAGAAGTTTCATAACATCCGTAAGAATGAAGTTGAGGTGGTTGTTTATATGCAACGCCTTGATGAAGGAATTGACCTGCCAAACATTTATACAATGGCAGTCATTAACGATACGGAAACAAATTTTAAAACATCTGTAAAGCAAATTATAGGCAGAGGTGTCCGATTGAATAAAGATGTGAGGGAATTTGATGGAGGACCCAATCCGCTTATTCAGCAAGCTGAAAAGCTACACATCGTTTGCGACCAGGGTAAAAACTTTGAAGAAGTAATCACAGCAATTCAGCAAGAGTTTGGCTTAAATAATAAGTATCTGAGTTTCGATAAACCAAAGCGGCCTATTATCAACAAAGCAAAATCGGAACTACTTAAAGGGAAGTATGTACCGCATATCAAAGCTGACTTCAAAGCACAGGAAGGTGTAAGCCTTATTAATCTGATAAACGACTATGACACAGTAGTAGTAAAATATACAGACGATAACTGCTTTGCAGGTGCAGAAGATGAAGTAAAAAGGTTCATTAAATACAGACCAGATTCCTTCTTTTTAGAGGTAGATATTTTTGCTGACAAAAAAGAGTATCACAAACAGTTACATCAAAGTGGTGGGTTAGAAACTACACTATCAATTACAGAAAAGGAAATGAAGGCTATTTATGGCCATGTGCAGAAGAACCTGCATTGCTTGCCTGATTCTGATACAGTGAAGAAAGCATTTAGGGCTTATATAGACAAGTTTAATGAGAAGGAACTAAAGTATTACCGTTTAGATGATGCTGATGATAAACTTGCCTTAAATCTTTTTGTAAACTCATTCAGCTTCTTTTACCGCAACCATATTGAAAGAAACTATTTCCGCTTAGACTTTAGGCAAATAAATGGGGGTGATAGCTGGAACCTGATGAAGCGTTTTGAAGATTATGAATTGCGTATTCCTGATGACCAGATAGAAAACAAAAAGCGATTACAAGTGAAGGACAAAGCAAAGCTGATTGAATTGATCGATTCCAATTACCATTTTTTCGGTTATGAGAAATCAGTTTATGATTACGAAAAATTCGATTCCTATACTGAAATGCAGTTGGCCGAATATGCCAATGAAGTATTGAAGAAAGTAACAGAGGAGAAAAAGCCATTTTGGATTCGCAACCAACGCAATATTTATTTCACCTATGGCTCGAAGAAGTATTACCCGGACTTTATTCTCTTCAAGGATGATTTCATTTATGTAATTGAAACGAAAGGTGAGATATTCTCTGACGCAAAGAAAAATACTCTACTCAAAAAACTGGATGAAGTACCTGGTGATGGAGTTGTCAAAGGCTTTAAAGGGTTACTTATATTTTCTGCTCAGTTAGAAGAAATGGGCGACAATCTTGTAGGCTTTGATGAATTTGTAAACGAATCAGAAGAAATATTAAGAAGACATCAATCTAAGGCAGGCCTCGTACAAGACCCGCCAACAGCAGAAAGGTTTGTTAAGTACATCCCTGTTTATTCGCCACTTAAAGCATACAAGAAGTTCTTAAAGCAACAGAAAACACCTAAGCCTGACGGCTGGCTTGAAGTGCCGGAAAACCTTGCGGGTTATCCTGAAACAGTATTTGCAACACAAGCAAAAGGTGATGCACTAAATCCAACATACAAACACAATGATTGGATTTACTTTAACTACACACAGAATATTTCCGAAGGTGTAAATAAGCTGTCATTGGTTTTTAATGACGAGATAGATGATGAGTACGATGCAGGCTGCACAATACGGACAGTTGAGATAGTTGAAAAGAAATCTAAATCCAGTTTGTTCAATGAAAAAGAAATCCATTTAAAGCCTTACAGCAAAGCAAAAGAACCAATAGTGATAACCAAGGTGATCTCAGGGCAAGAATTGGAAATTGTTGCAATTGAATACCCGTTAAAAAATTAGGATAGCCTTGAGATAGGGTAAGTAATATTCTTAACCCCCAATACCCTAAGTTTTAGGGTATTTAGACAAATATCTTTCCTGTAATTTTTAATTATATGAATCAAGTTGCTCTACTATTACCCAATCATTGCCCCACTTGCCCCACTTGCCCCACTTGCCCCACTATTGTGTACGAAATACTTGAACCCGGCAATTGAAATTTTGAATGCAAGTCGTACTATTTTATTACTTGAAACAAGCTTCATATAGTGCGACGTTGGGAAGACTGGGAAATTGAAGAAGATAGGGGTGAGGATAAGGAGGCAAAAAAAGCTATTATAAGAAGCAAAAGAAGACAAAGGATTGATATTGCTGAAATTCATACCTTTGTAGATTGTAAAAAGTATCTTAACAAAGTTAATGGCAAGAAGAAAAACGGTAAATAATACAGGAATATTGAGAGTTGGTGGTATTCCATATCACGATGCGTGGGTGGCATATAAGTGTGTGAGTTGTCAAGAAATGAATTATGTCCAGATCGGTCAGAATTTAATTACTCCCAAAGAGGCCCTTGAAAATGCCGTTTGGAAATGTGAGCATTGTGGTTTTATTCACTCAAAGGAAACTGATTTACCATTTGACAATTGGGAAGAAGAATACAATAGTGCAGATTCTACAACTGCTTTACGATTTTGGGAAGGTTTTTTCCGCATAGCTACTGAACATCCTGAATCGTATTGGAAGCAATGTAATGTTTGTACTCGAATTTTACCTTTTAGTGCATTTAGTAAACATTCGGGTTGGGGACCTCTGGAAAAGCAAATGGAATGTAGAAGTTGTAAAGGAGCTATAAACGCAGTATTGAACCCCAAAAGAACTAAAGAACAATTACATGAGTCTGCCGTTAGGCGAAGAATAGCTGATTTGTTTTTAGAGGAAGAAAATGAGCCGATAGATTTTCAGGATTTATTTAAACGGTTTGATAGTCGGTGTTTTAAAACAAAAGAGCCTTTAGATATTAATCAACGTGATACCTGGGCTATTGACCACATTTTGCCGTCAAAATATCTATATCCGCTTAAAAAGGAGAATGCTGCATTACTTTCAAAAAATGCCAATGAGAACAAAAGAGATAAATGGCCGAGCAAATTTTACACGAATAATGAGTTAATTGATCTTGCGAGAATTACCGGTGCAAATATAGATTTGATTTCAAATAAGCTCCCAATTATGAACCACAATATTGATGTCAATAAAGGAGTTGAACGTTACTTGCAAGTCAGGGAAAAATCAGACCTGCCAAAACGTATCAAGGAAATCAAAAAGATTTTACTCGTTTATGAATTGGTTGACAACCTTTCTCCTGAAAACAAAAAGTTGTTGGGATTTGAATAGCCTAAACAAGTATGAGATATTGATGCGAAGTTACCGTTCCTTTATCTCTTATTCCGTGAGATTCACAATGTTCCACGCTTTCATCAAATAAGTCAGCTGATTTAAACCAACGCTTGCTGATTTTTTGAAGCGCCAATGCCATATCACATTTATTGCTTTTCCCGAGATGTAAGACGAAAGCTCCGTCCTTTTTCATTCGTTCTTTCGCTTGCCTAAAAATGGGTTCATAAATGGCGAAATCAATTTTTTGTCTTTCATCTACGAATGATTTAGGTTGATATTTGAAATCCATCTCAGACCATCCTGTGAACCAAATTCTAATCCAATTAGCTAAATAAAACCGTGTGCTGTCAAAAAACGGTGGAGATGTAATTATTGCATCTAAATTATTGATTTCTTGTGGCCAAACAATTGTTGTGTCTTGATTAAATATCTTACCGTTTTTAAAATTAAACGGTAATTCTTCGTTGACTACTCTATTTACTTTTTCGCAGAGCTTTTCAATCAAACTCTTGTAAATAAACTCTCCCGTAGGTGCATAAGGTACAATTGGATGGGAGCGTCTGCTTAACGCATAAGGTCTATTCCCGTGAAGAATATGAAGTAAAGAAGCAACAACTAACATCTCACTTGGTGTTGACGGGTAGTTTTCTTTTACAAATCTGCGAGCAAGCAATATTTCTTTTAATGTGTTTTCTTCATAGTATTCAGATAGTTTTTTATTAAAACCAAAACTTTTTACTTCATCAATCTCTTTTTTGGTACATCTGTTATTTCTGATGAAGCTGTCTAATGATTCAATGTAAGCAAACGACTCGGAAGAATTTGAAATGTTAACTTTAGCGTAAGATATGTAGTAGGCGGGTAAACTAATATCTATTCCGTAAGATAATTTTCCTGCCAACGCTGCTTCAAAAGGAATTGTTCCTACTCCTGAGAATGGGTCAAGAATAGAACCATTTTCAGGAACAAATGTATTTACAAGATGATGTGCAATAGCGGGCTTTAGTTTGCCTTGATAAGAACAGAGAGAATGATTATTATGCCCCCAATTTCTACTTGAATACGGTTGCTGCTGATGTGGAATTTCAGTTCTGAAATTTTTCCAATTCTTCTCCCAATGGAATTTGGCTTTACTATTTTTAGATTTCTTTTGCTGTTCCTTATATTTAAAAACTAATAAAGACTGGGTGAGTATTTCTTGGTTTCGAGAACGCCTTTTTCTTAAAATCTTACTTTCGACAAATTCATAGCCTAATCCTTGCATAAGCTCAATTAAAATGTCGTCTGTATTTATGTGAACACCACTAAAAATAGAATCTCCAATGTCAATTAATACTTTAGCGTTTTGGTCTAATAATGGCTTTGCGTCATTAAAGATTGTGTACATTTCTTTAAAATAGCTTTGGGCCATTATAGGAATTCTGGCATCATAAGCGTTTTTGTTTAATTCAACAAGTGTTGCTTTTAGTAAACTGCTTTTTGATGCAATATCAAGCCCATTAACGTGAGCATACTCCTTTTTGACATCATTAATTCCACTGGTTAATGCTTGATCTCTAAAAAACCTCAAATCATTTTCATATTGTAAATATCTTAAAAACCATAGTTCAATTTTGGTATTTCTAAAATAATTTGTTCCATTGAGATAAGGAGGGCTTGTAATGATTGCTCCTATTTTCAAATCATTTACACCACCAATATTCTTGGCATTAGAAAGAATAAATTCAGGCTTACCTTTGAGGTTATAATCAAAATTTAAAACGTCTTCTGCTATATTCCCTATTTTTTCGGGTAAAATATCATTAAATTTTTTGAGCTCATTTTCAATTTCTTTAGTTGTTTTGAATCGAACGTCTCCAACCTTTTTTAAATAAGATACAGGTAGCAAACAAGATATTAAGGCAACAGTCAGAGTATCGGCAAGTAATATGTCTTCAAGCTTGATGATATCTATGTAAGACCTTAATTTTAGTACTTGCTCAAGAGTTTCGTCAGGAAAATATTTTTTATCTGAGAAAAGGATTTTGTATGACTCTTTTAATGACTTATCTTCTTCAAACTTATTGATGTTTTTTAAAATAACCTTTTGAATAGCTTTAAGGTCCTTAGATAACTTTTTCCTTTGCGATTCTTTTGCTTTTAATACATTTAGCTTTGTCTGTATTAAAAATTGGAGCAGAGGGTTCACTTCTGAATATACGGTAGGCAACCCCAATTCGTCAGCAGCAAGAAGTGTCGTCCCTGTTCCTGCAAAAGGTTCGTAAATCAAGGTGTTTATGATGTTGTAATTTTTAATTAACGATTTTACAAAATCGGGAGAATAACCTTCAATATAAGGGTACCATCTTTGAAAGGGAATGTCTTTACTTTTAATAAACGTTACATCCTTTTGGGTAACTCCATTGACCTTATCTATCTCAGGAAGTTTTTGTTTTATGAGCCGCTTAACAACTTGATTGATTGAGCGATCCTGTTTTTCTGAAAAAAGGGCAAGTTGCTTATAAGTTTGTATGCCGATTAATTCTTTTAACTCTTGCGTTGTCAAGTCTTTAACTTTAGAAAAATACGGTTCTTCAGGCTCACTAAATGCAAGTGTTATGGATTTATCTTTTGAATCTTCCGAAGGATAGTCACTAAAATAGACAGCTTTATAAAATTGTTTTGCCATAATGAAGCAAGTATCAGGTTATGATAGTTACTTCGCAAAGGTAGAGATAATTTTTGAACATTGCATTACTTGGCGTTTTATTTTTGCTTTCAGCAGGGCTTATTGAGCGGAGGAAGACACCGACTCTTTTTGCAAAGTTAGGCTGTGAGTCTGTACCAATTGCCCTAAACTGAAAGTAAAAGCCGTTAATTTCATATAGAAATCCATTATCTCGTTATGATATAGATTATTATACTATTCAACCATTCGACTTCGGAGAAATGGTTTAGCCCCTGCGTAAGGGCAAGTAGTTTTGAGCAGCTGAATTCGTTTCGAGCTGCTCAAAAACACAACTTGCCGTGTTCCGGTGAACACAATAATCCACTCTTCGAGATGGATTGGTGTAAGCAGAGAAATGCCTGCATTCCCGCAGCCTTGAATGCCGGGCGGCAAGCGTGCAAGACCGCATGGTCGAGGCTTTTCAAGCCTGCTAATTTGAAGGAGAGCAATCACTCGGATTGATGTGCTTCTCCCTATTAAATTGCTTTCAAAAAAAAACAGAAAAAAAGAAAGCCATTTTAACAGGGTGGACAGGGGTAAAGACCAAAAGGAAACGGAATAAGTCCCGAAGGGTGGCGGAGCCATTATGCCGTAGTCTTTTGGTCGGGCAGAGCGATGGCTGTCCGCCGTACCTTTGCTACCTTTTTATTCTTTTTTGGAACATTTTCAACCTCCACTATTCATACTATTGAGCCACTGCACGCCAAATGCGGACTTTGAAAGCCACATCGGCAACATGACCCGTTCCCCCATCTAATTTAAGGGGAACAGTCAACGGTCAGGCGATGCAGGAGAACAGGGAAATAGACAGGATACCCCTCGAAGAAGCGATGGAGCTTCTCCGCCAGAGCGGTATTGATGTCGGGGAGGAAAAAGCCGAACTGATTATGGAGTTCCTGTACAACCTGACCATGATTGTTATTCGGGAATACTTTGATACCGAATGATTTATTCCGTAAATTAGCTAATCCCAAATAACAGTACCCATCTAAAAGACATTAGCGATGAAGAGAGCAGACTTATACATACGTGTTTCCACCGATGAACAGGCAGATAAAGGATATTCGCAGCGTGACCAAGAGGAACGCTTAAAACGTTTCTGCACAACCAATAAGATTGCGGTCGGGCAGGTCATCTACGAAGACCATTCCGCCAAGACTTTCAACCGTCCCGAATGGATAAAGCTTTTAAATAGCCTTAAAAAGAAAAGCTCCAAGACCGACCTTGTGCTGTTTACCAAATGGGACAGGTTCAGCCGTAATGCAGGCGATGCCTATCAGATGATTAATATCCTTAACAAACTTGGGGTAGAACCGCAGGCGGTGGAACAGCCCTTAGACCTTACCATCCCCGAAAACAAGATGATGCTTGCCATCTACTTGGCTGCTCCCGAAGTGGAGAACGACCGTAGGGCACTCAATACCTTCTACGGGATGCGCAGGGCAAGAAAAGAGGGACGCTTGATGGGCAAAGCACCGTTCGGTTATATCAACAGGAGCATGGAAGACGGACGGAAGTACATCGCCATCAAAGAACCCGAGGCATCCGCCCTGCGTTGGGCTTTTGGGGAAATAGCAAAAGGGATACTCGCTGCCGACCAGATACGGCAGGATATGAACAGGCGGGGTATAGTACAACTGAGCCGAAGTGCTTTCCATGTAGCCATCCGCAATCCTTTGTACTGCGGAAAGATATTCATTGCCAAATTTCAGGATGAGGAAGCCCACTTGGTACAGGGCAGCACGAACCGCTTATTTCCGAAGAACTCTTCCATAAGGTTCAATCGGTACTGGACGGAAGTAGAAGAGCGGAACGTCCGAACACCAAGACATTGTCGGATGTCAATCTACCTTTACGGGGTTTTTGGTCTGTCCCGATTGCGGTCGTAACCTGACGGGCAGTGCTTCCAAGGGGAGAAAGAACCATTACTATTATTACCACTGTGTTTCCTCCTGTCGCTTCCGTCAGAAAGCGGAGGTTGCCAACGATATTTTTGAAAAGGGCGTACATCAGTTTGAGTTGAACAGCGGAATAAAGAATATCCTTAAAAGGCTGTTGACGGATAACTATAAAAAATTCGTACAAAGCCCAATGAACGAAAAGAAGCGTATCGCAAGGGAAATCGATACCCTCAATGCACGGCTGTCGGTGGCACGGAACAAACTGCTTTCCGAAACCATAGACGATGAGGAATACCTTGACATCAAAAGAGAATGCAGGGATAAGATTAAAAAATTGGAAGAACAGTTGAGTAAGGACGGTTCGGACACGAAGCAAATCAATATCGACAGGGTATTGGACAGGGCGATACAGAACATAGTCAATATTCCAAAGCTTTACAGTGAGGGCGGTATCCATACCAAAAGGGCTATTATCGGTTCGATATTCCCCGAAAAATTGGAGTTTGACGGAAAAACATATCGAACCGCCCGAATGAACGTAGTTGCGGATTGTATCTTTCAGTTAAACAACGGATTGCTCCAAAATAAAAACAGGAGAAGCGATAATTTCAATCACTTCTCCTGTTTAGTAGCCCGGACAAGAATCGAACTTGTATCTAGAGTTTAGGAAACTCCTATTCTATCCATTGAACTACCGGGCCGGAATTCGGGCGCAAATATAGTAATTACCGCGTTGTATTCACGTCTT
>Ga0164242_10004571_pt1 | contig 15525 bp, 10 predicted proteins | sample OricomgcompostMG_FD_108783 | JGI IMG/M metagenome (GOLD analysis project Ga0164242, IMG submission 108783) | Miracle-Growth compost microbial communities from Emeryville, California, USA - Original compost - Miracle growth compost (MG) ... | reverse complement strand
TTACGAAAAAAATTTTGAGCCTCACTGGTACTTTTCCCGGCACCAGTTGTCCTATCATAAAGACCCGGGTAAGTCCCGAAGTGCGCACACGCTAAAAACCCAATGAATGCAACCAGACCGACTACAATATTTACTGGATCGTTTTATCCACCACCAAGCTACCCGCGAGGAAACCGAAGAGCTGGCACTATGGATCGATACCATCAAGGATCATTCCGAATGGCGATCCAGGTTGGAAACGATCTGGACGGATTTTAAGGAAACAGAAACGCTCGATGCCTCCGCCTCGGAGATGCTCCTGAAGCGTATCCTGCAGCAAAAGAGGCTGGAGGAGCGTCCCGTTTCCCCTTTGGTACGGGGTGCCGGCAAATGGTGGGCCATCGCGGCCGCCGTGGCAGTATTCCTCTCGGTGGGCACCTACATCTTTTATCAGGCCGACCGCAACGCCCGCAAAACCCTGATCGCCGGAAGCACCCCTGCCCGCCCAGAAGATATTCCGCCCGGCGGCAACAAAGCCATCCTCACCCTGGGAAGTGGAAAGAAATTGATCCTGGACAGCGCGCAAAAAGGTACGCTGGCCTCCCGGCAAGGCGTCCAAATCATTAAGCTGGACAGTGGAATGCTGGCTTATCAGCCGTCCTCCGCACACCACCGGGACAACGCCCCCCCGGAATACAATACCCTGACAACACCGCGCGGCGGTCAATACCAGATCGTTCTGCCCGACGGAAGTCACGTATGGCTGAATGCTGCGTCTTCCCTGCGTTTTCCGACGGCGTTTCAAGGGGCTGAACGCCGGGTGACGCTGCGTGGCGAAGGCTATTTCGAGGTAAACAAACCGAACACCGCCGGAAAGAAAGCATTGCAGCCCTTTATCGTGGCGGTCGTCACCCCTTCGGGAAAGACCGCGGAAGTACAGGTACTGGGCACTCATTTTAACGTGAATGCATACGAGGACGAGCCTGTCATTAAAACGACGCTCCTGGAGGGCGCGGTTAAAGTAAAAGATCCCGGGCAGGATCAGGTCTACACGCTGTCCCCGGGACAGCAGGCCATTATAGCCGCGCAATCCGTTCAGATTAACCGCCATGTCAACACCGACGAGATAACAGCCTGGAAAGACGGTCTTTTCGACTTCGAAGGAATCAACATCCGTGCGGTCATGAAGCAGGTCTCCCGGTGGTATGACGTAGAGGTAAAATATCAGACCCATACCTCGGCCCATTTCGTAGGAACAATCTCCCGGAACGTACATATTTCCGGGGTGCTGCATCTTTTAGAAATGACCGGTGCAGTCCGGTTTCAGGTAACAGGAAACACGATTACCGTTTTATAGGCAACGATCCGATTTCGTTCACTAAAGAAAAAGACATGGGACCCTGACAGAAATCTTCCTGGAAAATAACCGGATCCCGGTGGCACCCGGAACCCGGTAATTCAGGCGAAAAATATACAACCGTTTACCACAATTGATTATCTCACCCAAACAATCCAAAGGTATGACTTTTACATTTTTACCACAAAGTGGGTCATCGGGGGCTGCACTTCACCGACCCCGTTATCGACATCAACTTGTTAGCGTTATGAAACTGACCACTTTCCTGCTGTTGGTCGCCTTTACACAAATCAGTGCAAAAGGGTTTTCCCAAACAGTCACCCTCTCCTACCGCAACGCCCCGTTGGGAAAGATCTTCAGGGACATTCAAAAACAGACCGGTTATCACTTTTTGTGCACTACTGAGCAATTGTCTTCCACTACTAAGGTGGATCTGAACGCACACGACATGCCGCTAAAAGAGGTACTGGAATTGTGCTTTCAATCCCAACCGGTAACTTATGCCATTGTCAATAAGACCATCGTTGTCAGCGAGCGGAAAAGCCCTGGGAGCATCCCGCTTGCCCCGATGTTTTTGCCCATTCATATTACGGGGACCGTAACGGATTCCATTACCGGCAATCCCCTGGCCGGTGTGACCGTGCGTGTCCAGGGCAATACCATGGGCGCCCTTACCGACGCCAATGGAAATTTCAACCTGGATGTAGAAGGAAACGCTGTACTGGTACTGACCTATCTCGGATACAACATGAAAGCGATCGAGGTAGGACAGCGCACGGTACTGCATATTGCGCTTTCTCCCTCCACTACGGGACTTAACCAGATCGTGGTGATCGGATACGGCACCGCCAAGAAAACGGACGTCACCACCGCCATTTCCAGCGTAACGGACGCCACCATCGATAAACTATCCATCACCCGGGTAGAGCAGGCGCTTCAGGGTACCCTTCCCGGCGTGATGGTCATGAACCAGAACGGGCAACCCGGCGACAAGCCAATGATCCGCGTTCGCGGTACCGGTACCAACAATGATCCCGATCCGCTATACATCGTCGACGGGTTCCCGGTTTCCAGCATCGAATACATTAACCCGGGAGACATTGCCAGAATCGACGTGCTGAAGGATGCCGCCTCCGCTGCCATTTATGGAGCCCGGGGTGCCAACGGCGTGATCCTGATCACTACCAAGAAAGGAAAACCAGGCAAGATTACGATCAGCTATGACGGATACTATGGCATTCAAAACGTATGGCGAAAGGTCCCGGAATTGAACGCGACCCAATACGCCACGATGATGAATGAGGCGGCGAAAAACGCCAGCCCCGACAATCCGCTTCCTTACCCGGATCCTGCATCTCTGGGCAAAGGCACCAACTGGCAGGACGCCCTGTTCCAAAAAAACGTTCCGATCGTAAGCCACCAGATTACCGCTTCGGGTGGAAACGAGCAGACTACCTATCTGACGTCCTTTTCCTATTTTGACCAACAAGGGGTGATCGGTGGACCCAAGTCAGAATTCACCCGGTACACCTTCCGCCTGAACCTGGACCAGAAGGTATTTGATTTTCTGAAAATAGGAACCAATGTGAACTACATCTTTTCGGAAAGAAGGGCTATTTTCGATAACGGAGACCAGGGCGGCCAGGCACTCGGCAATGCCTTTAATATTGATCCCATTACACCAATATACGAAACGGATCCCGCACTGCTGGCAAACTACAACCCCAACGCCGTCAAAAATGGGGACAAGACATACGGCATCTCCCCACTGGCCACTTTCCCGAACCCACTGGCCCAAATGGCCCTTCTCAACGGGAACAACAAGATCGACAAACTGATCGGGAACGTCTATGGAGAACTGACACTGGGGAAGGGATTTAAATTCAGATCATCCTACAGCATGGATCTGGAGAACATCACCTCCAACAGCCTGACCCCTATCTATTACCTGCTTCCCACCTCCAGTCATCCCTACGCTACGGTTTCCAAAAATTTCTCCAGAAGTACCAACTGGCAGACGGAAAATGTGCTTTCCTATGCTCATGATTTCGGGAAAAACAATATCCAGGCACTCATCGGTCAATCCGCCATTAAATATTTCTATGAAAACCTCGGAGGTTCCCGAAACGATCCCGCACCGATCGACCCCGGCCTGGCCTATATCGACGTCGCTACGGACATCGCATCCAGTGTAAACAACGGCGGTGCTGACACGCGTACACTGGCATCTTACTTTGGGAGAATAGCATACGACTATGATGGCAGATACCTTGCCTCGGCCGTGCTCCGCAGGGATGGCTCCTCACGGTTTGGCCGCAATAATCTCTATGCAACCTTCCCTTCCGCATCGGCGGCATGGGTCATTTCGAAAGAAGCATTCTTCCACCCGGGTGTTGTATCTTTTCTGAAGATAAGAGGATCCTGGGGGCAGAACGGAAATGAAAACCTGGGCAGCTCCTTTCCCTGGGCATCCACCATCAATACCGCTGACAATGGCTATACCTTCCTGATGAATGGTCAGGAATACCTCGCGAGCGGAGCCTCCCTGAGCGCCATCTCCAATCCCGACCTCAAATGGGAAACAAGCGAGCAGACCGATTTTGGTCTGGACATGGATTTATGGAATGAAAAAGTATCCATCTCAGCGGACTACTATATTAAAACGACCAAAGGCCTCTTGATCCGGCCCAGTATTCCCGATATCGTTGGCTACAGCGCACCTTATGTAAATGGTGGAAACGTACAAAACAAAGGCATCGAACTGGGGATCAATTACCGTGGGAACATCACCAGGGACCTGGGCATCAACGCCTCGTTCAATATCTCTCATAATGTCAATAAGGTGACCCGGATTGATAATACTTCCGGAACCATTGCCGGCGCCAATTACATCAATATGGGGAGTATCACCCGGATGGCGGTAGGAGAACCGATCGCATACTTTTGGGGTGTCAAGACCGACGGTATCTTCCAGACCCAGGATGAGATCGATAATTACACGTATACGGATCCCAATAGCGGTACAGTAAAAAAAATACAGCCTAATGCCAAACCAGGGGATCTGAAATTCATCGATCAGAACGAAGACGGCACGATCAACGACAATGACCGGGTCAACCTGGGCGATCCCAATCCCAAGCTTACCACCGGTTTGACGATAAACCTCTTCTATAAGCACCTCGACCTGACGGTCTTTACCATCGGCATGTTCGGACAAAAGGTCTTTAACGGCAACTACCGGTTCGACAAGACCGTGTCCAATCTTCCCTCAACCATGCTGGATTCATGGTCACCTGATAATACGGGAGCCAAGTATCCCCGGTTCGTCAGCAACGATCCCAACAGGAACTATTCGACCGTGTCGGACCTGCTTTTAGAAAAAGATAATTTTGTCAGGGTAAAAGACCTGCAATTGGGTTATACCCTTCCAGAAGCGCTGACCACCCGGTTCAAGGTAACGTCCCTCCGGCTATTTGTGGCTGTAGACAATGCGTTCACTTTCACCAAGTATTCGGGATTCGACCCCGAAATCGGCGCAACCTCCCCGCTTTCCATGGGTATTGACCGCGGCGTATATCCTCAGTCCCGAACGTTCCGTTTCGGCATAGATCTCAAATTATAATCCTCATCTCCAAAAAATATTTTTATGTTATCCAATCATAAAAAACACATACTGGCGCTCGCGATCACGATGCTGATCCTAGCGGGTTGCTCGAAATCTTTCCTGGAGTTGTCACCACCCTCGCAGGTAGAGGAAACCAATTTCTTCCAGACCCAGCTGCAGGCCGACCAGGCACTGGCCGGCGTGTACCATGTGCTGCAATGGGGTAATATCAATCATGGGCACTCCCCTATCATGGGCTTTATGGAAATCGCCTCCGATGACGCCTATGCGGGCGGAGGCAGCTCCTCGGATGCCGTAGGAGCCAAAGGGCTCGACAATCTCAGCGCAACCGACGCCGCACCGTTCAACGCCACTGACATTACCTATGAAAGCGTCTGGAACATTTATTATCAGGGTATCGCGCGGGCCAACACCCTTCTGGCCAATATCGGACGGGTAAGCGCAACGGACGACTATAAAAACGAAGTCTCCGCCGAAGCGAAGTTCCTTCGCGCGGTCTTTTATTTTGGCCTGGTCCGCTGGTATGAAAACGTCCCCCTTGTCACGGCGCCGTTGCTGGATCCAGATAAATACAACCAACCTCAGGCACCCCCTGAGGATGTGCTGAATCAAATTGCGGCCGATTTGGTAGATGCCATGCAGTACCTGCCCAAGTCATCCATGAAAAGCAGCAACGGACATGCTACTTATTATTCCGCGGAGGCGCTTCTTGCCAGAGTTTATCTGTACGGAAAAGGGGTTTACGGCAGCGATCTGAAAGCAGGCGATCTTACCATTGATGCTGCAAAAACCCGGGCAAACCTGGATGAGATTATCAATTCCGGAACGTTTGGCTTGTTCCCCGTATACGCTGATATCTGGAGAAAAGAAAACGAGATGGGCATCGAATCCGTATGGGAAATTGATTGCAGTGACCTGGCATTTATGTCAGGGAGTACCTCGAACCAGTACCAGGCACAGGGCAACTACAATGTAAATTATTTCGGACCGCGTGGGGTAACCGGAACGCCCTATACGGCAGGGTTCAGCAATGCCATACCTACCCAGGCACTTTACGAGGAATTCGAAACTACCCCAATCGTGGATCCCCGCAGGGATGCAACGATCCTGCTACTCAATTCTACCGCCGATGCTCCCGGGCTGATCAAAGGATGGCAACATACTGGCTATTTTAACAATAAGTACAATACTGCTGCCGAGTACCTGACCTCTTCGGGTCTTCCATCCATTAACTGGGGACAGAACATCCATGTGATTCGGTTTTCGGATGTCTTACTGATGGCCTCAGAACTGTACCTTGGGGTAGATCAATCCAAGGCAGATTTGTATCTGAACCGCGTTAGAGAACGGGTGGGTCTCCCCGACAGAGCTGCTACGGAGGATAATATCCGTCATGAAAGAAGAGTGGAACTTGCCGGAGAAGGTGTTCGTTATTGGGATCTGCTGCGTTACGGGCTGGCCTATACCAAACAGATGATCGATGCGTCAAGTCTGGTGGGGCCGTATTACAACGGCGGGGGAACGCTCACTGCCGGGGCGAATACTCCACCGAATGCCTTTATCATGAACTGGGATTCCACCAAGCACGGACACATCCCGATACCGCCCAGTCAGATCATTCTCTCCAACGGCACACTGCAGCAAAATCCAGGTTACTGAGCAGTCGCCGCACTCCTTAAAAACCTTTATCGATAGTGAGCATGTTTACAGGCATAAGTCCTGGACCATGCTCACTATCTTCTTTTATGGCTTTCAGCGGATCCGGGGTCTTCGTTTCCGCGAACGACTATAGGCGAGGCGTAATGCATTAAGTGAGCATGCCAAGGCAGGCTTCGCCGCTTCACAAGCTGATTACCCTGGTTACGCCAATTTCCTCCAGGAAATACTCATCATGGGATACCACGACCAATGTCCCCTGATATTCTCTGATAGCAGCCGTTAATATCTCGATATTCTGAATATCCAGGTTATTGGTCGGCTCATCCAATACAATAATATCAGCTGAACAATGAGCGATGGTCAGACAACAAAGCATCAATCGCATTTTTTCTCCGCCACTTAAACGCTTGCAGGATTTATCCCAATCTTCCGGTAAAAATAAAAACCGGTTAAGCCTGATTTTGATCTCATGTTCCTGCAGTCCCGTGACATTGAACTTCAAAGCCTGTTCGAATACAGTGAGCCGATTCTCTATCAATGAATAATCCTGGTCAATATAGACCGACTGATTATCCGCCCGGTAAACGCTACCGATTTTAGGTTCTAATCTTCCCAGGATAATTTTTATCAAACTGGTCTTACCCGAACCATTCAATCCTTTTAGCCAGATCCGCTCACCGCTGGTAACGAGAAAACTCAAATGCACTCGCCAAAGCATTTGATCGTTATATCCGAAATTAATATCCTGGGCCGAAAACAATATTTTACCCTTATGCAGCGTAGAATTGTCAAAATCCAATTTCATTTTATCAATACCAGCCAACCGGGATCTCAATTCACGCATTTCTTCAGAAAGCCCAGCGATCTTTTCACGATGGACGTCTTTCACTTTAGCCGTACTTTTCTCCGCATTATTTTTAAACGTATTCATTGAAATGGTCGGCAATCCTGCTTTCTGTTGCTTTCTTTTACCCCGGGCATCCGATCTTCTTTGGCGTTCTAAGGTTTCGCGCTCTTTTTCCCTGGCCTTATGCAAGGCTCTGTTCTTTTCTTTTAAATCCTCATCTAAAGCGTTTATTTCTATTTGCTTCTGCGCCGCATAAAAATCATAATTCCCGCCATAAACAGTAATGCCCATACGGCCCAATTCACCAATAAAATCCATCAAATTCAGCAATTTCCGGTCGTGGCTCACAACCATCAAAGTACTTGAAAAAGACCGGACAAAATCATAGAGGAGCTTTCTGCCCCTTCCGTCCAAATGATTGCTGGGTTCATCCAATAAAACGATTTCAGGTCGATGGATGGAAATTCCGGCAAGGAACACCCTGGTCTTTTGTCCACCGCTCAGCGTCCCCATCTTTTGAGACAAATCAGTATAGGGCAGTTGCCAGGAGTCAAGGGCTTCCCGGGAACGTTCTTCAACGGTCCAATCCTCCGCCAATAAATTCAGATTTTGCTCCGTTACATTTCCCTTGACTATCTCGCTAAGCGCTTCCATTTTATCTGATACCCTCAACGCTTCCGCGATGCTCAGATGATTGTATTGTCCAAAGATCTGGGGTATGTAATAGGGCTCAGCCGCGGCCGTCAGTCCTCCGGAAGAGGGTGTCAATTCCCCGGAAATAATTTTGAATAAAGTAGACTTCCCAACACCATTATTGCCTATCAGGCCCATTTTATCCCGGCTCTTCACCGTAAGATTCAGGTTATCAAACAATAAGTCTTTATTGGAATGCAGGTAAGAAAGATTCTGTAGCGTAAGCATTATTTTCTCTTCAAAGCAGTGTGAAAAAAGGTAAATCGCCGGGCGATCTTACCATTTTATGGCCGGAAAGAGATTATCTGCTACATGCAAGTATTTTTAGACTGTGCCCGCAAAAATACAAATTTCCTGAAAGAATATCGCCTTTATAGTCATGGAAAACGATTGCCTGGGGAAATCCGCTACCATAAGGCAATCACTGCCGGCGAGTTGGGAGTGCCCCGGGGGCTTAGAGGGGCAAAATGGCCTTTTCTTTTGCAAGGGTTCGTGACAAGACATGCATCGTCATATCGCTAAGCGATGGGATTGCCTTCCAGTTCATGGAGTGATTTTTCTGTAAACGCTTTGAGCGAATCCAGACGCATGTCAGCCAGTACGTAACGGGGATCACTTCTGCGATGTGCCTCCGGCACGGCAACCGTTTTCATTCTGGCTGCCTTGGCAGCAATGAGCCCGGTTACCGAATCCTCAAACACAATACATTCCAGGGGTTTACTTCCGAGTTCCCTGGCGCAGGCCAGGTAAACGGCCGGATGTGGCTTGCCATAGTCCTCATATTCGGCGGAATAAACCGCCTGAAAATAGGATCTAATGTGAATATGTTCTAATACGCTGATAATCAGCGCCATTGGTGACGAAGAAGCCAAGCCGATCTTAAAATCACGCGCCTTAAAGAACTCCAGGATATATTCCAAACCATCCATTGGGTTTCCTTGGTCTAATATCTTCCGGGTCACCAGTTCGACGATTTCCTGCGTCACGATGGCAGGCGTTTTCTCCTCCCAGCCCAAATGATGGTACCAGTAATCGACCACCTCATTGGTCCTAAGCCCCGTCGTCAGGGCGAATTGCTCCCTTCCCAGATGGATGCCCATCCCGGAGAACACCTCGTTCATGGCTTCTCCCCATAATGGCTCACTATCAATCAAAAGGCCATCCATATCAAATATTACAGTATGCAGCATTCTTAGTATTTTTGTCCAATTTTATGGCGTGAAATTAATTTTTTTTTAAAATAATAATTTTTGTTGGGCAAAAGCAAAATGTGTTCTACATTTGCAGAACTCTATCTATTCTATAGACTATATGATTATACATTATATATATCAACGAATGTCCTGTCCCCGAAATTATTATTGCCACCGGCAAAAAGGATAGGCACCATCTCGGGTAAGAAACCCTCATCCCGGGATCAAGATTTTAAAAGGCCTTTCCTGTAGACATGCAGAAAGGCTTTTTTCGTAAATGCTCGTTTAATTAAAAAGGTACGCATATGTTAAGTTTTCGTTCTGAATTGGAAAATCCGGTTGTTGACAAGGAAATCCTCGAGCTGGATCGGAAAATCAAATTATTCAAGGACGGCACCATGCCGGAACAATATTTTAAGAGTCTGCGTCTGGCCCGTGGGATTTATGGACAGCGGCAAAAAGGTGTGCAGATGATTCGTATCAAGCTGCCCCATGGACGACTCCGGCTTAGCCAGTGGAAACGCATCGCCGATATTTCGGACGAATACGCCACCGGCAACCTGCACCTGACCACACGCCAAGATATCCAATTGCACTATGTAAGCCTGGACAAAACTCCCGAACTCTGGGCAAAACTGGCCGAAGATAAGATAACCATCCGGGAAGCCTGCGGTAATACAGTGCGTAACATCACCGGATCCTACTTCGCCGGCATAGATCCCGATGAACCATTCGACGTTACTCCATACGCACAAGCAGCTTTCGAATATTTCGTGCGCAACCCGATCTGCCAGGACATGGGCCGGAAGTTCAAAATCGCATTTTCTTCCTCCGACAAGGATTCTGCCTGGAGTTTCATTCACGATGTAGGACTGATTCCCAAGATCAAAGAAATCGATGGTAAGCAGGTAAGAGGATTCAAGGTATTGATCGCCGGAGGGCTGGGTGCCCAGCCTTACCTATCCCAGGAAGTATTCGAATTCCTGGAGGAAGATCAGATCATACCTTATATAGAAGCCGTTATCCGGGTGTTCGACCGTTATGGAGAAAGAACCAACCGCATGAAGGCCCGCATGAAATACCTGCTAGCCAAGCTTGGACTGGAAGAACTCACCCGCCTGTTCCAGGAAGAGTGGAAAGCGCTGAAGAATAAAGAATATAAAATACCGCTGCCCGAGGAAGGACCTGCCATCCCTGCGGCGGATGCCATCATCCCTGCATACCGGATCCACAGCGAGGAAAATTATGAGAAGTGGAAAAAGACCAATGTTTTCGCTCAGAAACAGGAAGGTTTCGTGGCGGCGGCTATCCGGCTTCCGCTTGGTAACATCTCCTCGGTTGTGACACGCAGGCTGATCGAAAAACTTCAGCCCGTAATTGCAGACGACGTACGAGTCACCCCCAATCAGGGGTTTTTACTCCGGTTTATCCGTCCGCAGCATTTACCCTATGTATTCAGCGTGCTGGAATCCGAGCAATTGGACAAGGCCGGATTTGACAGCACCGCGGACATTACCGCCTGCCCGGGTACCGACACGTGCAACCTGGGTATCTCCAGTTCCACGGGTATTGCTGCCGCCCTGGAAGAGTTGATCGAAACGGAATTTGCGGATCTGATCTATAACAAAGACATTCATATTAAGATCAGTGGTTGCATGAACTCCTGCGGGCAGCACGGAATCGCGGAGATTGGATTCCATGGAAGTTCCATGCGCAGTGGCAAAAGAGTGCTTCCTGCCCTGCAGGTACTGCTCGGAGGCGGCATCGTTGGAAATGGTGTGGGTCGTGCCGCAGATAAGGTCATCAAGGTACCTAGTAAAAAAGGAAAGGAAGTACTTAGCGCGCTTTTAACGGATTACGCTGACAACGCCGGAGAAAACGAGACTTTTAATCAATACTACGATCGTCAAGGCAATAAATACTTTTACGGTCTGCTGAAGCCACTCGCTTCGCTGGAAGACCTTACTGACGAAGATTTTGTGGACTGGGGCCGGGAGGTGGATTTTGTACCTGCCATCGGAACCGGTGAATGTGCGAGCGTCGTGATCGACCTGGTAGGTGCGTTGTTAACGGATGCTTCTGAAAAACTGGACTTCGCGTCGGAAGCGGTTAACGAAGATCGTTACGCCGATGGCATTTATTATGCTTATTCCTCTTTCATTTATATTGGCAAAGCATTGCTATTGGATAAGGACGTCGCCTGTAACACCCACCTGGGTATCTTAAATGATTTCGACACCCATTATGGGGAAGAAACGGCTTTTTCCTTCCCTGGCGGATTTAAAGATTTCGTGCTCAGGATCAACAAACATGAACCAGAACCAGCTTTTGCCGAAGCTTATATTGCCTCTGCCAAGGAGTTCCTGGAGCAGGCAAAGGCTTACCGCGAGGCCGCGGTCCCGGTAGCCTGATACTTCAAACTTAAAACTTTTGTTATGTCAACCATATTTTCGGTCCCTGAAAAAAAACCGCGCCTTACTTTGGTAGGAGCTGGCCCCGGGGACCCGGAATTAATTACCGTAAAAGGAGCCAAAGCATTACAAGAAGCAACTGTTATTCTCTACGACGCCTTGGTACATCCTGGTATTTTCCACCATGCCTCTCCAAGGGCCATTAAACGTTTTGTAGGAAAACGCTCCGGTCTCCATTCCTATACCCAGGACGAGATCAATGAAATGATCGTCCGTTACGCGCTGTCTTATGGTAGCGTAGTACGCTTAAAAGGAGGCGATCCCTTTGTGTTCGGGAGAGGATATGAGGAACTGGCTTATGCCGAAAGCTTCGGTATTGAGACAGAAGTTGTCCCGGGCGTAACAAGCGCTACCGCGCTGCCGGCCCTGAAAAAAATCCCTTTGACGACCCGGGGTATGAATGAAAGCTTCTGGGTCTTGACCGGTACCACCTCAGAGCGCAAGGTTTCCAACGATATTTTCCTGGCAGCCCAAACCCGTGCAACGGCGGTAATTCTCATGGGTCTCCAAAAGCTTACGGAGATCGTGGAAATTTACCGGGAAGCAGGCAAAGACCGGCTGCCGGTAGCCATCATTGTCAACGGTAGCCTTGCAGAGGAGACGGTACTCATTGGAACCGTAGAAGATATAGAAGCCAAGGTAAAAGAACAAAATATACACGGACCCGCTTTGATCGTGATTGGAGAAGCAGTCAGACTGCACCTCGGAAAGGCATCCTGCAATAAGGGATTTGACTTTTCCGATGCCTTTAATCATGATCTACAGCCGGTTGCCGTATAGCCTCGGTCCCGTTCACCGCAACATGGATCCGCTAACTGATATAACCGAGGGGAACACGTTGTTCCCGGTTTTTCTGAAGGTCGAACGCCTCAAGACCTTAATAGTGGGCGGTGGGCCAGTCGGTCTGGAGAAATTAAATGCGCTGCTTTCCAATGCGCCAGACGCAGAAATCACCCTGGTGGGTAAGACGATCCTGCCGGAGATCAAAGCCATGGCAACGCAAACAAACCGTCTCGAACTTCAGGAGAAGGCATTCACCAGTTGTGATCTATACGGAAAAGATATTGCCATTATTGCCACCGATAATGCAGTAGAAAATAAGCGTATCCACGATATAGCCAAATCCCTGCGCGTACTGGTAAACGTCGCTGATACCCCGCTGCTCTGCGATTTCTACCTGGGTTCCATCGTCCAGAAAGGGAGCGTCAAGATCGCCATTTCTACCAACGGGAAATCCCCTACGGTTGCCAAGCGGCTTCGGGAGGTGCTTACCGACATGCTTCCCGATGAAATGGAGTCCCTGCTCGCCAATCTGGGAGAGATCCGAAAACGCCTCAAAGGAGATTTTTCCCAAAAGGTCAGACAGCTTAACGAGATCACTTCCACCTTGACAGGGAAAAAATAACGATCGCCTGCTTGCCCGCTTCGTCCGGAGGGGCTTTCCACGCATGAAAAGCCGTAATTATTCGATTGCTAATGCGATTATCCCTAACTTAGTAACCAATACCAAGCCTACACTGATATGTTGAGTCTGGAACAATTATTCGTACGCCTGATCCTCGCAGCCCTGCTGGGTAGCATCGTTGGGCTGGAGAGACAACGCCTGGACTGGGCCGCCGGACTCCGGACCCATATGCTGGTCTGCGTGGGAAGCGCCCTGGCTATGATCGTCTCCGCCCATGGGTTTACGGATGTGCTGGTTCCTGGGAAAGTGGTGCTGGATCCCTCCCGGATTGCTGCCCAGGTGGTAAGTGGTATCGGCTTCCTGGGGGCCGGCACGATTCTCTTTTTGCGCCATGAAGTCATCAGGGGGCTCACCACGGCTGCCGGACTCTGGACGGTTGCCTGCGTCGGACTGGCGGTTGGATCTGGCCTGTATGACGCGGCGGTCATTGCGACCGTGTTAGCCCTGATCATCCTGGCCTTGCTTAAACCGCTGGAAAAGATGCTTTTCAGCAAGAGCCGGAAAAGAACCGTCTCGCTAGTCATCAACCGGCAGCATACTTCCCTGGAACTCATTGAACAGGCGCTTAACAGGGAGCAGATCACGCTGAACCAAATGATCGTTCAACGGGGTGAACAACCTGACGAAGATTACGTGCAATTGCTGCTGAACTCCAACACACCCAAGGAAAAAATTACCCCGCTGATCAATCACCTGAGAGATATCGCGGGCATCAAAGAAATCAACTTTTTGACCGACAAAGGATCCCGGGAAGGATAAGGCCCCCTGAAATGGGGAACGACAAAGAACCCGTTTGATCATTCCTTACGCGCTTTGGATATTTTTCATATCCCGATACGAAATCTTATGGCATTTGAAGGGGCCTTTCAGAGAAATAATGAAAGAAACCTGCTGTTAAAAAATCCTGGTAGTGAGGTTCTCATAGGATGGCCAGGGACACCCGCGGTGACATGACTCAATTCAGTTGCCATAGCACCGCCTCCCAAGGGGCAAATCATTATCCGGAGGCTTTTGAAGAAAGCGTTTATACCAAAATCCCCGCCAAAGAGCTTCATTTTTTTAGCCATGCGTCAAAGATCAGCACCAGGCCAATAACAATGAGTCCGACATATACGTATTTGAAGAATGTATCGTCCCTTAATTTATGATTCAAATACCGGCCAAGGAAAACAGCAGGGATCACCGCGGGAAGTGATACCAGAAAATAAATCATCACCTCTCTGGTCACTAAACCCTTGACAAAATAACCTATAATCCCCAATAGGCTTGCAGGAAGAAAGTACGCCTGCAAGGTTGCTCTGAAATGGGTAGCACTCCAGCGTCTCATATTACCATAGATAACCAATGGAGGGCCGTTCAGTCCATAGGCCCCTCCGAATACACCGGAAAGGAAACCGCAAGCAAAAAGCCAGCCTTTATGGTCTGCCGAAAGCCGGAAACTGCCCTTTCCTACGAGTGAATACAGCGCATACAAGATGATCAAGAAGCCAAGGACCGTCTTCACCAGAAGGGGGTCGCCATATACCAGAATGATCAAACCAATCGGAATTCCCAGCATTGCAAAAACGATCAACCATTTGGCGCTGCTCAAATGAATTTTTGCATGATCCTGCACCACCACCAACAAAGCGATTACCACCGAAATAAGCACGGACAACGGAACGGCTGTTTCAATCGGCATGCACAACAAGAGCAACGGTACACCTACCAGGGATTCTCCAAAGCCAAAGGTAGATCGAATCACTGACGCGATAAAAGTAATGCCAATGACGTAAAGGAAAATAGGATTCATGTAGGTTCAGAAAACATGGCTTATACAAAATAGAAGGAATATACTCCTTCGCAAAATACAACTTTCTTCCGTAGATTAATCTTATAACAACAGAAGTGCTATCAGATCCAAAATCTAATCTATTTTATTTGAGAAATCTTAAAATATGGAACGCAGTACGTGATAGAATACAAGGGACTACACAAACCCCTTTATTCATGTCTTAAAGAAAATACCAGCATAGAACTTAAAAGACCGGTCGTTCCATCCTTAAAGGAATAATAGGCATACATCACCCCATACACTAAATTCTCCCTCTCCTATTCGCTATCAGGATAGCTTGGGATGGGCCCCTATCTCGATGCCTATTATAAATCCATACTGCATCAAAAGATTTCCAACAAAGCATCCAGGTTAAGTGTAACATAATACAGCATGGTCTGCAAAATAAGGTCGATATAGACT
>Ga0164242_10004570_pt1 | contig 15526 bp, 17 predicted proteins | sample OricomgcompostMG_FD_108783 | JGI IMG/M metagenome (GOLD analysis project Ga0164242, IMG submission 108783) | Miracle-Growth compost microbial communities from Emeryville, California, USA - Original compost - Miracle growth compost (MG) ... | reverse complement strand
TGGACGGTGCACTCACCAGCATACAGTCGTCCCCATGCTTATGAAGCAGCAGCATCCCCGTCTCCGGCGGAACGGCGATCGCCTCCTTGGCCAAGGGCCGGTCGTAAGGGTAGAATACGGTGGCGCCGCCGGCGCAGCCGTCGGCGGCTGAGGTGAGGTAGAGGAGGAGCGTCCAGGTTGTTTTTGCGGAGAGGGGTTGCGGGGAGGATTCGGTTGTTAGAGTTAGGTTATTGGATTCGTCATCTGAGAAAGGGTTAATTGGATATTTCTTGAAGAAGGGGGAAAGTTGAAAAGGGGGAGGTGAAGAACGCAAATATTAGAGGCTGTGGGGATGCGGAGAGTAGGCATACAGTGGCAATCAAAGTATTGGCCCTCGGAGTACCTATATACTCTGATATTCGGGCTTAAGCCGACTACTTCCCCTCCCCTATCGAAAAGAGAGTAGTTAGTTTATGTTCAGCTTCACAATTGCGGGCATTTGACCTGTGAGCAGTCTGTTGACAATCTTGCCCCTTAGCAGGGCCCTCATGCTACCCCAGCTCCGAGTAGGCGCGGGTAGGACTAAGGGGCATGGAAACCGAAACCCACCACTTGTCCGCTACGGATTTGTCAAGTATTGCCTCTTTCAAGCCCGTCTCGAGCCATAGCCGATTGGCGAAGGCTGGATCCTGGATCTGGAATCTGTCGTTCACCCTCACGGCATCACCCCGCTTTGGCTTGCCGGGCGTGGTCACTAGCGGCAGGGTCTTAAGGAAGGAGACATAGTCTCTGCATAGATTCTTCGGCCAAAAGCTGCGAAATACAACGACCTTGGACTCTACAAGGGTTTCGATATTGAGGTCCGTGACGGGGAGGGCCGGTTTGAAAGGTGGCCATGATGGAGGCGGCGTTGTGGGAGCAGCAGCCTCGGCGGCCTTCCCCTTTGGTGCCTTTGGCTTTTTCGCCATCGGGATAGGGGAAGTAAATAATGCAGGGGCGTGGGATGCTTGTAACCAAGCGTTGCGGCGTGATGAGCGAAGACGGAACTCCAGTGCCTTGAGTTCGGAGTCTTCGCCTTCAAAATGTTCCCCGCTTTTCCGGACGGGTCGGCGCCGCTGAATATTCGAAGCGGCCCGTGGCCCGGGATCGGAAGTCTCAATAAAGGACGAGTCACCAGAGCTAGGGGAGAGAAAAGCACTATAATCAAACTATAAGAGTTGATATTAGTAGGCAGCTACTCGGTTTTTCTATTATTTGTCTTTCCTTAGCGGCGGGAGCAGCTCTTACCAACACATTTAGGTCAACAGAGAACGGTTGCTCCGCGTTTATCGCAACAATTGCCTAGATGCATATTTGAACAAGGCGGAGCGGAACAAAATTCTCCGAGCTTTCGGACCTTCAAGCAACCATTTTCATCGCCGGACCGAAGAATCAAACGACATCAACATCGAATTTCGCGATCGACATACGAGCAATTGCCTCCGTTCTAGAAGCCGGGACACCCTCGTTGTATATTATTGGCCATTATTTCCCCTTCGCCCTCCCCCACATACGCCCACAATGTTCTTCTCCTTACCATGGAGTTCGAAGACGCCGAAGGCACCCGAGCCCCCAGCAGCGACTCCCGTACCGACCCCGAGCCCAGTCCAGCAAACCCCACAGACAATCGAAACGGCGCCCCAAGCAAGACCCTCGGTGTTCTCCCCTCGATCCATGAAGCAGCTGGGCCTGTTCTTCGCGGGGGCCGGCTTCTTCACATTCTCGATGCTCGTGACGCGGCGGTCGGTGTCGCGCAAGATCAGCGCGGCGCTGCCCAAGTTCTACCAGCCGAGTCACCGGGCTCCGGCCAAGGGCGCCCAGCAGAGCGGCGAGAACTCGCTGATCGCGTTCGAGGCGCTCAACCTGGCGACGCTGAACGTGCTGAGCTTCGCGATGATGGCGACGGGGGGCGTCGCGTGGTCGTTTGACATCTCGTCGGTGGACGACCTGAGGGCGATGGCACGGAGGAAGATCGGGTTGGCGGCGGGGGAGATCGACGAGGAGGCGGAGAGGGAGGTGGAGGCGTGGGTGGCGAAGCTGTTGAAAAAGGAGAGGAAGGAGGATGGCGGCACGAAGGAGTCAAAACGCGATAACTAAAAAAAATTACCCTCGCCGAATGGTATACCAAGCCACACCTCTACTCACGGCATGAATATGAGGGTCTTGTTTCCACTCAGAAGAGATCTGCATCCTGCTACGCTTAGTGAATGATGCCGCCGGGAGGGATTCTTAGATGAGAACTGCGAACTGGTCGGGCAGATTCACTCTGAGAACCAGACCACTCTTACCCTGTTTGGTTGGAGGTCACGATACCGCTGTATTATGGCGTTTGGAAGTGGGATCTAGGTCCTTTCTCCAGTGTCCCGGAGACCTACGGCTTTGCGATCCGAGAAACTTCCCCTCCGATCATGGGCGTCTCTCACCCTTACACCGTCTCTAGCAAGACACGCTTCATAATTAGAGGGATGGGCCCACCACGCTTCTCGCGTGGCTATTCAGCTCCTCAGTCATCCGAGACGTCATGGGTTATGCTCCTTGAGTGACTAGCCGCTTCCAGCCCGGTGATGGCCAGCGATCGTGAGAGCGTATGTTTTGTTTTGCCGCCACTAGATATAATAATAGCGTCTTGGAAACCTCAGCTTCTTTCTCGCTCTAGGATAACGCTAACTTAAACGGATCCCTTATCTGTGGCCAAGACACCAAGGACTTGCCTCCGATTTGACCTTTAACCCCCTCGCTACAATCGGCGTTTCCTCTACTTGTATAGGGACCATCATCCCTCCAGACTGTTGCTCACCTGAAGAAGGAGAGCCACAGAGGCAGCTCTATCTGTCGACTAGTTGGGCACTCCCCACGCAATGACCGGCGGGCGTAACCTGGGGGGCGCGAAGGCATTGCTCGGGACAAAAAGGAAGAAATATGAGATAGATTTAGAGATAATAAAAAGAGGACATATCCGGAGAGGCGGTTTGGGGCGATGTAGAACTAGCTATGCATGGTGTACTTAGGTATTTACGGATGCAAAAGCTGGAAGTCCACACTGGTGATAGGGTGCCACCTAGCCAATCACAGACGCCGTGCGTCCCAGTTTAGGCAATATAGGTAAGTACAGGATATGGTGTAGATGAGGCATTGGCCTGACTGTCATGAATACAGGAGTTTGGGTACGAAGGCTTGGGCTGCTGTGAATGCCTGAACTATACTCTTTTACCTGCGCCTAAAAGTTCCTAACTAACCCACTGACTCTGGTCTGATCTAGTGGCAGTCACACCGAGTGCCGCAGCCACGGAGCCGGATCCTTGACGGGCCAGCCACTCACTTTCCCAAGTATTTCCCAATGACTAAAGTTTACAAGGGCAAAGCAGGCATGGTGCAGGAAAGATTTATAATGCGTACCTAACCATGACCTCCGAACACGGATAATTCCGCCACAAAAGTGTTCCTAGGCTTGCCAGGGCAAAAGCCGGGTTCGGGGGGGCGGGCTGTTTCTCGGGGACCACGCGGCCATCAAATCGGTGGACCCGTCCCCTCGGTTCCCAATTGCTGCACGAACGACTGTGGTGAGGTGGAGTATGCGTGGGGGTCGGTGCGCACGCGCCGCTCCGCACATGGGCCAGCTGGAAAGGATTTCGGTGGGGATACCGTCGTCGTTGGAGGCCAGGCGCCTCTACCACAGTACACAGTAGAGCTCGAAATATATCCCCGACGGCAGGGGTACAATGGCTATCACTCGACACACCCATTACGTGTGGATTTGGACAGTGGGCTAGGATCGTCTCCCAGCCGTCGGTGGTTAAAAGAGGGAAAAGCTGTCAGCACGCTTCCTGTTGGTCAATGGGCCTCTGGGGTTCGTTTCGGCGGTTGCGGCGCCTTGGGTAGGACGCGGGGGAGGGGAGGCGAAGTCCGTGTCCTTGGGCTGACTCGAGGCCCACCCTCTCGAACAAGACAAGCTGCGTCGTGTCTCACAACCCAAAAGGCAGCCAAGGCCGGGCTTCTAGCCCTTGTTGAGTCGAGTCACAAGAGCGGCTTTCCTCTCTTGGCCTGCGCCCAACCCCCTTCAAGCGCCCCCCTAGTTGGTTCTCCACCTCATACTCGTTTGTTGGATGTGACCCGGTGGCCTGGGTGCTGGGTGCTAGAGCCGCGATACGCATATGCATTCCATGATGTCAAATGTCGAGAACTGCCTAATACGACCGTGCGCCCCTGCCCACCGGTTGTTCCTCTCCTCCCAAATTGCCGTTGGTTTCACTGGTTGGGGGGTGCCTCCTCAACCAGTACTACCCTGTGGCACCCTGTCCACGCCTCTCGCATCCCCGCAGGCCCTACCGGAGATGGTCAGCTTCCTTTGGGGGGGTGGGCGTCCACTCAGGATCCTGCGAAGGGGTTTCGCGTAACCCGGCAGGCTGGTCCACAGATACCTTTCTAGGATTTTGAGGCTGTTTGGGGTGTGCTGCGGCGATTCCGCGGCGCCGGGGGCGACGCGACCCGGAAGCATTGCCGGCGTAATCCTTCGTAATGGGACTATGTGGCCCCCTCATCCCTTTCGTGTGATGAGAGTAGGGAATGCGAGAATGTCACATCCACTTGGGCAGTGTTGGGGCCTACCACCGGTTGTTCCGGCATAGCCTTGAGTGCTGATTTTAGTTATCCTTATGACTGGTTATTGACGGGCCGTGCTAAGATAGTAGAACTGCATATATCAATCTAGTCGTTTATTACTCTAGTCATTAGATCCAAGTTTGGCAGGTAGTCCCAGACAGTCTAGAAGAAAGCCAACTCCGCGGGACAACATCGCAAGGGTACACCCCCCCTATGCCGGTCTTGAACTCCGGTTTTGAATCAGAACCGCGTAAACTCATTGCTATCCTCAGTCTCCCCCGTTCTGGTACCATGCTGAATAAAACCGCTGACCTGCTAGAGCCCTTTCCCGACCGTAAGAAAGAACCCCCCAAAGAAAAAAGTCAAAACGTAATAGTACAGCCCATCCCTTTACTTCTTCGGGTGGGGTAGGTGCAGGAGGTGCCTCGTGGTTGTTGATCTTTGCCGTGGCATATCGGGAAGCTAGCGCCCCTCACGTTCAACAACACGGCGTGCCACAGTTCCCGCAAGCCCGTCCGGGTATTACCCACACTTCCTGACCTTTGGCGGCGCAGGTTGGGCAGCGCACGCCGGGCAGCTGGAGTTTTCCCAATTAGCCAGGTCTCTCACATGACGAGATCGGGCTGCATGACATACCGGGACTGTCCTGATGCCGTCATCAATGGACGGCCAGCGACGCAGGCTTCGCAGCTCGGGAACGGGGAGTGGCGTCACTCCGGTTGTCTCCGAATAAAGAAAAAAGTCCTGAGAGAACGACGGGGGAGACATTGCGAGAGAGACAGGGAGGGAAATGTCGCAGGCGGATTTGGCTGGTTTGGACCTGATTGGTTCTCGGAGGGTGTGACAGTAGTGGCAGGAATAGTTTGAAGTGGGGGGTTGCAGCCGTGTCGACTCTTGTGGTGATGGTGCAATGTTTGACTATGCGTGGAAGACGAGGTGGTAGGTGGTGAAGGTGCGAATGGACGAGTGGTGAATGAAACAATGTTTTCGAAGCCGTAATGGAGATAAGGGGGTGGTGTAGAGAGAAGTAGAAACAAGGTGGGTAGTGGAAGAATATTTATAGTTTATGAGGAGGAGATAACTACACTCGGTTGCTTTCTTCTTTGTTGGCTCTCCAGAGGTACTTTGGACGGGGACAGGCCTAGGGAGCGAACGGATGGAACGGGTGTTCGTTCGTTCATAGGGCAAGCAGCAATACCAGGGCAGGGCAGGGCAGGGTAGGTAGGGCAGGGCACTTGCACGTCAATTGGGAGGAGGTCCAGACAACAGACAAGAAAAGGGGAAAGGGCTTTCTGTCATCTGGTAAACGGCATCTTTCCGCCGATGGAGGCATGCGCTAGACGGCCTGTTGCAGAGAGAGCCATGCCGGAGTGGGACGACGAGAGGCTCCTCTCACTCTCGTAGGAAGCCCTAAAAAAGGCCATACCGGGTTGGTCATGTCAAACGAGGGGAATTTGATCTGTCTCCCGCCGAGAGCGGGACTGCCCTGTCCGGGGACATCGCGCGAAGTGAGCGAGGGTAGGGTACGAGGGGGGCGAGCAAGGGCCCGGTAGCTTGATGACCGACACACACACACACCACACCAGCCTTGGATTCAGCATCCAGCGTTTGGTAGGGGTGAAAGGGGGGGGTGTAGATGGCCGATCTGAAGTGTTAAGTTTAGTGTACTGCGTGGTGCGCACTAGTCGATGCTAGCTCCTGCCCGTCAGCTCGGAGCCATCAATTCATCATTGTCTTGGATCCTTGGATCGTTCATCGGCGGGCCCAACCACAATCCCCCGACGCAACTCGATTGGATGTGGAGGCTTCTGTGGCTAATCGGTGACAACAAGGGTGATGCTTGGAAGGCGAGCAGGGGGAGGGGGGTGGTGAAGGGGGAAAGAGGGCGAAAGGAGCGTAAAGAGGAAAAGAAACAGGGAAGAAACAGAAACGCGGGCCTCGCTCTTTCTGATGCGCGGCTGGGATATTGAACTCGGACCATTGCGTCGGATTTGCAGGGTGCCCTTGGTCAAGCAAGCCAATTTGCCCTCGCTGCGAGTAGCCACCAACCTCATCTTTTCTCGGAGAGAAGACAACCTTCCGCGATCGGTTGAAGCTGCCCATGTCAGTTAGATTCAACGAGGCAAAAAAAAAAGGACGGATAGTATATTCGCAGTGGGACGACTCAGTGGCTAGTGATTGCCAACTGCTGTTGGGTAATTTATTCCGTTTGCTCATTCGCCCTCTTTCGGTCGGCTCGGAGGGTTTTCCATCTTCATCGAGGCACAGAGCCTCGGGGGACCATGCCACATGTTTGCAGGCAGGCAGATCCAGTCCCGCCGTGGGAGGATAATGCCGAAACCCGAGTGCTGGGTTGAGCAAAAAGTAAAGAAGGAAGAAGGGTGGCATGATTGGGATTTGCTTGAGACATTGTAGACCTGATCTAGCTAGACATTTTGACCGGGGCAGGAATATGCGTATCGTCCCTGCCTTACCTACCTTGCGCATAAGGAAGGCGTATTCGGCGGTCATATGCACCAGTTTGTGCCCGATTTTCCGTGTTGGTGGTGTGTCTCACTGCCTCGCTCTTCTCATATTACTCTCTTTTTTTTTTCTTTTTCCCCCTTTGCTCCCACAGGACCCCGCTGAGAGTTGACAGGCTTCGATACATGTTCTTTCTGATGCAAGGGCTCTCACTGCCACGCCGGGTGTGGGAGGGCTCGGTTACGACACCGAACGAAAGAACGAAAGAAAGAGCGAACGAACGACCCGGCCCGTCTTTTGTTGGTTTTGTTGCCGACGAGGTCGGTCCTCTCGCTAAAACTCGCATGACGCCGCTCCTGTCGTTCGAGTGTACGACGGGAAACTATTGCTGTTGCTGTTGCTGCTGCTGATGCTGATGCAAAGTACAGTTGCATGGTACAGACAGACTTACACCGCCTCTCCCGCTGACGGCTATCATTTCTTACAGACAGCCCTCAAAGGCCAAGTTTGGGTATCTGCCCCGGTGTCCATGGCCATGGGTCGGCCGTTCAAACCTGAAATTTGAATCATTAGTACAAAAGGAGCCCCCTTCTCCTCCGCCCAAAAATCCATATCCCAGTCCCAACGAGCACTTTTGCTTTTTCCTCCCCTTGTTGCAGACTTCGCAGGTTCGGTCTCCGTTTAGCGCGGGGGTCCGTCTTTGCCTTGCGTGCGCTCAGGCCTTGCTTGCCTCGGAACCCCTGCTCCCTAAACCCTGCTCAGGTCCCTCATTTCTGGTTCTTTGGGAAGGAAAAGGGGGGTCACAGAGCACCTTGGAAATCCGATTGCCCACTGCATGCAGGATGCAGGACGACTACGACGCCCGGGGGGGCGAGAGAGTGGTTTGGGATCGCTGGAACCAATGAGCTCGTTGTCCACGGCTCCAGAAATCTGAGCGATCGCTGATCACCACCCCCAGCCCTGGTACATACGGACATCACGAACTGGGTTCGTGCTTGTCACTGGGTCGCTTGGGATGTGCCACCGTCACCCCCCCTTTTCGCCAATTATACCTGCATGACGAGGCTCGTCGACCTGCACCTGCACTACTAAGCCCTACTAACCACATACCGACCAAGCTTACAGAGGACACAGGTGACAAGTCGACGGATACAAACGGAAACAACGAGCAAGAACTCAGTCAAACAACTCTGACGACCATCCCATCTCCCGCCCGGCGACCCGGACGTCTCGCGCCCTCGCCGTTGGCCGACGCAGCGACCACCATTTGCTTCTGCGATGCTGCTGCAGGATCGCCAGTTTGCCTATCCACCCTCGGCACCACTAACAACCGCCCCAGTCATCGTCCGCCAGAGTCTGTGTCTCCCTGCTCGGGTGGGCCTGCTTCCACTCAGCTCTTTTCTCTAGTTACTGTACTATAATCCATACTATGGGAAAATCGTCAGGTGCGGATCCTTCGTCTTGGCCGCGGAGCTCCATAAACCCCATGCGAAGCTGCTCTGCTCCGTCAGATATGATTGGCCTCGCAGATCTTCGATGGTGCAACTCTACCAAACTTCAACTTCAGCTTGGAGGTGGAAGGGGGAAGATGCAGGGCCAATTGTAACCAATCATAGGAATTAGGATCCATGTTAAAAGCGGCTATCATTTTCGGGGTTTCGGTGAGTTTGGAGCATCCACGTTGGGGTTCCTCCTCCTCCTGACGCGGTCACCTGCCCTCGATATCACCCCAAATCCAGAATCCGTGTCTGGAAATCAAAACCGTTGGAGACCCCCTCCCTAGAGCGGCCAGACTACGCGATAGCTCCAACAAACGCCAATTTCGACTACCTGAATAAGGGGCTTTTTACATACGACTTCCTTGCAATTGTGATATATCATTTTTGACGAGGGCTGATGATTCTGGGAACCCTCGAATACCGCCGTGCTCCACTCGGTCGCAAATGCCCTCTCACCGCGCCGGCATCTTCCCGGTTACTGTCTTCAGACCTAACAAGTCTCTCACCTGGTCAATACCTATCTGTCACTTCTCGAAGTGCGAAAATAACATGCTGCTACATTTCAGCCAGCTCGGGTCAAGCCACTCTCGCCTAACAAAAAAAAAAGTCTCTCCATCGAGGGACGACTTCAGCTGAGAGAGAGGAGCAGGTGAACAGGGTTCAACAGTACTAAAGACGACAATCTCTAAGACATATTTACACTTTGTTCTGCGGGTTGGTGACGGGTCTGCTCCTCTCCTGATGATGCACGGAAACCGCAAATCACCATCAGCTTGGCATCTTTTACTAACCAATGCCATTTAGCGTGGGGCATATGAGGGACCGAGACCTTGGGAACGAATTATCGGCCGGTTCCCCCCTTCCCCAATCCCACGGTTTGCTCCTAACCTAGGATGAGCGATGCCCCACCATGGCGATCCCACAACGGGAGATGTGACCAAGGTTGAGCACATCCATGCCTGGCCTCGCCAATGGGCCGCCCGTTTCCACACCAAACAACATCCAACCTCTACGGGCTGGTTTGTAAGGCCCGCCCGCACGCCATCTCCCCCCTCAAACGACTAGTCGCCTGCATTTTTCCCACGTCATCAGGGTGTGTTTGTACTGTACGCAGGGCCGGCTCTCGCCTTGCGAAGGCGTCTTTGACCGACCGGTCCTGCCGAAGCCTCGATCCTGAACATCATCACGGATCCGCGGTTCATGCCCGTCACCTGTCCCAGCGGTGGCGCCTGACAGATGTGGTTATTGGATTAGGGATCTGCCTCATTCGTCTGCAATCTGATATCATCCCGCACACCGGTGCGCCACACACGCACATCCTCCCCATATCCTGGAGAGAGACATGACTGGTCACTATCGTCTTCTCTTTGCACCATATCTTTTCCAATAACCCGGTTGACTTGATACGGTATGGAACACATAGTAGCCCAAAGGGTGGTGTGTAAACAACCCCGACGGGAAATAAAAAGAAGGAAACCTCGCATGGAAAGCCGACTTTGAATGCCACATCTCATTGACTTGGCCCAGAAGACATTCTTTGCGCTGTTGCGTCTCCATTCTCTGCTGGAAGTACAGTACATGCATCGACGACTTGGGAGGTTACTGCATGTATGGCAAACAATGTGGGAAACAGGCCAACCCCAGCGCCTCGTATGCACGTTTCCGCGGCCCGACCAGCATCCAGCCGTCGTTGTTGGTGGGCTCGGCCGCTACTCCAGAGGCCAGAACGAGACATCCCGGCCATAACAAGGCGGTCAGAGTGTAGGGAGGAGTCAACTGGGCCGAACCGAGAAGCAACATCTAACGGCAGTCGAGTCGGGTAGCACAAGGGGCGCATCCGCTCACCCACCAACTCATATCACCTATCCAGCGCCGCCAAGCTTGCGATGTGTCGTTCCTGTGTGACCTGACACACCTTCCGTGACATCTCCCATGATTTTAAGCAACAGATTCACAAGCAGACTGGCAAGCTGGTGAAGAAAAGGGTAGGAAAGCAACAAACTGGGTATCGTATTTTGTGATGAGTGTGCTTCCCGTCCTGCCCCGTACATAAAACAGTATAGATAATTACAGGACAGGGCCTCCTCCAATGAATCCTGCAAATCGCCAATGGTGCTGTTCAAACCCGAGATCCTCCAGAATCCAAAAAAGACCCCCCCTGAAAATACGCTCGATCTCGCCCAAGTGTCCCCGTTTGTACCCGTTGATGATATCCCTCTCCATGCTTTCTCGTTAGCAACACGCCGATCCGGAATTGCGCCGAGAACTAAAGGATAGAAGAAGGAAAGACAAGATAGAATCACGAGCTATCCTTCCAACACGGAAGATCAACAACTAAGCCCCCTTCCCCCCAAATCAGAGCTAGCAGAACCGCATCAGAAGTAGATCTACATCTCAGGCAAACCGGAATTGAGACTCCACCTCCGGGACGAGCCGGAGAATGAAGCAAAATGAGCTTGTTTTTTATATTAAGACGCGGGCGAGTGAAGACGGTGAAACCCATCCATATTACCTGACCGCCTTCTCAATCTTAACGAGCAGTCTGCCGGCGCTGGGCTTGCCCTTGGCGTCGAGAAGGTCGATGAGGCGGTAGCCCGACTGTAGGCGGTCGAGGCGCACGCACGCCCACGCCGCCGTCGAGCCGCGGAAGTAGGATGAGTCGTCTTCGATCTTGAACCTGTTTATCCCAGCTCGTTAGCATCCCTAGATTTTCTTTTTGTATTTTATTTGGCGTTTGCGCAAGCGTCGTGATGGCTCTACAGGTTTGTGAGGGAAGGAACTGGGGCGTGGCGTTTGGGGCTGGGAGTTGAGGGGGCCAACCGGAAGGTGTGCGTAAAGAGGTGATCAGCGGGATGTAATGCAAGACCAGTTTACACGACAGAAACAGTCAGCGAGGTGGGCCCACTATCTAAGATGCGGCGTTTGATAAGGGAGAGCGGAACTTGGCTGCGGCATGCAGCGCGGAAAGCTTCCAGAGCGGTCTTCCTTGCACTACAAACCGATCACCATCGAAACATGTGCCCAACTAACATGGGGGGGTGGACAAACAGGCAGAGATGGCCGCCTTATGCCAGGGGCTAGGTGCGCCACTTGGCGCGCCGTGATAGATAGAGAGACCACGCGGGACGAGGTGCGCATCATGCTTCTCGTTGGCAAACTCGCACGTTTCCGAGACGGGAGTCCGTCGGGTGGTGGCCATCCTTCCAGGTGCCCCGCCCTGATGCTGGCTCCCGTTTGATAAGGAAGGTTGAGAGAAGCACGCGATGAAGGAATTGACTGGTTGCCTTTGTTCGGCGGCTTGCATTGGAGGTCTCCTGCGGGATCGACGACACGGGTGACGGAGGAGGATGGGTTGCGTGATTTGTGACAAACATGGCCCTTCTAAAGATTGTGCCGGGCCCGGTTCAAACGCAAGAGTGAAATGGATGATATGTGGGCGAAAGGGAATATGCAGCAAAAAAAAAGGAGACTGGGAAAGAGAAGGAGTCGTCTTACCTGACAAAGCTGAGCTCCTCCACAACTAGCCGGACGCCAGAGAAGTTCAAGCAGTCCCCGTTCTTGCCCCAATCCGGATTCTCCGTCTCACCGGGCTCGGTCTTCATCTTGTACTGGCCATCGCGAGCCTTGGCCTCGCCCTCGATCGGCTTCCCGGCCCTCTCCTCGGGCCGCTCAACGATCAGGTCGACCTTGACGTAGGGCCGGAACCTCTTGCTACCGGACCCCACGCCGACGGCCGCGCCCGTGCTCGCATCGCCTTTCTGCCTCGCCTCGGGCAGAGGGATGTGCTGGCCGGCGTAGAACGTGACCTTCAAGTCGAGGGTGCGGTGCGCAACGGCATCGACCGCCTGGGTTGTCGTTGTCGTTGTCGCCGTCGTCGTCATCGTCGTCGCCGGCCTCGCGTCGCCGCTGCGGTAGCCGCGCGGCTTGAGCACCCAGCCGTCGGAGCCGGCGAACATGGCCTCGTTGAGGACCATGCCCTCGTCCCAGCACTGCCAGTTGAGGGCGACCATCTGGACGCCGCCGCGCCAGAACAGGGACGGGTCGGGCGGGTTGCTGGAGTCGACGCGGCGGCCGTTGGGGAAGGCGCGCATGAAGAAGTTGCGGTTGTGCGCGAGCATCTCGCGGCGCCGGGTCGCGTGCAGCTCGAGGATGCGCGTCTCGCTGATGCTGAAGATGTGCCCGAACGTCTTGGCCGCGGGCACGTCGAAGCTCTGGAAGTGGCTGCTGTGCGTGTACACAGCCAGCGCGCTGAGGGACTCGCAGATGGGCACCTTGATGTTCTGCTGCTTCTTGCCGGTCGGGTCGCGCTCGTCCTCGCTGCCGCCGGAGGGGTCGTCGTCGTAGGGCGTCGCGACGACGGCGAGGTTGGTGCCGTTGGGGACGGAACCTCTGGCGGGTGGTTTCTTGACCTTGATGAGGATCTTGTTTAGGAGCTCCTCCAATCGCGGTTGGCGCTGGTGAGGTGCGCATTCTTCGTGGGCCCGGTCTAGGAGGATGCCATCCCATTCCTCTTTCATGATTTCAACCATGACTTCCTGCTGGTCCAGGTCCGCGTGAACTTCGAGGCTGACAATGATGGGCAGTGGGCTGGTCTTGAAAGCGGTTTCCCGGATCGCTACGCACACCTCTCGGAAACCAACCGGGGATGTCAAGGTCCATCCGTGCATGACTATCGGCTCACAGATCGCGCTCGAGTATTTGGATCCATTGGTCGAAGCCCTCGTCCGCCGTAGCCTATCGCCCAAGTCCTTCAGATCTAAGCTCTGTATGCTCCCCCTAGCAGACACAGTAGGTGGACCGGCGGGCTCGTTCGTGCTTGGGTTCCTGCTATGGCTTCTACTTTGGCTAGGAGTCGGCTTCCCAGACAACAGGTGTCTGATCGTATCGTACTTCTTCTCGCTCGCCTTGGGTGCTTCGATGCCGAGTTTCGGCAATGATGACGATGACAGGCGCGGTTTATGTGTGGGCATCGGTGATTTCGACCTCGCGGGGGTGCGAGAACCGGAGTCATCGCCGTTCCAGACGTCAATTTCGATACACCGGCAATTGCGGCGGAGGACCTATATTAAAGACAGAAGTTAGACAACCAGCAGCCTCACCCAATAACAATTTTGCGATTTTGCCTGCTTACCTTTCGATATGCCTCTGCTGAGCTCGGCGAGGTCAGTTGATTCCCCGACAGATATGTGTTGTGGCTGCTGTTGATGAAGTAGTTGCTGATAGGCCTCGTGAGGTCCTTCTCGTCCTCGCTCAGTGGCCGTACCGCATCCCATCCATACTGAAATGACCACACCTCAAGGAATTGCTCAAATGTGAGTTCTTCCCTGGTATGCAACGACGCCAAAACTACCTCCCCTTGTGTCTCCTGTAAGAACCGCACCAACTGTTCCCTCGTGACCGTGGCCTTCCTCCCACGCAAGGCATCGTACACGCGGCGCAAGTGCTCCGTTATCGCTGGAGTCAGCACCAGGAGTCTCTGCGCCCCGGGCCCAGCACCGGTGTTCTTCGGGTTTCCATTAGTGTCCGTGCTGCTGACGCTGCCGAGCGTGGTGCCCTCCTCGCTGGGGATCTTCGCAGCTGGGACGGGTTTGTGGAAGCCGCCCTGAGTAGGGGAGATCAACGTAGCGACATCGACAAGGTGCTGTATCGTGTGTAGCGGGTGTTTGCGGGGCCCGAAGGTCGGCATCCGGACGGGTCTTCGGCCAGGCTTTTGGCCGGACTTCTTAGAGGGCTACGATGAGGGGAAAGAGGAGGGGTCAGCCGAGATCCTTCGAACATTTGAGACGGAGGAGCATAGTAGGAAGAGGGCAAGATGACGGTCCCAGGCAAACAACTTACGAAAGAGATACACATCGATGCTAAGCCGGACGCTCACGAGCGTCCTAGCAGCCAATTGGCTATGCGAGTTGTTTCAAAGGCGACCTCGAGCCTTGTTTGTGTGGGGGCTCGATCGAGCATTTAGGAAGACGGCTAGCAAGGGAGGGAGTTTAAGCCAGCACTTGAGGATAACAAAGACGATGGAACGACCAGAAGAAAAAAAAGTGATTGAGGAAAGGAAAACAATCAGAGGATAATCCATTCCTTTCCTCAGCTTTGGGTCCCGCCTCCAGCAGAGGGGAGGGAGGGATAGGTTCAGGTCTAGCCTCGCCCCACGACAGGGCGATATGTAAGCCAATAAATCCGGTTCATTGGACGATGCGACGTGACAAAAGTCATCGACATGGGGTTGAGGTGGCACGGTGTACGGCGACAGGGACAGGGAGCCCGAGGCTTTGGGCCCGGGAGCTAAACAAAGGCACAAGATTAAGACATTTCAGCTCACAGCAGACGCAACCTCGACTCAGGGGTAGCAGACAAGCAGTAAAGCTCGGCGTGTATCCGTATTCTAGTTGAGTTGCTTTTTTATCTCTTATTCTAGTAAGAGCAGTTAACCCAGCAAGAATCTCGCAAAGTTAGGTTCTTCCGCGTACTGTGCCAGGCTTCCCGCCCGATCAGCATCTAGACTCTTGGCAATCCCAGGGGGATGTCAGATTGTGGCGTCAGGGTGCGGCCTCCACACTTCTGCTCCATCTTGCATGGAATCGCAAGGCCACTCTGGATTCCATCTTGCAGCGCAGCTTTACATTACTGAGCAGATAGTAAACTGCTATGTAGGCTATTTGCGGATCAAGGTAGCATGCTGCTTTGCCTGAAAATGGCCAAGATGTTCAATCAATCCCCCTTTGCTCTCGATATTCTCGCGCTCCTCCACGCGAGCCAAAAGCTCCAAGTTCAGGGGCGCAATGCACCAGTGGAAGGCGGTCCGAGGCGCAGCTCAGCCCCACACCCCACCCGCACAGCCCTACGAATATAATACAGGGCCGCCATTGGCTCCTCCAATCGTCGGAAGCCATGAACGGTGCCGGTCGAGACGCGACCTACCCCTACAACAACCTCATGTTCGCCAT
>Ga0164242_10004569_pt1 | contig 15526 bp, 10 predicted proteins | sample OricomgcompostMG_FD_108783 | JGI IMG/M metagenome (GOLD analysis project Ga0164242, IMG submission 108783) | Miracle-Growth compost microbial communities from Emeryville, California, USA - Original compost - Miracle growth compost (MG) ... | reverse complement strand
GGGCCACCCATTCCACAGGTTCCGGCTCGAGGGTCGGGGCGGGGCGACCTCCCACGTCTTTTCTGCCGCTCCCCTCCAGCCGGCTGATGGCCCGGACCGCCATGTCCTGGTCACAAAGAATCTGGCAACTCAACCGGACACCCGTCAGGCCCCGGGCGGCCAGCACGCTCTGTTCGGCGGCCGTCATCTGATCGGGTTCGCCCTGCAGGAACTCGACCCGGCAGGTAGTACAGCGGGCATGGCCACCGCAGGCATGGAGCTGGTCGATATTGGCCTCGTCTTCGAGAGCCAGGACCAGCCGCTTGCCTTCGGGAACCTCAAAGTCGCCTATTCCTTCAACAATCAGTTTTGGCATTAAAAACCCTTTCGCAGACATGTGGAATGAAAAAACCCGCGAGAATTTCGCCTCTTGCTATTTCTCCCGCGGAACTGGATGATTAGGATATTGCAGACACAAGCACCCCTGTGGTCGAGATTTCGGTCGCAGCTCATCTCATTATCGGATTCATTCTAGCGCGCACCCTCTCGAATATGACAGAGAAAATGGCCAGCTCGGTGATCTCCCTCGACGAGACGTGGCAGGATCGGCGCCGGCAGATCAACCAGCAGCTCGATCAGTATATCGATTCGGGATCCGATTGCCCTCCCCGGCTGCGGGATGCCATGTCGTACAGCCTGCGTGCCGGCGGGAAACGGCTGCGGCCCCTGCTGGTTCTGCAGGCCTGTGAAGCCTGTGGCGGTCGCTGGCAGGACGCACTCCCCGCGGCCTGTGCCATCGAAATGGTGCATACCTACTCGTTGATTCACGACGACCTCCCCGCAATGGATAACGATGACCTGCGCCGCGGACAGCCGACAAATCATGTCATGTTTGGCGAAGCGCTGGCAATTCTGGCGGGCGACGGTCTGCTGACGCTGGCGTTCGAAGTGCTGGCCCGCGATATTCAACCCCCTCCTGTCGCCGCCGCCTGCTGTGTCGACCTGGCCCTGGCGGCCGGTCGCAGCGGAATGGTTGGTGGCCAGGTCGCCGATATCGAGGCCGAAGGGACCGGTGTCACTTCACTCGAACAACTCGAATCGATTCACCTCCGCAAAACCGGTCAACTCCTCAGCAGTTCCCTGACATTGGGGGCCCGAATTGCCCAGGTCGATACCGACCTGTTGAATCGCATGGCGAATTATGGAAAATGCCTCGGCCTGGCATTTCAGATTACAGACGATTTGCTGGATGTGCGCGGTGATGCGCAAACCGTGGGGAAAGCGACCCGAAAGGATGCCACCCACGGCAAATTGACCTACCCGTCTCTCCTTGGGGAAGAAGCGAGCACCTGTCGTGCCCGCGGCCTGATTGCGGAAGCCTGCCGCTGGCTGGTTCCGCTGGGAGAACGGGGCCACCGGTTGGAAGCCCTGGCGCAATTCGTTTTAGAAAGAGATCATTAATGAAGACCGAACTCCTCTCAAGGATTGAGTCTCCGTTCGATCTGCGCACCTTCACCGATCAGGAACTGCAGCAGCTCGCCGGCGAAATCCGCGAGGCATTGTGCAACGTGGTCAGCACCCGAACTGCACATTTCGCCAGCAACCTGGGGGTGGTCGAGCTCTGCATTGCCCTGCATCTCGTGTTCGACTTTACGACCGATCGTCTGATCTGGGACACGGGGCACCAGATCTATCCGCACAAGCTCATCACCGGGCGCTTCCACGAGTTCCCCACGATCCGCCAGAAGGGGGGCCTGATGGGCTACCCCAACCCGCACGAAAGCCCTTACGACCTGTTTATGACCGGTCACGCCGGCTCCAGTGTGTCGACGGTGCTGGGGCTCAAGGCGGGTGACGACCTGCTGGCACAAAGCCATCGCCGGGCCGTGGCGGTCATCGGCGACGGGGCCCTCCCCTCGGGAATCGTGTTCGAGGCCATGAACAACGCGGCCGGCCTGCAGAAAGACATGCTGGTCATCCTCAACGACAACAAAATGGGCATCTGCCCGCGGGTGGGGGGCCTGGCCCGGTACCTCGACCAGGCGCGGACCGCCCCGTTTTACGACGATATCAAACGCGAAGTCTCGCGGATGCTGAACAAGGTGCCGATTGTCGGCGATGCCGTCGAACGGGTTCTGTCGCAGGCCAAAGATGCGGTCAAAGCCTCGCTGCACGGCGGCATGCTGTTCGAAGAGATGGGCTTCCGGTACATCGGCCCCATCGACGGGCACGACCTGAAGACGCTCCGCGAATACCTGACAATGATCAAAGACGTGCAGGGGCCGGTCCTGCTGCATGTGTTTACCGAAAAGGGACACGGGTTTGCCCCCGCCTGCGAAGACCCCGTCAGGTTCCATACTCCCCCGCCGTTCGAACGCCGGGAAGATGAAGTGGTGGCGGTCAAGAAAAGTTCCTCGCGGGCGTACACCGATCTGGTCAGCGACGCCATCTACAACGCCATGGCCCGCGACTCGCGGGTCTGCGTGATGACGGCGGCCATGTGCGAAGGAACCAAGCTCGGCAAAATCCGAACCGATTTCCCCGACCGCTTCTTCGACACGGGAATCTGCGAAGGGCACGCCGTGGCGTTTGCCGCCGGTATGGCCAAAGCCGGCATGCGGCCCGTCGTCGATATTTACAGCACGTTCCTGCAGCGGAGTTACGACCAGATCTTCCAGGAAGTCGCGCTGCAGAACCTGCCGGTCACGTTCTGCCTCGATCGGGCCGGCGTCGTCGGTGCCGACGGACCCACGCACCACGGTGCCTACGACAATACCTGGATGCGGGTCTTCCCGAACATGGTCGTAATGGCCCCCGGCGACGAACTCGATGTCGCCCCCATGCTCGACTTTTCGCTCACGTACCCCGGCCCGGTTTCGCTCCGCTACCCCAAAACGAATATCGAAGTGGTCGACCGGTCCGTCGCCCCCGTGGAACTCGGCCAGGCCGAGGTCTGGGAATGGGGAGCCGATGGCATGCTGATTGCGTTTGGGACGCTGTTCGGCACCTGCGTCAAAGCGGCTTTGCAGTTGCGAAGCGAAGGGCTCGATGTGGGAGTCATCAACGCGCGGTTCCTCAAGCCGCTGGACGCCGATACGATCTGCCGGGCGGTTTCGGAAGCGGGTTTCGTGGTCACTGTCGAAGAATCGGCACTGATGGGTGGCTTTGGTTCCGCGGTGCTTGAGACCGCGAATGCGGCCGGTCTACGGACCGACAACATCCATCGACTGGGGGTTCCTGATCGATACATCGATCATGCCGACCGGTCAGAACAACTGGCGGAACTCAGCCTGGATGTCGACGGGATCGTGAGCACGGCAATCCGGGCGTCGACCCGGGTGCAACTGGCCCGTCAGGAAGAATCGTTCTCCTGATCGCCGATGGTTCTCTGTCTGAAATCTGAAACCTCAAATTACGGAGATAACCCGGCGAATTCTGCCCAGACTGCCTGTCGGCGTTTGTTTTCGACAGGATCACCAGGAGGAACCGGATTGGCACCTCTCTCCGGGTTTGAATTGAAAAGATGGGCACAGCTCAGGGCGTCGCCTGCAATTGGAAACAGAAGGGACCACTGGTTCCCTTCTGTACTCTGCCTGCAGAAAGAACCGCCTGCAGAAGTAGCCGGGGCGGGACTCGAACCCGCACACCCCTTACGGGATACAGGATTTTAAGTCCTGTGCGTCTGCCATTTCGCCACCCGGCCAATTTGCCAGACACCTTCATATCACGTCCACGCAGCGGTTTCGAGTGACCGCCGGGTCCCGAATTCTGGAAATTTCCAGGATTTTCTGTCCGCGTCTCTGCTCCGGCAGCGTACCAAGACTGGCAGGAGGTTTCACTTGCTCAAAGTGATGCCCATGCCGGCACTGATCTGCATGGGCATTGGGGGCTGTTCGTGTCCGTGGGCATGACTCGGGCAGAGACTTTCCCTGGGGTCGCCGGATGCACTGCAGAAGGATCTGCCGGACTGACAGAACACCACAACGCCAGAACGCCGGTATTGCATCGGGGGCTACCCCTCCGCCGGTTCGGCGGGATTGTACGCTTCATGGTTCGAGACGTTGCCGCGTGGGAGCCCCGCCGCGCAAACAGTCTTCAATTCTTTTGAAAGGAACGAACAATGCGCACTCTTCTTACGCTCGGAATCGTTCTGGCTTGTGCCCAGTCTTTCGCCGGCAATCCTTACTACCAGTCTTACGGTGCACGTGGGTTTGGTGGCCAACGCTACGGAGCTCGGGCCTACGGCTATCGCCCCTCTCAACAGAATTACAGGAGCCAGCAGTCCACCATCGGTCCATTCACCACCACCCGGACTTATGGCAGCCGGGGCTACAGCAGTACTGCGACGGAGACGGATTTCGGCAACGGCCAGCGGAGCTACCGGTTGAACGATAACCGGGGTTACCATTCCTCGGGGTCGAGCACCGATTTCGGGAACGGTATCCAGTCCTATCGGTTCCACGACAACCGCGGCAATTCCTGGAATGGGAATTCCTACAACTTCAACCAGATGGGCAGCGGCTATCACTACCGTGCCCCGCAGATTGGTGGATGGTAGCCGGGGATGCATTCCGCAGGTCACTTGATCTGCGGTCAGTTGATCCGCGGAACTTCAATCAGCTTCGGCTCGGGGTCCATCGTCCAGCTTTTCAGGGGGGGGGCCCCTTTTTTGTCGGAGGGAACCTGGATGGCTTCCGACACCAGCACCTCTTGCCCGGTATTGGGGTGCTTGCGGTACTTGGCACAGAACATCTGCACCAGTCGAGGAATCCTGGGGTCGCTGGGGGAATCGAAAGATCCGATCGTCACAATCGAGCGATAGCGGTCGTGATATATGTAGGCTTCCATGCCGCGGGATCGCATGGTCCGCGTCAGGGCCCAGCTTTCGACGGCGGCGTTGGTCAACGAATCCTTGCGTTTGAGGAGCTTGTCGAATTCAGCGAATTTGCTCGATTTGACCTGCGATTTTCCATAAAACGAAGCCACGATCAGCGAATACTTTCCGCGGTTTTCGGTGAGCGAGTGTTCGGCTCCCTGGTTGAGCTGCTTGATCAGCGGGTCGCGGTTCTGCCGGGCCAGGTCTTCGGGGCTGAGCAGCGGGTTCAATGTCAGAAAGGCCCGGTGCAGCGGCCCCTGGCCATTCTGTGTCTCATTGAATCCTGCCGTCTTCAGCACCTTGGGGCGGTAGTTTTTAATCGCCTTGAGAGTCTTCTGAGCCTTGGAGTCTTCGAGGGAAGGGTAATTTCCGGCCAGCACTCCGACCATGGCTTTCTGGGAGGCATACACCCGGTGGTCCGCACGTCCCAGTCGATCCTTGGTGGCGATCCGCTCGACCTGCAGATCCTGGGAGTAGACATACGCCGGGATTCCGTGCCGTCGCAGTTCGTACACCATATCGTCGGCGGCTTTCACAGCGTGCTGCAGTTGTTCGCGCGTGTCGCCCCACAGGGTGGTGACCATAATCATCCACGGCCCATGCTCGGGGCTGAGCGTGTAGTGTTTTCCCTTTTCGGCTTCAATTCTCGCCGCCAGGACGGGCTCTGCCTGGATGAGCACAAAGATGCTCGCAATAACCGTCGACAGCAATAATGATGTCAAGCTCCGCACGACAGACTCCATTCTGAGGGTGCTGGATACGATGCATCGACCACAACCCCTCAGGGATGCGAGCCGCTTCGCAAGGATTAATCAGTTCAGGACGTTACACAGCCAGTCATCCACCGCGAAAGCGGTCAACGACATTCCGGTGCTTCACAGAACCTGAATGACGATAGGTTATCGTCAGCCGGTTGGAAGTGATGAATGGCTCTGCAGCAATAGACAGGTTGGGGGGGATTTGAGGGGCGGATCGTAGCAGAACCGAAAATACGTGTCTACAGGATTCTCGGGGCACCCGAAATCTGCGGAAATCGGCGGGCGCAGACACGGAAGAGTCTGGCAGTCCCTGCCCAGCATTCGCCTGCGGCGCTGGCATGCCGTGCGCTGAATGAGTAAGCTAATCGGCGGAACGATCCGAGACGGTCTCGAAATTCCCGCGTTTGCTGCCTGCCGGAGTCCTACCTCATGCCACATCGCACGTCCCGCCGTACGTTCATCAAAACCGCCGCAGCCGCCGGGGCCGGTTTGTCTCTTTCCGCAACTTCCTGGTCGCAGGTTCTGGGGGCGAATACCCGCCTGCGGGTCGCCAGCGTCGGTACCGGGGGAAAAGGCTGGTCCGACCTGGTCAACGTGGCGGCCAGCCCCCACGTCGAAGTTGTGGCGCTGTGCAACATCGATGAAGGGCCCGACCATTTAGGGCGTGCGGCCACCAAATATCCGAAGGCCACCACCTACACCGACTGGCGGAAGCTGCTCGACGCTGCCAAAAATATCGATGCCGTCATCGTCTCCACCCCCGACCACATGCATGCCCCGATTTCGATGGCAGCGATGCAGCTTGGCAAACACATTTACTGCCAGAAGCCGCTGACCCATACGGTTTTCGAGGCCCGGCAGATGCAGCAGGCCGCCAAACGGGCCGGCGTGGTCACCCAGATGGGCAACCAGATTCAGTCGCATGTCGCCTACCGCACCGCCGTGGCGCTGGTGCATCAGGGGGCAATTGGTAAAGTCAGCGAAGTTCATTCCTGGCAAAGCGGCGGGATGCGCTGGCTGATGGAAGAAGATCGTCCCGCCGGTACCGACCCCATCCCCAAAGTGGTCCACTGGGACAACTGGCTGGGGGTCGCTCCCGAGCGGCCGTACAAAACGAAGATCTACCACCCGTTCAACTGGCGGGGCTGGCAGGACTTCAGCAACGGCCAACTGGGAGATTTCGGCTGCCACATTCTCGACCCCGTGTTCATGTCGCTGGGACTGACCTCTCCCCGAACCATTCGGGCCGAAGCCCCCCCCATCAACAAGGAAGTCTGGACGAAGTCGGCGACCGTGTTCTACGAATTCCCCGGCACCTCGCGGACCGCCGGCGATACTCTGCCGCTGACCTGGTACGAAGGCGAAGGGCACAAGCCCGCGCTCGAAGCCCTGGGGCTGCCGGCCGGGTTCAAGCTGCCCGGGTCGGGCTCGCTGCTGAAGGGCGACCAGGGCTCGCTGCTGATTCCGCACGTGGCGAATCCGCAGTTGCTGCCCGGCGACAAGTTTGCCGACTTCAAACTGCCCGATGTCGGGGCCCGCGATCATTATGTCTCGTGGGCCGATGCCTGCCGCGGTGAGGGAAAAACGACCTCTCACTTCGACTATGCGGGGCCGCTGACCGAAGCGGTGCTGCTGGGGACGGTGGCGATTCGCCTGCCGCAGGAAAAACTCGATTGGGACGCCGCCGCCCTGAAAGTGAAGAACTCGGCGAAGGCCACCGCGCTGCTGACCAAACCGTATCGGGCGGGCTGGGAAGTGAAGTGGGGCTGATCGTTCGCCGTCCTCTGTAAACCAGAGTGGTATACAGCACGTCGCCGTGGGATAAACCCTGCGGCGGCGTTTTTTTACGCCGCGACGAATGCCCCGGGAAGCAAAAATCGCACCGGGAATGCCGGGCCCGCGTATAATGGAAAGAACGATCGACGCTGGTGGAGCATCACCAACCGCCCTGGCACAGAGGCAGACGAGTGTCGAGCCTGGGAGGGCTGTCGCCTGTCGGAACCCGGCAGCCAGACTGTCCGCGGATCCTTCACTGGCGGAGACCGCTTTTGTCTGCAGATTGAATCTGCCGGTTGAAGTTGTCCCCCTCATTTTCCACGGGTGCAGCCATGATGGTCGACTCCGGGCGGAAAGTTCCGCACATTCAGACTCCGCTTCCCGGCCCCCTGTCGCGGGCGCTGATCGAAACTGACGAGCAGTTTGTGTCGCCGTCCTACACCCGTTCGTATCCGCTGGTGATCAGGCGGGCATCCGGAACGACCCTCGAAGACCTGGACGGCAACCTGTTTCTCGACTTTACGGCCGGTATCGCCGTCTGTGCGACCGGTCATTGCCATCCACAGGTAGTGGCGGCCATTCAGCGGCAGGCCGAACAACTGCTGCACATGTGTGGGGCCGACTTCTATTATCCGCCGCTCAAGGACCTGGCCCGCAAGCTGTGCGAAATCGCACCCGGAACGTCTCCCAAACGGGTGCTGTTTACCAATTCCGGTGCCGAGGCGATCGAGGCGGCGATCAAGCTGGCCCGCTACCACACGCGACGGCAGCACATCCTGGCGTTTTACGGCGCCTTCCACGGGCGAACGATGGGGGCCCTGTCGCTGACCGCCAGCAAAATCACCCAGCGCCGCCGGTTCGAGCCGTTACTTCCCGAAGTCACCCATGTCGGGTATGCCAACCCGTACCGGAATCCGTATGCCACGGAAGGTGGCGAAGGCTGCGTCCGCTTCATCGAAGACCGGCTGTTCAAAACAGTGCTCCCCCCCGAAGAGGTGGCCGCAATTGTCGTCGAGCCCATTCAGGGAGAAGGAGGCTATGTCGTCCCCCCGGCCGATTATCATCAGCAGCTCAAGGCGCTCGCCGAGCGGCACGGCATCCTGTTTGTGGTCGACGAAGTGCAGAGCGGAATGGGGCGGACCGGTAAAATGTTCGCCATCGAACACTGGGGCGTCGAGCCCGATATCGTCTGCGTGGCCAAGGGAATTGCTTCCGGGATGCCGCTGGGAGCCATGATTGCCAAAGCCGGTATTATGGACTGGGAAAAGGGGGCGCACGCCAGCACGTTCGGCGGGAACCCGGTTTCGTGCGTCGCCGCCCTCGAAACCATCTCGCTCCTCGAAGGAGGACTGATGGAGAATGCCCGACAGGTTGGCGGATACCTCAAGACGCGGCTGCAGGAACTGCAGCAACGGCATCCGCTGATTGGTGACGTCCGGGGAAAGGGGCTGATGATCGGGGCCGACCTGGTGAAAGATCAGGTCGCCAAAACTCCCGCCGTCGCCCAGCGCGATGCGATTCTGCAGCGATGCTTTGAAAAAGGGCTGGTGCTGCTGGGGTGTGGCGAAAGCGTCATCCGGTTCTGCCCGGCACTGGTGGTGACGGAAGCCGAGGTCGACACCGCGGTTGAAATTCTGGAAGCGGCGATGCAGGAGGTCGCCCCGGCGACAGGCGTGGCGTAGCGGTTGACTGGCCCCCGACAAAAAAAACAGGCCCGCAAATGCGGGCCTGTTTCGTGATCCTGTACGCTGATCGACTGCGGCAATTTCCGTCAGGCGATACTCGGCAGCTCGAACCCCTTGCGGTAGGTCCGCCCCAGCAGCTCTGCCGCCGCCGGGTTGTTGACGATCGTCCCTTTCTCACCGTCGAATTCAATCGTCGACCGGCTCCGCCAGGCAATGTTCGCCAGGTGGCAAAGCTGGGTGCTGCGATGGCCGATTTCGATATCGGCGTTCGGCAGATCGCGGCTGTTGACGCAGTCGACAAAGTTCTGACAGTGCGCCACGACCAGGTTCCCCATGTTGGTGGCTTCGCTTTTGGCGACTTCCTTGTTTTTCTGGTCGAAGATTTTCCAGCTCGAACCGTTGGTCAGCAGCGTTGCATCCGAACCGTAGAAGCAGACGCCGAATGCTTCGCCGTCGACTTTGCGGCGGGTCCAGGTGCGATGTTCCCACTGCACGAGGACATTGTCGAAGTCGAAGGTGGCCGTCTGGGTGTCGGGGGTTTCCTGGTCATCGTCGAAAAAGTACTTGCCGCCGCCTGAAGAGATACGGCGGGGGTGCTCGCCACCGATTCCCCAGCGGGCAACGTCCAGCCCGTGAATGCCGTTGTTGCCGCATTCGCCGGTGCCATAGTCCCAGCGCCAGTGCCAGTTGTAATGGACCAGGTTGGTTTTGTAACCGTTATCGGGGCCGGGGCCGCACCACAGGTTGAAGTCGAGGTTGGCCGGGGCTTCAGAGACTTTCACATGCCCGATATTGGGACGCTGACTGGTGATCCAGGTCCGCACGAAATTGACGTCGCCGAGCTTGCCGGCCTTGATCTCCTCGGCAATCGACTTCATGGCGGGCGACGTTCGACGCTGGGTGCCGACCTGTACGACCCGCTTGTATTTGCGAGCGGCGGCAATCATCCGCTGCCCTTCAATGACGTTGTGCGAGCAGGGCTTTTCGACGTACACATCTTTGCCGGCCTGGCAGCCCCAGATGGTCGCCAGCGCATGCCAGTGATCGGGAGCCGCAACGATGAGCGCGTGCAGGTTCGGGTCTTCGAGCGCGACACGGAAGTCTGTTTCGACCTTGGGAGCCGGCCGGCCCGCTGCCTCGATTTTCTTGAGCGCCGCCGGAACCGTCTCCGAATCCGGGTCGCAGATGTAGGCGATTTCGGCATTCGGGACTTTCACAAATCCGTCGATCAACTGCCGTCCCCGGCCCTTCAGACCCATGATTGCAATCCGGACGGTCTGCGGCTGGGCTTTGGCTTCGGCGGCAAACAGCCCCGTGCTGAGCCCAGCGGTAATTCCCAGCCCGGCCAGGCCAGCCGAGGTATTCAGAAAGTCACGTCGATTGAGGTCACTCATAATCAGGCTCGTCTCGATTTACGGGGCGCAAAAGATAAGGAGCTGTACAGACTGTGGGCATGGGACGATGACGGAGGCAGCGGTGCCCGTCAACGTTGTCACGGGCAAACGCAGCGCTCAACCAGGCAGGTCTGGTCACGGAATATGGATTACGAATTTATCCCAGGCTCATCACCATTCAGTGTACATCGTCCGAGGGAGAGAGTGAAGCCAGAGCGGGGCGTCTGGAGGCTGCTCGGAAACGGACACCGATCCGCCGCGCCGGGCATCTGACTTTCGAGGTCCCGGACACCGCCTGGGCAGTGGGGCTGCAGGTCAGAGACGGCAAATCCTGGAAATTGTCCGGAACCTTGGTGCCGGACCGGGGTTTATTGGTGAGATGTCATTTCCCTGCGGTCCATTCAGCCGGCGACGCTTCAGAAGCCAACTGAGGCGGGACGCAACAGTCCTCATCATGTGAAAGGAAGTTACCATGGGTCGAATCTTGTTTCGTAGCGCATTGGGCCTGATGGTCTGTGCACTGCTGGCCTCGTCCGTCTGGGCGCAGGATCAGGAGCGGGGCCGGCGTGGTCGCGGTGGTTTCGGCGGTGGATTTGGACGGGGCGGCAACCTCCTGACCAACGACCAGGTTCAGAAGGAACTCAAGCTGACCGACGACCAGAAAGAAAAGATCCAGGAAACATTGCGTTCCGGACGTGAAGGCTTCGATTTCCGGGGGCTGCGTGAACTTCCGGAAGACGAACGTCGGGCGAAGCTGGATGAATTCCGCAAAAAGGCCGAAGAAGCCCGCCAGAAGTCCGAAGCGGTCCTGACACCCGAACAGGCACAGCGGCTGATGGGGATCACCCTGCAGGTTCGGGGGAACAGTGCCCTGTCGGATCCGGAGATCGCCAAGGCCGTGAATCTCAGCGAAGACCAGGTCAGCATGCTCAAGACAATCAACGACGAAACCTCGAAGAAACGTCGGGAACTGTTCCAGTCGGGGCGCAGCCAGGAACGGGAGGAACGCCAGAAACTCCGCGAACAGATGGATCAACTGGAGAAAGATTCGGAAGCAGAAATCCAGGGACTGCTGACCGACGACCAGAAGGCGCAGATCACCAAGCTCAAGGGAGAGAAATTCGAGCTCGAACGTCGGCAGCCCCGTCGCCGGAATCGTGACCGCTCGAACGACAACGACTGATCCGATTCGTTGACCTCCGGGGGAAGCTGCCCGGAATGCGGAGCAGAACCACAGAACTTTCCCGGCCTCCGGTGCCCTGTGCCCCGGAGGCTTTTTTTTATAAACCACCCGTTTTCGTGAAACGCTGGCCGGCCGCCTCGGGTATATTCGGGACAGATTCACTGGGCTGTTGCTGCTCACTGGGCTGTTGCTGGTTGCTCTCCGGGACCGCGCCATGATTCTGTTCTCTCCCCGACGAATGTTGCGACCTGTCTGCTGCATCTTGCTGACAGTCATCGGGCTGATGTTGCCGCACCCCCTGCCGGCTGCCGACCCGCAGGAAGAATTCGACCCGAACGTGCCGCTGCTGGTGATCAATGTGGCCAGCGTCGAGCGGCTGCTGGGCCAGGCGGTCACCACGTTCGAATCGGCGGGGCGGCCGGAACTGTCGGAATTTCTGGGGGGAGGGCTGGCCAAAGTCAACGACCTGCGGGGGCTGAATCGCAGACAGCCGCTGGGGCTGCTGCTGTATCTGAACGGCGTCTTCCCGGAATACGTCGTGTACGCGCCGCTGAAAAATGTGGACGACCTGCTGAAAACCATCTCGTCGCAAGGATCGTTCAAGACCCGCAAGATCGACGAGACTCGGTATGAAATCGAGACTGGCGACCGCCGGCTGACCGTGAAAGTCGAGAAAGATTACGCCTTCATCGCCAGCAGCCCGCTGATTCTCGAACGGCAGTTCGGGGCGACGATGACGCAGGCCCTGCGATTGTCTCGCGGATACGATCTGGCGTTCCACCTGAACATGAAAGGCGTTGCTCCTTCCACGCGAGACCTGTTTCTGGGAGCGTTGCGCGGCCGGGCCGAAAATGATCTGCAGCGGCGGGACCGGGAAACAGCTTCGGCGCACGCCGTCCGCCGGGCGATTGGAAAGCGGAACATCGACCTGGTCGATCATCTGGTGACCCAGGGACAGGAAGTGACGTTGGGCTGGTCCATTTCGGAGCCCGACCGGGTGGCCGGGTTGGAGCTGACCATTCTGGCGATGCCCGACAGCGACTTTGCCGTTGATCTGAATGAATTCAAAGGAGCCCGCAGCTATTTTGCGGGGCTGATCGATCCGCAGAACCCGCTGACCGGTTCCCTCTCGTGGCGGCTGAGCAAGTCCGCACGTCGGATGTTTCTGGAAATCTTCCAGGCCCTCGAGCCCCGGCTGCAGGCGGCATTGGCCGACGAAACGGAACCGAGCCCCGTTCCCTCACTGCTCGACAGCCTGCGGGCGACGACCGAACGGGGGCACCTGGACGCCCTGGTCCAGTTTGTGGGCGCGCCCCCGGAACCCTTCGCGCTGGTCGGGGGAATTCGCGTGGCCGAATCCGAAAAGCTGGCGGAAGCCCTCGACCGGTGCCTGGCACACTGGCAGAAAAGCCCCGCCTTCACGGAGGTCCGGAAAAACGTCGTCGTCCATAAGGGGGTGCGACTGCACCGGCTGACACCGGCGGAGGGTTCTCCCAATCGGACGCGGCTGTTCGGCAGCGATTTCCACATCTATCTGGGGGTCAGCCCGTCGGCCGCCTGGATCGGTCTGGGGGGTGAGAAAGCCTTGCGAGAGATGCAGCGACTGCTCGATAAAGTCGCGGTTCCCGCCACCGCTCCGGCCGAATCTCTGCCGTTGCAATGGATCGTCAATCTGTCGCCGTGGATGGATTTTCTGGACCCGGAACGAAAGCCGGCAGGACTGGCCGCCACGGCCCGGGCCGCGTTTGCACAGGGGGACGACCAGGTCCGGCTGCAGGCTCGCCCGCTGGACGGAGGGATTCAGTTTCGCCTGCAGCTCGAGGAGGGGTTTCTCCGGTTGATCGGGCGACTGGTTGCAGCCCGGCTCGACAAAGTTCTGGCGATCCCCGCCCCCGAGGGAGAAGCGCAGCCGGCGCCGGAATCTCCCGGGAAAAAAGCCCCGGACCCGAAACCCTGACGTCGTGTGTTGAAGGATGAAGGCGGGGCCGTAGGGTGGGCTGTGCAAAATCGGGTAAAAATGGCCCATTTTGCGGTTCAGAAATTGATCCGATTTTTGTTCCAGCGACGGAAGGGATCTGTCACTGCTTTATGAGCGGCGGGGTTCAACCGCTCAGGAAGTAGCCTGTTCCTCTTGGTGTCTTGGTGCCTTGGTGGTCTATTCTTCTCTTCCGATTCGTCGTATTCTTGTGATTCGTGGTTGCTGTTTGTCGCAATCAGCGGTTCAGGATTGTCGCGCCCCTTCAGGGCTTTTGTGGTGAATTGACCACCAACCCGGGGCGACGCTGCGCTCTGCCCCGGGCTTTCTTGTGGCTGGCCTTTCAGGCCGGCAGATCTCTGTCGACCACGTCAATGGTTTCCCGGTGCCGATCACTTCGCACCTTCAGAGCACTGGCGGACTATGCCCGCCAGTGGCACCCACCGGAACAAAAAGCGATCAAATTTCCAATACCGGTTTTGATGGATTTTGCACAGTACAGCCCACCCTACGGATTCGTGTTCATACTTGTCGATTCGTAGTTCTTATTTTTCGCAATCGGCTACCTGAATCTGCGGAAATCTGCGGATCAATTGTGCTGTTCCCGATTGAGGCCTGGCGGTGGCAACCAGCACGGCGGTGATAAACCCCTCCGCTCATGCGGAGGCATTGAACCCCGGTGCCGATCACTTCGCACCTTCAGAGCACTGGCGGCCTGCTGATCTGCCAGAGATCGCTACGACATCACCCGGGATGAATTCACTGCAGAGACAGGCACTGTCCACCCCTCGAAAAATCGCAGCAGGTCCGCCGCGTTCAGATCCGCCACACCTGCTGGCGAACGCAAATCGACGCCGCATCCAGGGGACCGGAAGCGGTTGCCCCGCAGGTGATGATGGGGAGAGTCTGCACCTCGGACGCGACGACGGTGAACGTCGTCCACACCAGCCCGGGACTCCAGAGAGAAACCGCCTGGGGACGGGTAAACACACACGAGGCACAATCGTGCGGTTCGTGATTCGTCGGCCCCTCAGGATGGGAATGCCCGTCATGGCTATCGGAGCCGGTACTTGCGGAGCCATGGCTCGCAGGACCGTTATGGTCGGCATCTGCTTGATCTGCGTGGCCGTCATTCTCCGAGACGGACAGGCAGGCCAGCAACCCGTCTGCCAGCGCCGCCGGCAATTCCCGGTCAGCCGCGGCATCGGTGTGCTCGTGCGCATGGTGCCAGCAGCAGCCGAAAACGGCGTGCGCCGTCACGGTCAGCATCGTCAACACCAGTACGAGTTTGCGAAACATGGGGAACCCCATCCGGAAATGCCACCGACACTCTGCTGGGAAGGTTATGCCGTCATTGAACCTGCGTCAATGGGGCTTTTCCGGGAAAGGACGGTTCATGAGGATCCCGCGGGTCTCCTGCTCCGCCTCATCCCTGCTCCTGCTGCAAGCAGCCCAATCGAGATCAGGGTGGCCACGCTGACCGCTCCTCCCCATCGAATCGACCCCGGCGCGTAGGTCCATTTCAACTCGTGCTCGCCGGCGGGAACCTGCACGCCGCGGTACATGCCTTCGACGGTCTGCGACTCCGCCAGTTGGCCGTCGATCGTCACCTGCCAGCCGGGGTAGGCCAGATCAGTCAGAATCACCAGCCCTCCTGTGGCAGACCGCACCCGGGCTTCCACCTGGTTGGCGTGATACGCGGTGATGGTCGCCGTATCCCCCGCTTCCGGATCCTTCCAGGCAATGCGGCCCCGGGTTCCCTGAAGTTCATACAGAAAGAATGGTTCGCGGCGCGCCCACGCCGGGTTCAGAAACCGGTCGAGCCCGGTCCATACAAATCGAACCGGCCACGGAGGAGTCGATAACGGCGTAAAACTCAACACGTGCGTCACGCCGGCGC
>Ga0164242_10004568_pt1 | contig 15532 bp, 13 predicted proteins | sample OricomgcompostMG_FD_108783 | JGI IMG/M metagenome (GOLD analysis project Ga0164242, IMG submission 108783) | Miracle-Growth compost microbial communities from Emeryville, California, USA - Original compost - Miracle growth compost (MG) ... | reverse complement strand
GGGATCGGTCACCGGCTGAGTCGGGGCTGGGGGAGGCGCAGGCCGTCCTCCGGCGAGGCCGGAGCGTGCTCGGCGGCACCGCGCTCCCGTCGGCCGAGCTCGGTCAAGAACTGGTCGACCTCTTCGCGCTCGACGCGGCGGACGGCGAGGGCGGCATTCGCGGCGTAGGCGTTGCGGCGTGCGCGTCGGGCGGAGTCGGCAGGCCAGCGCAGGGGCTTGGTGAGGGCATGGGGCAACGCGAGGAAGGGCGACATCGCAAACTCCGAAAGACTGCGAAGATGTGGGGAGGTGACTCCACCGTACGGGCCGATCCGGCGTTCCGGGAGCCCGGATGCGCTACTGAAATTTCAACTGTCAGGCGGAGGGCTCCGAGCCCCAGTCCCGGGTCGCTCCGACCGACGCCACGATCACGCAGAGCACGGCCAGCCACTGCCACACCGACAGGGTCTGCTGCAGCACGAGCAGCCCGGCGAGCGCTGCCGCGGCGGGCTCCAGACTCATCAGGATGCCGAACACGGCCGGGCGCAGACTGCGCAGCGCGACCAGCTCGCAGCTGTAGGGGATGACCGAGCTCAGCACCGCGACGAGCGCACCGAGCAGGACGACATGGGTCTGGCGAAGATCTCCGGCGTACTGGCCCAGGGCGAGCGGCGTCAGCAGCACCGCGGCGATCGTCGAGGCCACCGCCAGGCCGTCCATCCCCGGCCAACGCGCTCCGGTCGACCTGCTCAGCAGGATGTACGCCGCCCACGCGCCGCCCGCCAGCAGGGCGAACCCGATGCCGCTCCAGGTCAGGTCGCCCGGCTCCAGGCCGAGCAGCAGCACCCCGGCGCCGGCGAGCAGCACCCAGACGAGGTCGCGGGCACGGTGCGAGCCGGCCACCGCCAGCACGAGCGGACCGGTGAACTCCAGGGTCACCGCGACGCCCATCGGGATCCTGGCGAAGGACTGGTAGATCGACCAGTTCATCGCGCCGAGCGCGAGCCCGAAGCCGAGCACCACCAGCCAGTCGCGGCGGCTGCGACCGGACAGCCGTGGCCGGACCCAGGCGAGCAGGATGAGCGCCGAGATCGTCAACCGCAGCCAGGTCACGGTGGTCGGCGCGGCCAGGTCGAACAGCGAGGTCGCGATGCCGGCGCCGAACTGCACCGACACGATCCCGACCAGGACCAGCAGCACCGGCGATTTGCCCGTCTGGCGTGCTGACAAGGACGTGGTCACGGGATCACCCTAGGAACCATGGCGACGATGCTGATGGTGGGGACCCGCAAGGGGCTGTGGGTGGGCCGGTCCGACGAGGCGGGTACGACGTGGGCGTTCGACGGCCCGCACTTCGACGTCGAGGAGGTCTACTCGACGCTGATCGATCGGCAGGGCGACCGGGCCCGGCTGTTCGCCGGCTGCTCGAGCCTGTGGCTGGGGCCGCTGGTCCGCCGCAGCGACGACGGCGGCGCGACCTGGCAGGAGGCGCCGGTGAAGTTCCCCGAGGACATCGACGCCAGCGTGGCACGGGTCTGGCAGCTGGTGGCCGGTCCCTCGCACGACGGTGAGCGGACGCTCTGGGCCGGCACCGAGCCGGGTGCGGTCTTCCGGTCGACCGACGGCGGGGAGAGCTTCGCCCTGGTGCGGGGCCTGTGGGAGCACCCGCACCGGCCGCAGTGGGCGGCCGGCTTCGGCGGTCAGGCGTTCCACACGATCCTGCCGCACCCGAGCGACCCCGACTCGGTCACGGTGGCGATCTCGACCGGCGGGGTGTACCAGACCCGGGACGGCGGCCAGACGTGGACGGCGCGCAACCAGGGCATCCGGGCGGACTTCCTGCCCGAGGGTCAGCAGTATCCCGAGTTCGGCCAGTGTGTGCACAAGATCGCCCGCGACCCGGTCCGCCCGGAGCGGCTCTACCTGCAGAACCATGGCGGCGTCTACCGCTCCGACGACGAGGGTGGCACGTGGCGCTCGATCGCCGACGGCCTGCCGTCGGACTTCGGCTTCGCGGTGGTCGCCCACCCGCGGGTGGGCGACACCCTCTTCGTCTTCCCGATCCAGGCCGGCGAGCACCGCTATCCGCCGGAGGCGAGGGCGCGGGTGTGGCGCTCACGCGACGCGGGGGAGAGCTGGGAGGAGCTCTCCGCCGGCCTGCCGGACCGGTTCTTCGTGGCGGTGATGCGCGATGCGATGTGCAGCGACGACCCCGGTGACGGCCCGGGCGACGGCCGCCCCGCCGGGCTCTACTTCGGCGCCCGCAACGGCGCGGTCTGGGGGTCCACCGACGAGGGCGACAGCTGGCAGCAGCTGGCCGCCGACCTGCCCGACGTGATGGTGGTCAGGGCGGCGCGCTAGACCTTGGGCTGCTCCGGGTCGTAGACCACCGGCACCTCGGCGGTCTCGCCCAGGTCGCGGAAGGGGATCGGCTCGGGGACCTGCGAGGTGATGGTGCTGCCATCGGGGCGCAGGCCGCCGGTGATGGCCTCCTCGTCGGTGGAGCCGGCGGCACGCGGACCATGGTGCTCGAGCGGGATCACCAGCGGAGCGGCCAGGCTGACGACGTACTCGCGCCCGCGCACGCTGATCGGGACCTCGTCCTCGTCGCCCTCCTCGACCACCGTGACGGTCAGGTGCTCCTGGGTCAGCCCGACCAGCAGCCGTGACCCGCGCCAGAGCGCGCGGAAGGTCAGCGACGACCAGGTCTCCGGCAGCCGCGGGTCGAAGCTCAGCCGTGGGCCGTGGTCGCGCATCCCGCCGAAGCCGAAGACCAGGGCGTTCCAGACCCCACCGGTCGACGCGATGTGCATCCCGTCGGAGGTGTTGCCGTGCAGGTCACCGAGGTCGACGTAGAGCGCGTCGTGGAAGTACCGCAGCGCGGGCTCGTGGTAGCCGACCTCGGAGGCCACGATCGACTGCACCACCGCCGACAGGGTGGAGTCACCGGTGGTGATCGGGTCGTAGTACTCGAAGTCCTTGCGCTTCTGCTCGAGGCTGAAGCGATTGCCCTGGAGGAAGAGGGCGAGTACGACGTCGGCCTGCTTGAGCACCTGGAAGCGGTAGACGACCAGCGGGTGGTAGTGCAGCATCAGGGGCCGCACCGACATCGGCGTGTTGGGGAGGTCCCAGACCTCGCGGTCGAGGAAGAAGTCGTCCTGCGGGTGGATCCCCAGCGCCTCGTCGTAGGGGATGTGCATGCCGGCGGCGCAGCGGGCCCACTCCTGGACCTCGTCCTGGGTGAGGCCGAGACGCGAGACGATCCGGCGGTGGTCGGCGGGGAAGCGCTCCCGGATCAGCGCGAGCGAGGCGACCGCCTGCTCGAGGTTGTGGCGGGCCATCACGTTGGTGAACAGGTTGTTGTTCACCACGGTGGTGTACTCGTCCGGCCCGGTCACGCCGTGGATGTGGAAGCTCGGGTCGCCGTTGTGCCGCCAGAAGCCCAGATCCGCCCACATCCGGGAGGTCTCCACCAGGATGTCGACGCCCTCGCGGACCAGGAAGCCCAGGTCACCGGTGGCGTGGACGTACTTCATCAGCGCATAGCTGATGTCGGCGTCGATGTGGACCTGGGCGGTACCCGCCGCGTAGTACGCCGAGGCCTCCTCGCCGCTGATCGTGCGCCACGGGAAGAGCGCACCCTTCTGCGCCATCTCCCGAGCCCGCTCGCGGGCCTTGGGCAGCATCACCGAGCGGAAGTGGAGGACGTTGCGCGCGATCGCCGGCTGGGTGTACGCCAGGAACGGGACCACGTAGATCTCGGTGTCCCAGAAGTAGTGCCCCTCATAGCCGGAGCCGGTGACGCCCTTGGCCGGGATGCCGAGCCCGTCGGCGCGTGCCGTCGCCTGGGCGAGGCTGAAGAGGTTGAACCGGATCGCCTGCTGCAGCGCCCGCTGCTCCTCCACCGCGCGGGCGCGCCCGTCGTACTCCGGGATGGGCTCGCCGACCTCGACGTCGGCTGCCTCCCAGAAGCTCTCGAACCACGCCCGCTGCTCCTCCACCTGCCGTGGCACGCCCTGGCGCTCGGCGCGGTCAAGGGTGCGGTCGCAGCGTTCGGAGAGCTCGCGCACCGACACCCCGCGGGAGGTGTGGTAGGTGACGGTCTTCTCCAGCCGCATCAGCGTGCCCTCGGTGGCGTCGATGCGGTAGACGACCTTGGCCTGGTCCTCCTCCGCGCGGGTGACGGTCTCGTAGCTGTCGACGGTCTGGAGCTCGTGGTCGGTCGCCACCGCGATCGTCATGCCGGAGTGGGCGCAGTCGTAGCCCAGCGTCAGCCGGCCGGCGGCGGTGGCCGCATGCACCCGCGGCTCCAGCACGCGGTCGGCGAACGCCGCTGCCTTGCGCGGGTCGACCTGATCGCCCTGGAACTGGGCGTTGCTCTGGTACTCGTCACGCCCGTCCTGCCGGTTGATCAGCTGCGAGGAGATCGTCACCGGAGCGCTGCCGCGGAGCATCGTGATCTCCAGCGTCATCACGGCCAGGTGGCGCTGGGTCATCGAGACCATCCGGGTCGACTCGATCCGCACCCGCTTGCCCGACGGCGTCCGCCAGATCAGGTTGCGGTGCAGGATGCCGTCGTGGAAGTCGAGGTAGCGCTCGTACTCCTCCAGGTCGGCGGTCCCGAAGGTGAGCGGCTCGTCGTCGACGTAGATCTTCATCATCTTGGCGTCGGGGACGTTGACGATCGTCTGGCCGGTGCGGGCGAAGCCGACGGCGGACTCGGCATGCCGGATCGGCCAGCTCTCGTGGAAGCCGTTGACGAAGGTCCCGTGCGAGTACGACGGGCGTCCCTCCTCGCTGTTGCCGCGCATGCCGAGGTAGCCGTTGGCGACGGCGAACAGGGTCTCGGTCAGACCGAGGTCGTCGGGGTTGTAGCCGGTCTCGACCAGCCGCCAGGGGTCGGCGGGGAAGCGGCCGCGGTCGAGCGGGTCTGGTCCCACGTTCGTCCTCACGCGCGCTCCTTCGGCTCGGGCAGGAGCTCCGCGAGATCGCTCACCACGACGCTCGCCCCGGCCGCCGCGAGCGTATCGTGTCCAGCTCCGCGGTCGACACCGACCACGAGTGCGAAGCCGCCGGCCGCCCCGGCACGGACTCCGGAGACCGCGTCCTCCAGGACGACCGCCTCGGACGGCTCGGCGCCCAGGACGCGGGCGGCGTACAGGAAGGTGTCGGGTGCGGGCTTGCCGGCCAGGTGCTGCTGCTCGGCCACCGTGCCGCTGACCACGGTGGCGAACCGGCCGAGCAGCCCCGCCGCCTCGAGCACGGCGGGGGCGTTCGCCGAGGACGAGACCACGGCGAGCGGGACCCGCAGGTCGCCGAGGTGGTCGATGAAGGCGACGGAGCCGGGATAGGGCTCGACGCCGTCGCGCTCCAGTACGGCGTTGAAGGCGTCGTTCTTCCGGTTGCCGAGTCCGCGGACCGTGGCGGCGGTGGGCGGATCGTCGCTGGTGCCCTCCGGCAGCGTGATGCCGCGGGAGGCCAGGAAGTCGCGCACGCCGTCATAGCGCGGCTTCCCGTCCACGTGGTCGAAGTAGTCGCGGTCGGTGTAAGGAGGCTGGTCGGGCGCATGTTCGCCCAGGTAGGCGTTGAACATCTCCGACCAGGCTCGCATGTGCACCACAGCGGTCGGCGTCACCACGCCGTCGAGGTCGAACAGCACGGCGCGATAGCGCTCCCAGGTCTCGGGCGTCACGGAGTCCACCGCCCCAGGCTGGCGTGCCGGGCCGAGCGAGTCCAGAGCCGCCGGGATCGTGACCCTGGTCCCCGACCCGTATTGCTCCTCCTCTGCGACCTGTCGGTGGTCACCGGAGGGTGAACGGCCCGGCCGTCAGATAGACGAGCGGTACGCCGTCGAGCTTGGCGATGCGCTCCTCGGCGGGGACGGGGCGCCGGGTCATCACGACGATGACCTCGTGGCCGTCGCGCCGGCTGACGCCATCGCCCTGCCAGCCGGGGATCGCCTCGACCTCGGCACGGTGGCGGTCGAGGACGGCGCGGGCATGGTCACCGCTCGGGTCGGTGGGGTCGGGCGGGCCCAGGTCCGGGAAGCCGGGCAGGCCGGCCATGCCCGGGGGTGCCGACGGCGCGTCGTACTGGTCATAGGGCAGGTCGGCGGATCGGCCGGTCGGCAGGCGCAGGGTGGTGGTGGTGCCGGTGCCGGTGCCGGTGCCGGTGCTCGCCCGTGGGTTGTCCGCGGGCGCGGCATCGGCGGACGCCGCATCCGGCTCGTGGGCGCAGGCGGACAGCAGCGTGACCACCGCGCCCGCCAGCGCCGCGGCCCACCATCCCCCGGATCGGGCGAACCCCATGGAGCCCATGTAAGCAGAGAGCCGCAGCGGGCGCGACGTCTGCGATCCGTCCACACAGTGAGGATCTCGGCCTCGCCGTACCGACGTCGGCGTTAGCCTTGGTGCATGCCCACCCTTCGCTCCGCAACCTCCACCCAGGGCCGCAACATGGCCGGCGCCCGCGCGCTGTGGCGCGCCACCGGCATGACCGACAACGACTTCGGCAAGCCGATCATCGCGGTGGCCAACTCGTTCACCGAGTTCGTGCCCGGTCACGTGCACCTGCGCAACCTGGGCAAGCTCGTCGCCGACTCCATCAAGGAGGCCGGCGCGGTCGCCAAGGAGTTCAACACGATCGCCGTGGACGACGGCATCGCGATGGGTCACGGCGGCATGCTCTACTCGCTGCCGAGCCGCGAGCTGATCGCGGACGCCGTCGAGTACATGGTCCAGGCGCACTGCGCCGACGCGCTGGTCTGCATCTCCAACTGCGACAAGATCACGCCCGGCATGCTGCTGGCGGCGCTGCGGCTCAACATCCCCGTCGTCTTCGTCTCCGGCGGCCCGATGGAGGCCGGCAAGACCACCGCCATCGAGGGGGTCGTGCACGACCGGCTCGACCTGATCGACGCCATGGTCGCCTCGGCGAACGACGCCGTCAGCGACGCCCAGCTCGCCACCATCGAGGAGTCGGCCTGCCCGACCTGTGGCTCCTGCTCGGGCATGTTCACCGCCAACTCGATGAACTGCCTGACCGAGGCGATCGGGCTCTCGTTGCCCGGCAACGGCTCGACCCTGGCCACCCACGCTGCCCGCAAGGAGCTGTTCGTCGAGGCCGGTCGCCGCATCGTCGAGCTCTCCAAGCGCTACTACGAGCAGGACGACGAGTCGGTCCTCCCGCGCAACATCGCCACCCGCTCGGCGTTCGAGAACGCGTTCGCGCTCGACGTGGCGATGGGCGGCTCCACCAACACGGTGCTGCACCTGCTGGCGGCGGCCCGTGAGGCCGAGATGGACTTCACCGTCGATGAGATCGACGCGGTCTCGCGCCGGGTGCCGTGCCTGGCCAAGGTCGCGCCCAACAGCCCGAAGTACTACATGGAGGACGTCCACCGCGCCGGTGGCGTCCCCGCCATCCTGGGCGAGCTCAACCGCGGCGGCCTGCTCAACCGCGATGTGCACAGCGTCCACTCCGACAGCCTGCAGAGCTGGCTCGACGAGTGGGACATCCGCGGCGGCAAGGCGTCCGAGACGGCTCTCGAGCTGTTCCGGGCCGCGCCCGGTGGCGTCCGCACCACCGAGCCGTTCTCCACCGAGAACGTGTGGTCCTCGCTCGACACCGACCAGGCCGAGGGCTGCATCCGCAGCGTCGAGCACGCCTACACCAAGGACGGCGGCCTCGGCATCCTCAAGGGCAACCTCGCCGAGGAGGGCTGCGTCGTGAAGACCGCCGGCGTTCCCGAGGAGGTCTGGCAGTTCACCGGTACGGCGAAGGTCTTCGAGTCCCAGGAGGACGCTGTCGCCGGCATCCTCAACAAGGAGGTCGAGGCCGGCCACTTGGTGGTCATCCGCTACGAGGGCCCCAAGGGCGGCCCCGGCATGCAGGAGATGCTCTACCCGACGTCCTTCCTCAAGGGCCGCGGCCTGGGCCAGAAGTGCGCGCTCATCACCGACGGCCGCTTCTCCGGCGGCACCTCGGGTCTCTCGATCGGCCACGTCTCCCCGGAGGCGGCCGGTGGGGGCCTGATCGCCCTGGTCGAGGACGGCGACACCATCTCCATCGACATCCCCAACCGCTCCATCCGGCTCGAGGTCGACGACATGGTCCTCGCCGAGCGCCGGGCCGCGCAGGAGAAGCGCGACCGTCCCTACACCCCGCTGGCGCGTGACCGGAAGGTCTCCGCCGCGCTGCGCGCCTACGCCTCGATGGCGACCGCCGCGTCCGACGGCGCCTACCGCCGCGTCCCGGAGTGATCGAGCGACCGTCCCGGGTCGCCCTGGCCGCAGTGGTCGCCAGCATCCTCGCGGTGCTGGCGCCCTTCTGCGTGCTCCTGGCCGGACACGGCGGCGACACCGAGGCGGCAGGGCGGCACCGCGCCCGGACGGTCGCCGACGCGGTGCCGACGGCGGTCGGTGACGCCGTCGTGGGGCGAGGTCACGCAGCCGGCGAGGCCGATGCCGGTCCTGTCGCCGTGCCCAGCACGCTGCCCGGCGGCCGCTCGACGGTCTTCGGCGGCGGCCATTTCCTGGTCGCCTACTACGGCACGGCCGGCACCGGCTCCCTCGGCGTACTCGGGAAGACCTCGCCGGCGCGGATGCAGCGCCAGCTCGCTCGGGCTGGCAAGGCGTTCGCGCGCCCCGGGAAGCCGGTACAGCTGGTCTACGAGCTGATCGTCAGCATCGCCGACCGCCACCCCGGCAAGGACGGCGACTACAGCCACGACCTGACCCGCAGGCAGGTCGAGCCCTACCTGCGGGCCGCCCACCGCCACCATGCGCTGCTGCTGCTCGACATCCAGACGGGGCGCTCCGACTTCCTCAAGGTCGCCAAGCGCTGGAAGTGGGCCCTCCAGGACCCCTGGGTCGGGCTGGCCCTCGACCCCGAGTGGCGGATGTCGGGCCACGACGTGCCCGGCCAGGTGATCGGCCAGGTGCGCGCCGGCGAGATCAACCGGACATCGGCCTGGCTAGCGCGGCTGGTCGCGAGCCGGCAGCTGCCGCAGAAGCTCTTCGTGGTGCACCAGTTCCGGACCGCGATGATCCGCCACATCGACCGGGTCAGGCGGCGGTCGGGACTCGCCCTGGTCCAGCACGTCGACGGGTTCGGTACGCCGGGGGAGAAGAAGGCGACGTTCCACGCTGTCGCGCGGCCGAAGCTGTTCACCCTCGGGTTCAAGCTGTTCTACCGGGCCGACGTACGCCGGATGAGCGCGCGCCAGGTCTTCCGGCTGCGACCGAAGGTGCGGTTCGTCAGCTTCCAGTGAGGTCGAGTTGCCACCCGGTCAGGGTCGAGTTGCCACCCGGTCAGGGTCGAGTTGCCACCCCACTCTGGAGGCAGTGGCAACTCAACGCTGCGGGAGTGGCAACTCAACCTGGATCAGGCGAGTTGTTCGTCGCTGACCTGCGACTCCTCCTCGGTGTCGGCGATGTGGCGGGCGGCTTCCTCGGGGCTGAGCCGGAAGCGGTAGGCCAGCAGGTAGACGACCACCGACAGGACGCCCATCAGCGCCACCGACCAGCCGAAGCTGAGGTCGCCCCGGTTGCCGGCACCGGGGTCGGGGTAGCTGCCGAAGTAGGAGATGACGGTGACGCCGACCAGCCACGGCAGCACCCAGACCGCGCCCGACGCGAAGGCCATGTCGGGCAGGTGCACCTGGCCCATCAGCGTGAAGACACCCAGCAGCACGAAGCCGATCAGCACCGCGACCATCAGCTTCCAGTCGACGTCCCAGCCGGACCAGTAGACGATCATGTTCGAGGCCCAGAACGCGAGTAGCGGGATGACGTGTCCGCCCGGCAGCCGGAACGGACGCTCGCGGTCGGGCTGCTGCTTGCGCATCGCCGCGAGCACCAGCGGGCCCGAGGCGAAGGACATCACCGTCGCCGAGGAGATGAAGCCGACCAGCTGCTGCCAGCTCGGGAACGGCAGGAAGACGATCAGGCCCACGATGAAGGTCACCACCAGGCTGACCATCGGCACGCCGCGATCGGTCGTCCTCGCCAGTGCCCTTGGCGCGTTGCCGTTGCGGGCCATCGCGTAGGAGATGCGCGAGGTGATGGTGGTGTAGATCAGGCCGGTGTCACCCGGGGAGACGACCGCGTCGATGTAGAGCAGCACGGCGAGCCAGCTCAGGCCGAGCAGGGTGGCGATCGCGGCGAGCGGCCCGAAGTCGTTCGCGAAGGAGAGGCTCGACCAGCCGTGGCTGAGCAGGCTCGGCTTGAGCGCGCCGATGAACGCGGCCTGCAGCAGCACGTAGATGACGCCGGTGATCAGCACCGAGCCGATCACCGCGATCGGTACGTTGCGCCGCGGGTTGTCCGTCTCGCCGGCGAGCTCGATGCCCTGGCGGAAGCCGAGGAAGCTGAACACCACGCCGCCGGTGGCGATGGCGCTGAAGATCCCGTGGACGCCGCTGGGCGCAAAGCCCTGGGAGCTGAAGTTGCTGCCATGGAACGCGGTAACGAGGAACGCCACCACGACGATGGTGATGATCACGAGCTTCCACCACACCAGCACGTTGTTCAGCCGCGCGAACCACCTGATGCCGAAGTAGTTGACGACGACGAACAGCGCCATCAGCACGACCGCGGCGACGTACCCGAGGGCGGTCAGCGTGTGCACCGTGGTCGCACTGTCGGTGCCGCACGCCGACACGCAGTGCGGGGTGGTGAACTTCGCGTACTTGGTCGCGTACTGCAGCGCACCGAGCACTTCGATCGGCGCGGTCGTGGCGACGGCGACCCACGTGATCCAGCCGGAGGTGTAGCTCGCGAACGACCCGAACGACATGTGCGGGTAGCGCACGACGCCGCCGGAGACGGGGAACATCGTGCCGAGCTCGGCGTACACCAGGGCGATCAGCAGGATCAGGATCCCGCCCAGGCCCCAGGAGATCGTCGCCGCCGGACCTGCCTGTTGGGCAGCGTTGAGCGCGCCGAAGAGCCAGCCTGATCCGATGATCGACCCGACACTGGCGAACAGGAGGCCGACGACGCCGACATGCCGTCGCAGCGGTGGCTTGCCGTGGGGTGATCCGCCAGCGTCGCCGTGGTCTCGGGAGAGGGTAGTCATGGTGTTGCCTTCCCAGCAGTCCAGTCGCTCGTCCAGGGTCGGACGAACGGCGACTGCCCGGTAACCACGTCGCGCAATCCCAACCCCGGCGAGTTCTGGACGCGCCGAGGATCCGGGCTAGGGTCACGCCGTGCTGGACAGCTATGGCAACCCGGTCGGCCGCGACGTACCGGACTGGACGGCGCGTCCGGCGCCGGAGCAGGTCACCCTCGAGGGGCGCTATGTCAGCGTCGTGCCCCTGGTCTCCGCCTACTACTCCGATCTTCTGGCCACGACCTGCGGCCCCGACGACGGCGGCCTGTGGACCTACCGCCCGGTGGAGATGCCACGCACGCTGCCGGAGCTGTGGATGCACCTGGCCGGCGTACTCGACCGACCCGGCGACGTGACGTTCGCCTTCCTTCCCCGGGAGGGTGAGCATGCCGGCAAGGCGGCCGGCATCGCCTCGTTGATGCGCGTCGTGCCCGGGCACGGGAACATGGAGGTCGGCGGCGTGCTGCTCGGCAGAGGTCTGCAGCGCAGCCGGGCCGCGACCGAGGCGATCCACCTGCTGATGCGCTATGCCCTCGACGACCTCGGCTACCGCCGCTTCGAATGGAAGTGCGACAGCCTCAACGAGCCGTCCCGACGCGCGGCGGCGCGGCTGGGCTTCACCTACGAGGGTCGCTTCCGCAATCACATGGTGCTCAAGGGCCACAATCGGGACACCGACTGGTTCTCGGTGACCTCGGAGGAGTGGCCGACCGTGCGGGCCGCTCACGAGGCATGGCTAGACCGGGCGAACTTCGCCGAAGATGGGCGCCAGATCGCCGCCCTCAGCGACCTGACCCGGTGAGTTTGTCGGTGGTCGGTGTCACAGTAGGGGCATGGATCAACGAATCAGCTTCGTGACTCTGGCGGTGCGCGACCTCGCCGCCTCTCATGCGTTCTATGTCGACGGCCTGGGCTGGACTCCTTCGACGTACGTCGAGGGCGAGGTCCTGATGATCCAGGTCGGCGAGCGCCTCATGCTCAGCCTGTGGGACCGGGCCGCGTTCGAGGCTGAGGTGGGGCCGATCTGCGACGACATCGAAGGAGTGCCGCCGATCACCCTCGCCCACAACGTGGCGACCCGGGACGAGGTGGACGCCATCCTGTCGTGTGCCGAGGAGATCGGCTCCGACCCTGTGACCTACGGCAAGGCCCGAGAATGGGGTGGGTACACCGGCTACTTCGCCGATCCGGATCGCTACCGGTGGGAGGTCGCCTACAACCCCGGCCCGATGGGAGAGGTGGTCTTGCCATGACCTCTGACGAGGACAGGAAGCGACTGACCGCGGAGGAGATCGCGGCCCGTCTGCCGGACGACTTCAGACACATGCCGGGCCAGCTGATGGCTCGGTATCGGCTCGCTGACTTCGTGACCGCCCAGACGCTTGCCGCGGCCGTCGGTGAGCGGGCCGAGGAGGCCGGCCATCACCCCGACCTCCTCGTCGGCTGGGGCTACGTCGAGGTGCGGCTCTCGAGTCACGACGTCGGTGGCATCACCGCGCGCGATCTACGCCTTGCGCATCAGGTGAGTGCGGCAGCACAGGATGCGGGCGCCCATCCGGAGCCCGCGAGCCTCCAAGTGGTCGACTGGGGCCTCGACACCTGGGCGAGTGCCGAGGTGCTGCCGTTCTGGCGCGCGGTCCTCGGCTACGGCGAGACGACCGGCGAGGTCACCGAGGACGCCGAGCTGGCCGACCCCAAGGGGCGAGGCGGCCCGACCGTGTGGTTCCAGCAGAGCGGACAACACGACACGCCGCATCAACGCTTCCACCCGGACATCTGGCTGCCGGTCGACGAGGCGGAGCGCCGGCTGCACGCTGCGCTGGCGGCGGGCGGCCGGCTGGTCAGCGACAGTGAGGCGCCGTCGTTCTGGGTCCTGGCCGACCCGCAGGACAACCGGGTATGCCTCTGCACCGTCCGCGAGCGGCCCGCCTGAGCGCCACATATTGGGACTCTTATCCCAGATGCTGGGACGCGTGCGAGACTCGGGTGACGGGAGCGAGGCGCACCGGTTACCGTGTGGGCATGCTGCACAGCATTCTTGTACGCACCCGACGCGCCTGACCGACTGACCGGTTGACGCGTCTCCCTCCGCTGCCCTCGGGCCGGGGGGTTTTTGTTTGTACCGGGCACAGCGTTGCGGGGACGCAGCGGTGCGGCGAGCCGAGTGGAACACAGATGAGGAACGAGAGATGAGCGAGCAGACGATCACCGGGGCCCAGAGCCTGGTGAGGTCGCTGGAGGCCGTGGGCGTCGAGAGCATCTTCGGCATCCCGGGCGGCGCGATCCTGCCGGCGTACGACCCGCTGATGGATTCGACGATCCGCCACATCCTCGTGCGGCACGAGCAGGGCGCCGGCCATGCGGCCGAGGGCTATGCCGCCGCGACCGGCAAGGTCGGCGTCTGCATGGCCACCTCGGGTCCGGGCGCGACCAACCTGGTGACGCCGATCGCCGACGCCTACATGGACTCGGTGCCGATGGTGGCGATCACCGGCCAGGTGGCGGCCAGCCTGATCGGCACCGACGCCTTCCAGGAGGCCGACATCCGGGGCATCACGATGCCGATCACCAAGCACAGCTTCCTGGTGACCGACGCCGCCGAGATCCCGCAGCGGATCGCCGAGGCGTTCCACCTCGCCTCCACCGGCCGTCCCGGCCCCGTGCTGGTCGACGTCGCCAAGAACGCGCTCCAGGACGACACCACGTTCCGCTGGCCGAGCGAGCTGCAGCTGCCGGGCTATCGTCCGGTGACCAAGCCGCACGCCAAGCAGATCCGTGAGGCCGCCAAGCTGATCCTGGCCTCGAAGAAGCCGGTCCTCTACGTCGGCGGCGGCACGATCCGCAGCGGCGCCTCGGCGGAGCTGCGCAAGCTGGCCGACCTCACCGGCATCCCGGTCGTCACCACGCTGATGGCCCGCGGCGCATTCCCGGACAGCCACCCGCAGCATCTCGGCATGCCGGGCATGCACGGCACGGTCGCGGCGGTCGCGGGTCTGCAGAAGTCCGACCTGATCATCTCGCTCGGCGCTCGCTTCGACGACCGGGTCACCGGGGACCTCAAGTCCTTCGCGCCCGGCGCCCTGGTCATCCACGCCGACATCGACCCGGCCGAGATCGGCAAGAACCGTCGCGCCGACGTCCCGATCGTGGGCGACATCCGCGAGGTCCTGGTCGAGATCATCGCGCAGCTCGAGCAGGAGCGGGCGGCCGGCAAGGAGGCCGACTACGAGTCCTGGATCGCCTACTGCGCCGGCATCAAGAAGAAGTACCCGCTGGGCTACGACACCCCGACCGACGGCATCGCGCCGCAGTACGTCATCGAGCGGCTCGGCAAGATCGCAGGCCCCGAGGCTCTGTACGTCGCGGGCGTCGGCCAGCACCAGATGTGGGCAGCCCAGTTCATCGGCTACGAGCACCCCAACACCTGGCTCAACTCCGGTGGCGCCGGCACGATGGGATACTCCGTCCCCGCCGCCATGGGTGCCAAGGTCGGCCGCCCCGACGCGACCGTCTGGTCGATCGACGGGGACGGCTGCTTCCAGATGACCAACCAGGAGCTGGCCACCTGCGCGATCGAGGGCATCCCGATCAAGGTCGCGGTCGTCAACAACGACAACCTCGGCATGGTGCGCCAGTGGCAGACGCTGTTCTACGAGCAGCGCTACTCCAACACCAACCTGCAGAAGCACCGCGACGCCGGCGGCCCGGTCCGCATCCCCGACTTCCCGAAGCTGGCGGAGGCCTACGGCTGCGTCGGGCTGTCCTGCGACAGCTCCGACGACGTGGACGCGACCATCGAGAAGGCCATGGAGATCAACGACGTCCCGGTCGTCGTCGACTTCCGCGTCCACAAGGACGCCATGGTGTGGCCGATGATCGCCGGCGGCGCCAGCAACGACGCCATCCAGTACGCGCGTGACCTCGCGCCCAAGTTCGACGAGGACGACATCTGATGAGCATCGACGGCAAGCACACCCTGAGCGTTCTCGTCGAGAACAACCCCGGCGTCCTCGCCCGGATCGCGGCGCTCTTCGGTCGTCGGGGCTTCAACATCGACAGCCTCGCCGTCGGCCCGACCGAGCACGCCGAGGTGTCCCGGATGACCATCGTGGTCAACGCCGAGGAGACTCCTCTCGAGCAGGTCACCAAGCAGCTCAACAAGCTCGTCGAGGTGATCAAGATCGTCGAGCTCGAGACCGAGGCGTCGGTCCAGCGCGAGCTGCTGCTGGTCAAGGTCGGCGCCACCGCCGAGACCCGGGCCCAGGTGCTCGACGCCGTGCAGCTGTTCAAGGCGAAGGTCGTCGACGTCGCCACCGACGCGGTCACCATCCAGGTGATCGGCAACGCCGGCAAGCTCGGCGACTTCCTGCGGGTCGTCGAGCCGTTCGGCGTCCGCGAGCTCGTCCAGTCGGGCATGGTCGCGATCGGTCGCGGCCCCCGC
>Ga0164242_10004567_pt1 | contig 15533 bp, 15 predicted proteins | sample OricomgcompostMG_FD_108783 | JGI IMG/M metagenome (GOLD analysis project Ga0164242, IMG submission 108783) | Miracle-Growth compost microbial communities from Emeryville, California, USA - Original compost - Miracle growth compost (MG) ... | reverse complement strand
TGGTCTGCCGGAACAGCATGTGGCGGGGTCGATGGGTGGCTCGGGTGGTGATGCGCCATGAATGGGCTTCGCAACAGGGTCAGGCGCAAAGAGCGTGTATCTGCGTCGGTTGCAAAAACGTCCGGACACACGATTCCGACCCTCATCCCCGAGTTCAGTTGGACAAGCGAAAAGTCGCTTATCGGCCTCTCCCGATGTTCAAGCCCGCGATCCAAAACGCCATCGAGAACACCATCAATGCGCCTAACGATATCTTCCGGAAACGGCAAAATGAGCTTGGCCGTCTGATGCAGTGCATGCCAATGCACGCGCAGCGACAACCGAACGATGTCCTCCCGCGCAAAGATACGCCAATCTGCTACCAGATCGCTTTTGTCCAGATCTCCGCGTTGAGAGGTTGAAGCCATCAACGGTCCACAGTGAATGGGCTCCGACTTCTTCCATTGGGCACGGGCGACTGGTGTATCGGCGAAGCGATCGACACCATGCGCCCAGGTTCCCGTCAGATCCTCCAAACAGGAAATCTCCGGTTTGAGAACGAGATCGCCCAGCAACACGACCGGTCCATCGTCAAAAATCACGCCAACGGCACCCGATCTCAAAGTGCCGCGCTCGTTTTCGGCAAGCGAAGAGAAATTCATCGTTCGCACATTTTCGCGCGAGCGTTCCAGCGAGAGCGGCTTCACCTCTCCGGCTTCAAGGGCCGTATGCAAAACGACCCGCGGTGTGTGCCGCGCCAGGGCTTCCTGCTCAACAACCTGGTATGGCACAACGGCCCCGGAAGGATCGATCAATCGCCAGTGCGGCTGCCACATCTCCTCGGTCCAGGGCGCCACGGTGACATATCCATGAAAGGGCGCTTCGGATGCATTGAACAGAACAATTCGCTGGCGCAGATCGTCCTGCAAGTTCGCCAACTGCCGGCGGAATCCGAATTGAACGATCTCATCGGCAATAGTTTTGGCCGCGCCTAGCTGATCTTCCAATTGCGGATAGGCGGACGGAATGCAGGTTCCGCCAAGCGTGTCGTGAAAATGGTTGAAACAGACATGCCGCCAGCCCTCTTCCAAACGCCCTTTTTCATCGCGCGCCGGGTCGGGGTGCAAAGCCGAAACGATCTCGGCCTGCCGCAATTTATGCTCTGCGGCTTGCACACCGAGCTTGATGCTTCGCATCGTGCTGTAGCAGCCGACGGCGTGATGCTGCAGCTCTCCCGTCACCAATGGCAGCGCGTCCGCTTGCACGGCATCGAAAAAACGGGACGGCGAAGAGAACACAAGCCGGCAACCTGAAATGGCGTCCTGATTTTCCCGGCACCAGTCTATCTGTCGCTCGGTAGGGCCACCGCCATGATCACCGACGCCCACGAAACACATGGTATGCCGCATGCCGTCCGGCAGGCCTTTCAGCGAAGCCACAACATGATCGGTCGTGATTTTGCTGATTTCATAATTGCTCGCGATACGGAAAGTAACAACCTCCGGGTCTTGCATGTAGCCGCGCCATCGGAACACCCGGGACGGCAACGCAAGCTCATGCTCCTGAGGCCGCATCATGATGTAGCGATCCTGCCCATAGGATCGCATGATCCTCGGCAAAGCCGCGGCGTGGCCGAAAGAATCCACGTTATAGGCCGTTCGTGGGAAACACCCGAAACGGCTTTCGAAATAGGCTTTCCCAAGCTCAATCTGCTTGCGCATGCCATCGCCGCTCGGCAGATTGCAGTCGGGTTGAATCCACCAGCCGCCAACGATTTCCCAACGGCCATCCACGACATGCCGTTGTATGCGGCGGAACAATGCGGGATCCAGACGTTCAACGATCTCGTATGCCCAGGCTTCGCCACGGGTGAACAGCAGATCGGGATGCGCATCCAGCCGTTCGCAAGCCGAGCGGCACGTTGCAAGAACCTCGTCCATGCCCGCTTCCCACGGCCAAAGCCAAGTTGGATCGATATGGGCATTAAAGATCAGATGAACCGTTATCGGCTCGGGAGAACGGTTGCTGGAATCCATCGATTTTCTCATTGCCGCACATCGCACCGAAAGACCTTCGCTACAAACACGAAATTGAATATAATTTCAATTAGGCAAGTTCGCAGCGGAAATTTGCGATGGGGCCGCTCAGGAGCGTTGCCACTCCAATAATCGCTGCAAGAGCAGTGAATAGAACCCGAAGAAAGTGCGTGGCGCCTGCAACAAACAAAACTTCGCATAAAATCTTGCCGCCTTCCTTCGCACGCCATGGCGTACGAAATCCACGAGCAGTATCCATTTTTGCGCAACCTCGCTTGAGATTCCTGTTCCGCAGCCCTGCCTGTCGGATTGGCTGACCGAGGACCTATGTGGTTCCACGTACGTTTCTTCCCCGATTTCTGCGCCAACTTTCCTATGCGAGATCGTCCGGCACCAAAGTTAGGGTTGCTGAACGTCAATCAAGAATCGGAAACAATGATGTCGGATATTTCTTCTATCGATCTGAAGGTTCATCACAAACCTGCGGATTTCTCGGATCGTGTCGCACTCTTCTTCACGAAAACATTGCGGTTCGTCGCAGACACGTTCTTCGCCAAGCGCTATGGTCATCGAGCCGTCGTGTTGGAGACGGTCGCCGCCGTTCCTGGCATGGTGGGGGCCACCATAACCCATCTGAAATGCCTTCGCCGCATGTGCGACGACCAGGGCTGGATACGCACCCTGATGGAAGAAGCAGAGAATGAGCGCATGCACCTAATGACGTTCATCCAGATCGCAAACCCGACTCTGTTCGAACGCTTCACGATCATCGCAGTCCAGTGGGTGTTCTATGTGGGATTTTTCCTGCTCTATCTGGCTTCTCCGCGCACGGCGCATCGCCTCGTCGGCTATTTCGAGGAAGAGGCGGTGATTTCGTATTCGTTCTATTTGCAGGAAATCGACGAAGGCCGCTCGGAGAATGTGCCAGCTCCGCCGATTGCAAGGCACTATTGGAAGCTGGGACCAGAAGCGCGGTTGCGCGATGTTGTACTTCTGGTGCGTGCCGACGAAGCCCATCACCGTGATGTCAATCACAGTTTCGCCGAGACGCTGAAAGGCGCTCCCTCGGTTGAAGCTTTCGCCATCTCACCCTATCCCCCGCACGCCGATGAACTGACGGCTGCGGAATAAACCTTCCGCTTTGTTGACCCATCGCAAGGCGGCAACGGCGAGGTCCGGATAATGTGATCCTGCATCCGCAAAGAGAATCGCCCGCATGTTCCGAACCGTACTGGTACCCCAAACGGGTCAATCCACCGACGGAACCGCCCTGGAAGCTGCCAACGCGCTTATGCGTGAAAGCAATGGCCATCTGAGCTGCGTTTATGTTCATGACGACGCCGCGGCCATCGCAAGCACAATGCAGACGGATGCGATGGGAGTCCCGGTCGTCACACCAAGCCTCATTACGGCGCTTAACGAGGAGGCCAACACACAGCGATCGCGAGCGAGGGAAGTGTTCGGCTCGTTCTGCAAGAAAAATTGCATCTCCATTGCGGAGCAGAATCCGAATTCGAGAGCTTTGTCGGCTTCATGGAAGGAAGTTAGTGCGGATGTCGTGGCCACGATCGCGTCCAAAAGCGGCTACCATGATGCGGTAGTCATGGCACGCGACGGTGAGTTCGCCGTGCCTTCTCCGTATGACATTGGCAGCGTGGTGGTCGCCAGCGGTCGCCCTGTCATCCTGACGCCGGGCACATGGAAGCCGGGCTCCTTTGAAAGAATCGCGATTGCCTGGAAGGAGACCTCGGAGGCCGCTCGCGCCGTCGCTGCTGCGCTTCCGCTTCTGAAACGGGCGAAAGACGTTTTGATTTTCTCCGTCACGGAAGAACGTGCGCCGGACACCGCGAGGGAGATGGCCCGCAATTGCAGCATTTATCTTAAACAGCATGAAATATTCAGCGAGAGTCGTGGTCTGGTTGCGGACAAGGAGGATGTCGGCGCGGTTCTATTTTCAGAAGTGATGGCGGCCGGGGCCGACCTCTTGGTTCTAGGCGCGTATGGCCATAGCAGGCTACGCGAGTTCGTATTCGGAGGTTTCACACGCGAAGTGCTCTTCGATGCTCCGATTCCCGTGTTGCTCATGCACTAGAGAAAGATAACCTCGCAGGGGACCATATGAAGCACGCAATAATCGTGGCCCATCCGAACACGGAAAGTTTCACTCACAACATGGCGCGCGCTTACGAGGACGCTGTCTCGACGCATGGAGGATCGGCGCTTCTTCGCGATCTTTACGCCATCCACTTCAACCCATGTCTTGGCGAAAGCGAGATTCCATGGTCGCCGCACTTTCGCGTGCCCGCCGACATCGCCGATGAGCGCTCGCTGCTGAGCGACGTAGATATTTTCGCGTTCTTCTATCCTTTATGGCTAAACTCGCCGCCCGCAATCCTGAAAGGATATATGGAGCGCATGTTCGGCATGGGATTTGCCTACAAACGCGGCCGTGGCGGCAACGAGCCACTCCTATCGGGGCGCCGTTTCATCAGCTTCTCGTCCTCCGGCGCGCCGATGGAGTGGGTGAACAAAACCGGTGCGTGGCAGGCGATGCGTACCCTGTTCGACACGCATTTTGCAGCGGTGTGCGGGCTGGAGGTTGTGGATCACGTCCATTTCGGCGCGGTGGTCCCGGGGGCAAGAGCGGATTTCGTCGAGAGATGCGCCCTTATCGTGCGGCAGAAAGCATCGTCGCTCTGAGAGAACAGAGCGACGATAACCGGTCATTTCTCTCTATTATTCTTCCTTGAAGAGTCGCGGTCCTGGCGGGCACTCAAAGAGCTTGCATAAGCCATGGCCGCCGAAAATATGACGAAAACGGCAACAATGAAGGCTATAATCGCTTGATCTTCAGGCTGCATCTTTCGCTCCAAAGAGGTTGCCGGTGGAAACTGCATGCCCGCGCCTCAAGACTTTTGATCTGGCGCAATCTGATTGCGAGTCGATCGCTAGGAGAAATTTCTCCATGAGGTTTACCCGGCCATGACTATCCGCAATCTCGATGCCCTTTTTCGGCCCGGAAGCGTTGCCCTCATCGGCGCTAGCAACCGGCCGCATTCCGTCGGCGCGGTGATTGCCGAGAACCTGCTCCAGGGCGGTTTTGAAGGCCCTATTCTGCCGGTCAATCCGAAGCACAGATCGATCGCGGGAATTCTTTGTTATCCCGATGTCGGATCGTTGCCGGTCGTTCCCGATCTCGCGGTCATCTGCACGCCGCCGCAGACGGTTCCCGGTCTCGTCGCCGAGCTGGGCGCGCGCGGTACGCGTGCGGCGATCGTCGTGACCGCGGGCTTTCGCGAAGGCGGAAACGAAGCAGGCGCAGCACTTCAAACAGCGATGTTGCACGCCGCTCGCCCCCATCTGCTTCGCGTTGTCGGCCCCAATTGCCTTGGTGTTGTCTCCACGCCTATCGGTCTCAACGCCTCCTTCGCGCCCGGCACGCCGAAGAAAGGCTCGGTGGCGTTCGTCGCGCAATCCGGTGCGATGGTGACGACGGTTCTGGATTGGGCAACCGGGCGCGGCATCGGCTTCTCGCATCTGGTGTCGCTGGGAGACATGAGCGATGTCGATTTCGGCGACATGCTCGACTTCCTCGCCAGCGACCCGAACACCTCCGCCATACTTCTTTATATCGAGGCGGTAACGGCCGCGCGGAAATTCCTGTCCGCGGCGCGCGCGGCTTCGCGGGTGAAACCCGTCATCGCGATAAAATCGGGACGGCAGGCAGCCGCGGCCCGCGCCGCCGCCTCCCACACCGGCGCACTGGCCGGCATCGATGCTGTTTATGATGCAGCATTCGAGCGCGCGGGCATCCTTCGGGCATACGATCTCGACGAGATTTTCGACGCTGTCGAAACCCTTGCCTATCGGCCCCGCATCACTGGCGACAGGCTCGCTATCGTCACCAACGGCGGCGGTGTGGGTGTCCTTGCGACCGACGCGCTGATCGCGCAGGGCGGCGAGCTTGCGAGCTTATCGTCAGAGACCGCTGCCAAGCTCGACAAGGTCCTTCCGCCAACTTGGTCGCATGGAAACCCTATCGATATCATCGGTGATGCTGACGCCGCCCGCTACAGCGCAGCTCTCAATGCGATTGTGCACGCGACTGAAATTGATGCCGCGCTGGTGCTCAACTGCCCGGTCGCGGTGGCGTCGAGCGCAGAGGCGGCGGAGGCCGTGGCGAAGGCCAAGAGTGACAAGCCGCTTCTGGTGAACTGGCTCGGCTCGCAGTCCGCTGGGCGCGCGCGACAATCGTTCGAAGCGGCGGGCATCCCGGCCTACGATACGCCAGAGAAAGCCGTGCGCGGCTTTATGCATATGGTCCGCTACCGGCGGATGCAGGAAACGCTGCAGGAAGTGCCATCCGCAACGCCTTCCAGTTTCGCACCGGACATTCTTGGCGCGAGAAGGATCGTCACGGCAGCGTTGGGACGCGGAGGCGGATGGCTCGAACCGCAGGATGTCGCCGCTCTTTTAGCCTGTTACGAAGTGCCGACCGTGCGCGCGGCTGTCGCCGACACGCCGGAGGCGGCAGCCGATGCCGCAAAAAAGATTGCGGCGCCCGTCGCTCTCAAGATCCTGTCGCGCGACATCACGCACAAATCCGATGTCGGCGGTGTCGTACTGGATCTTGCCGACGCGCAGACGGTCCTTACGGCGGCAGGCGCCATGCTCGAGCGCGTGCGAAAAGCCGCGCCGGCCGCACACATTGATGGCTTTGTCGTCCAGGAAATGATCCGGCGCCCCCATGCTTATGAGCTTATTCTGGGCATGGCCGTCGACAAAACCTTTGGACCTTTCCTCCTGTTCGGCCAGGGCGGCACAGCAGTCGAAGTCATCAACGATAAGGCGCTGGCGTTGCCGCCCCTTAATCTCGCGCTCGCGCAAAAGGTCATGGCGCGAACGCGCGTGTGGCGGCAATTGAAAGGTTATCGCGACCAACCGGCAGCGGCGCTGGATGCAATCGCGCTGACGCTGGTGAAGCTCTCACAGCTCGTCAGTGATATCGATGAAATCGTGGAGCTGGACATCAACCCGCTGCTTGCCGACGAGCGCGGTGTTATAGCGCTCGATGCGCGCGTACGTGTCGTCCCGTCTGAAGGCACACCGCATTTGCGGCTCGCCATCCCGCCTTATCCGAACGACCTAGAAGGGCGTCTCGATATTCCCGGAGTGGAAAATTTCCGCGTACGGCCGGTCAAGCCGGAAGACGCAACGGCCTTCGTGGAATTTTCCCGCCAGCTAAGTGATGAAGACATGCGGATGCGCTTCTTCTCGCCACTGCGCGCATTGCCGCCGAATTTGCTCGCGCGGCTAACCCAAATCGACTACGACCGCGAAATGGCATTTGTGATGTTCGACTCCAGCGATGCTGTTATTGCCGTGGGCCGCCTTGCAGCGGATCCCGATGGCGAGCGCGCCGAATTCGCTCTGGCGGTTCGGACCGATCTGAAAGGACACGGCATTGGCTATGCCCTGCTCCAGAGGCTCATCGCCTACGCCAGGCAAAGGCACATCCGCGCGATTTGGGGGAACGTCCTGCCCGAAAACGAAACGATGCTCGCTTTGTGCCGCGCGTTGGGGTTTTCGGCATCGAGGGCTGCAGAGGGGATGGTGCTTGTGTCGCTGCATCTGTCCTGAGAAACTCTGCCCCGCCCGGAGAAAGCCAAAGATCTTCCACACCTGACACCGATAACGGCCGACATGCCACAGGACCTTTTTTCTCTCGCTGATCATGGCGCGCTATTCGACGTCCTGACATCGATCGCCGCAGATGGTATGGTTGTCATAGATGAGAAAGGCAATGTGCTTCTTTATAATGAGGCTTGCCGCAAGCTCTTCCAATATGCGCCCGAAGAAGTGCTATCGCACAACGTGAACATTCTTATGCCGGAGCCCTATCGTTCAGAGCATGATGGTTACATTGCGCGATATCGGAAGACCGGTGATGCGCGTATCATCGGTATAGGAAGAGAGGTAAGAGGACGCCGCCGGGACGGAACGGAATTCCCGATGTACCTGTCCGTGGGCGAAGGCACCATCGGCGGAAAGCGTGTCTTTGTCGGCATCGTCCACGACCTTAGCGCCATCCGTAAGGAGGAAGAGCGGCGCGCCGAATCCGATCGGCAACTGGCCCAGATTGTGGAATCATCCGACGATGCGATCATCAGCAAAACCCTCGACGGCATTGTGCAGACATGGAATGCCGGCGCTGAACGGATATTCGGCTATACGGCATCCGAAATGGTGGGCCGTTCGATCTTCGCAATTGTCCCACCCGAACGGCATCAGGAAGAACAGGATATTCTGGCCAGGATAAATGCCGGAGAATCGATCCATCACTATGAAACCACACGTATCCGGAAGGACGGACAAGAAATTGCAATATCCCTTTCCATTTCCCCCGTGCGCGACACGTCAGGTAATGTCATCGGTGCATCGAAGATCTCGCGCGACATAACCGAGCAGCGCCGCGCCGAGGAGCGCGAGAGCACCTTGCAATCCGAATTGGCGCATGTTTCCCGCGTCTCTGCGGTCGGCCAACTATCGTCGGCCCTGGCCCACGAACTGAATCAACCGCTGACGGCGATCATGAACTATGCAAGTGCTGCCAAGATGCGGCTTGCGGAAAATCCCCAGAACGAAAAAACGGTCATGCTGCTCGATCGGGCGATCGGGCAAGCGGAACGCGCCGGCGCTATCATCCAGAGATTGCGTGCATTCCTCGAAAAGCGCGAACCGCAGCGTGCGAGGCAGGATTTGAATACTGTTCTGCAGGAAGCGATCGCGTTGGGCTTCGTGGGCTCCATCGACGAAGGTGTGAAGCTTGTTCTCGACCTCGCCAGCGATCTTCCATCAGTGCAGGTGGACAGAATCCAAATTCAGCAGGTGCTGGTGAACCTCATCCGGAATGCAACCGAAGCCATGCGAAATTCGTCCATCCGGGAACTTGTGATATCGAGCTACCGCGCGGGCCTTCATCTTGTGGAGATTTCCGTTGCCGACACGGGCCCAGGTGTCTCCAATGCGGTCGCAGACCAGCTTTTCGAGGCGTTCGTCACCACAAAAGAAAAAGGCATGGGGGTCGGCCTTTCGATCTGCCGGACCATTGTGGAAGCGCATGGCGGACGGATTTCGACGGTTCCCAATCTTCCGAACGGCACAATTTTCAAGGTCCAACTACCGGTGAACGTCTGATGTCCGCCCAAACGATCTGCGTTGTCGACGATGACGAAAGCGTGCGCGATTCGCTCGGTGAGCTTCTCGATGCCGCTGGCTATACAGTCGAATGCTTTCCATCAGCGGAGAAATTCCTCGCCAGCGGCACACTCGATTCATGTGCCTGCCTCATCACCGATGTGCGCATGCCCAACATGGATGGCATCGGGCTTCAGGAAGAGCTGGCGCGCCGTAGCGTCCGTTTTCCCGTGATTGTCATGACGGGGCACGCCGATGTGCCGCTTGCCGTTCGCGCGATGCGCGCCGGCGCAACCGACTTCATCGAAAAGCCGTTCAAGCCCGAAGCCTTGTTGGCGGCTGTCCGCCAAGCTCTCGTTTCGGGCTCGAAAGCGGGTACACCACGGGACCCCAGAGTCGCCGAGCGCATTGCTGGGCTGACGGCCCGGGAACGGGAAGTCATGGAACTGATGGTTCACGGCCATCCCAACAAAGTGATTGCCCAGAAACTCGATATCTCTTTTCGCACGGTCGAGGTCCACCGCAGTCGCATCCTGGCCAAGATGGGAGCCGAAAACGTGGCCGAGCTGGTCCGACTGGTATTATCCGGCGCACACTAGAACGGGCCAATAAGGGTTTCCGCGTACGCGGTTGGCCGAATTACGGTTCGGGCAGATTGTTGCCATTTTGCCAGCGACAATGTTTGTACCCGAGCCATCCCACATCCACCGCATCGGTATCGTCGATGATGACGAAGCTGTGCGCGATGCGATTCATATCCTGCTGGAAACTCGCGGATTTCTTGTCTCGGAATATAGCTCCGCGCAGGATTATCTCCGCGCGCCACAAGATGATTGCCTGTTGCTGATTGACCTTTCGATGGTCAACTTCGACGGATTGGATCTTGTGGAGCTTTTGCGTAAAGGCGGCGTCCAGACACCGGTCGTCCTGATGACAGACATTGCGAACCCTTCGCAGGCACGTCGGATATCCGCCGCAGAGCGATGCTTGCCATTGCAAAAACCTATGCACCCCGGGCCTTTATTGGCAGCAATCACCTCTTTTATGAACCTCGCTGCTTGCGCGCTTTCGGCTACGTGACTGCCCGTACGCGTTGGCGCGAATTTTCCTTCTCGTCTGATTAGGCGAGCTTTCAGATAGCGGTGACGCGAACAGGAGAAGGCAATGCTCAAGACAAATTTCGCGCAGTCGGCATCAAGCAGCAGCTACGCAGGATGGACAATGAAGCCGATATCCTCCCGCTCCAGAGCGTCAATAAGCGAGATTGCGCAACAGCGCAAAATCGGCGCCGTGGTGAACCTCGCGCGCGGCAAAACCATCTTCAATGATGGCGAAGACGCCGAGTATTCTTACAAGGTCATCGAAGGTGCAGTTCGGCTTTCGAAAGTCATGCTGGATGGGCGCCGCCAGATCGCGGAATTCGCGCTGCCCGGCGACATGTTCGGCTTTGAATATGGCGACAGCTACGAACTCACCGCAGAGGCCGTCACGCCGGTCGTCGTCGTCCGCTATCACCGCACGCATATCGAGCGGCTGGGCGATGAGTTTTCCGATATCCGCCAGGAACTGATCGCCCACTTGCGCCACGGTTGGCGCTCGGCACAGGCTCATCTCGTGATGCTGGGCCGGCAAAGCGCCAAGGAACGCGTTGCGGCATTCCTCGTTTCGCTCGCGAGCCATCGCGGCGTCGAGCGGGGGCAACGCCTGGAGTTGCCGATGGGCCGCCAGGATATCGCGGACTATCTGGGCCTGACGATCGAGACCGTTTGCCGAACACTCACGGAGTTCAAAGCGACCGGCGTGCTTTCCATCCCGGACCGCCATCATGTGGTGATCCGCGATCTGAACGCGCTGGAATCGCTGGCCGAAGGCGAAGACGAAGAAAGCTGAACCGCGATGTCGCTGGGAAAGATTCTCGTTCCGCTGGATGGCTCGGATCACGATGAGGCGTCACTGATCACCGCTATCCGCGCGGCAAGGCCGTTCAATGCTCATGTGGCGGTGCTCTTCGCCCATCCCGATCCCGCCGAAGCGATGCCGATTGTTGGCGTGCCCTTGAGCGGCGAAGCGATGTCGGCGGTGATCGACGGCAACATGCGAATATTCCGCACGAAAGCAAAACGCATTCACGACATGATGGCGCGCGCCGGTGTTGCGGAAGGCGCTCATTTGGCGGATGCGCCCTGCCACGGAGACGTTGTCACAATCTCATATCGCGAAGCGGTTGGTTATCCTCCGCAGGTTATCAGTTCCAGGGCCGCCTTGGCAGATCTGGTGGTCTGCACGCCGGCAGAGGCGTCTTCCCAGGCATTCGAAACATCGATCGATCTGATTTTGCAAGCTCGCCGGCCGGTCCTGCTGGCGAGCTCTCCGCCGGCAGCTTTTCGAAAAGTTGCTATTGGCTGGAATGAATCGATGGCTGCCGCACATGCAATCTCCGCGGCCATGCCTTTTCTTGAGAAGGCCGACATCGTTGAGCTAATCTGCATGGAGCAAGCTATCGGCCAAAGTTTCGATACGGGTCCCGTGATGGCCTATCTCAAGGCGCACGGGCTGTTGCCGTCCGAGGTGCATCTCGGAAATTGGGACGCTCCGCCGCACAATATGCTAGCGAAGCTTGCTTTGGAGCATAACGCCGACTTGCTGGTGATCGGTGCATTCGGCCATTCCCGTGTTCGTGAAACGCTTTTCGGTGGTGTCACCAACGAAACTCTCTGCCGTCCACCATTGCCGGTTTTGTTCGCGCATTGAGGATGTTGACCCGCATCAAAACGAGTCCAGGGCCGCTCCGCTAGATTTTTTCGCATCGAAGTGGAAAATGCCATGTCCATCGCAAAAATTCTGGTTCCGCTTACCGGTTCGAAAAAGGATTCGGTTAGCCTCGATACGGCGTTCGCTCTGGCAAAACGGCTTGGCGCGTTTGTCGATGCGATATTCATTCATCCGGATTCGCGCGAAGCAATACCGGTCTCGGATATGCCGATCTCGCCGGAAATCATCCAGAGCATTGTCGATATCGCGGAAACCTCCCGGAAAGCGGCGGCCGACAGAGCGCGCGAGAGCTTTTCAATGGCGGCGGCGCGCTGGGATGTGAAGATCGTCTCCAGCCCGGAGAAAAGCGCAGGCATCACCGCGACCTATCGGGAGAAAATCGGTCACCTGCGGGACATTCTGCGAAGGGAGGCCTGTCTTTCCGACCTGGTTGTTTTCCCCAACATGATGGGCACCGATTCCGGCAATTTCCGGCATGCCTTGACGGATGTGCTGGTGCGTTACGACCGCCCTGTCCTGCTCTGCGCAGAGCGCGCGCCCAAAAGTGTCGGCCGCGCAGCTTTGATCGGGTGGGATGGTGGTGATGCGGCGGCCGGGGCGTTGATCGCTGCAATGCCAATCCTTGAAAATTCAGAGGCCGTGCAGTTCGCCTGTGTGCGCCCTTCCGGCGATGCGAAACATCCGTTGCGCGAGGCCCAAGAATATCTTTCGCTACACGGCATCAAGACTTGCGAGACGACGATCGCGCAGCCGCAAGCGCCGATTGCCGAAGAACTTCTCGATACGGCAGCAGCAAGCGGCTATGATCTGCTCGTCTGTGGCGGCTACGGCCACAGCCAGATCATGGAGACAGTGTTCGGCGGCACGACCGACTATCTGCTGTCACATGCGGATGTTCCGCTTTTCCTTGCGCATTGAGGTCTGGCGATGATTCGGAAATGCCTGCTCTTGGCATCTCTTCTGCTGCTCTGCACCGCACAGGCGGCGCTCGCGGACACGAAAGAGATCGCGCTGGGCCGTGAACGCTCCCTTGAGTATTGCTCCGGATGCCATCAGGTGACGCACCAGCAACCGCGGCCGGAGCCGGTGCCGTTTCCGGAGGAGGATGCCCGTGTGGTGACACCGAGCTTTCTGGCGATTTCGGTGAAATATGAAGGCCGGGAAAGGGAATTGCGCGCCTTTATCAAAGCCCCCGCCCACCCGATGAAAGAGCAGGAATTCCTGGAGTCCGACCTCAACGCAATCGTCGCCTACATCAATAGCACGGAAAAGAACTGGTAACGGCTGGCTGTCACTCAGGAATATTCTTCGACCTTCCAGGGCAAGCCATAGTCACTGTAGCGCAGCCAGCGCGGGCGTAGACGCAGATAGGTTAATCCGGGCCAGTTCCGGTGGCTCGCATTCTGTGGGCAGGCCTCATAATAGGTCGAGATCACATCGTCGAGCAGCGTTCCCGTCGGTTCATCGACAAGGCCTTCGATCTGCAGCGTCGTTTTCCCCTGCCCTCCGATAACCAGCGAAGCACGCGGATCCCGCTGCAGATTGCGGTATTTGCGCGACGTGATGAGAGTCTCGAACACGATCGCCATGTCCGGCATCACGGCCAGATTGATGAAAGCCGACTCCGGTCCGCGCTCGCGGTCTGCCGTAGCGATCACACCGGCATTTACCGCGTTGATGTAGGAGATGAACGCGGCCTTCTTGGCATCATCTATGTGAAGAGGGTTATCCATGCCTGCAAACTACCCGCAGCCGCGTTTCGGAGTTCTGATCAGGATCAACGAGGAAAATCCCGGCCGCACTAGTTTTTGTCCATGCGCCGGTCACCACCCATCCTTACTCTGACCATGAATCCCGCGGTCGATGTGTCCAGCACGGTGGCGGCCATGGAGCCCTATCAGAAACTCCGCTGCACGGACGTTTGGCATCATCCGGGCGGCGGCGGTATTAACGTCTCCCGCGTCATCAAACGGCTCGGCTCGGAAACCATCGCCATCTTTCCGATCGGCGGCTCCATGGGCGTGCTGTTCAAGCGGCTGCTGACCGACGAAAGCGTGCGCCATCTGTCTATCCCGATCGCAGGCGACACGCGCGAGGATTTCTCCGTCAGCGAATCTTCGACCGGCAGGCAGTTCCGCTTCATTCTTCCCGGCCCCCTTCTTTCTGCAGCGGAGCTCGCCGCTTGCCTGAACGCAGTGGCGGCTCGGTTGCGTCCTTCCTCTTTCCTTGTCGCCAGCGGCAGTCTTCCGCCCGGCGCGCCTCCCGATTTCTATGCGCAGCTCGCGCGCCTAGCAGCGGATGCCTCCGCCAGATTCGTGGTAGACAGCTCCGGCGTGGCGCTGCGCGAAGCTGTGGATCATGGCGGGATCTTCTTGATCAAGCCAAGCCAGAGCGAGTTGGCCGAACTGGCCGGCAAGCCGGTGAACGGTCGCGATGCCTGCATCGATGCCGCGCGCAATCTGGTCTCATCGCGGCGCGTCGAATTCGTCTGTGTCTCGTTGGGTGCCGAAGGCGCATTGCTTGTTGGGCAAGGATGCACATTGTACGCGCGCGCGCCAGAGGTAGAGGTTAAAACTACAATCGGTGCCGGCGACAGCCTTCTGGCCGGACTCGTCTGGGCATTCGCCCATCACGCCCTACCGGCGGACGCATTGAAGTTCGCGGTTGCCGCCGGAACGGCATCGCTTCTCTCGCCGGGCACCGAGCTATGTTCACTTCCCGACATCCAGCGATTGAAAATGCGAACATACGTCGATCTTTTGGAGCACGCAGCGTGACCTTCTTCCTATCTTTCCTCGGCGGCGCAGGCACGGTCACCGGATCGAAATTCCTGCTGGATAACGGCGAACACCGGATTCTCGTCGATTGCGGATTATTCCAGGGCTACAAGGCACTTCGCCTGAAGAACTGGGCGCCGCTGCCCGTCGATCCGCACAGCATCGGCGCGGTCCTGCTGACGCATGCCCATCTCGATCATTCCGGCTATCTGCCGCTTCTGATCAATCATGGTTATCGAGGCCGCGTGTTCTGCACGGTTGCAACGCAGGATCTGTGCGGGATATTGTTGCCGGACTCCGGCCACCTTGCCGAGCGCGACGCGGATTTTGCGAACCGCGAAGGCTTCTCCAAGCACAAGCCCGCACTGCCACTTTACACCGAAGACGATGCGCGGCGCACACTCGGCTATCTGCACCCGGTGCCATTCGACGTTACACAGAAGATTCCGGGCGGTGCGACTGCACGCTTTCGCCGCGCCGGGCATATTCTTGGTGCTGCCTCTATCGAGCTGGAATGGCACGGCCGGCGCATTCTATTTTCGGGCGATATCGGCCGCTATGGCGACCCGATCATGCACGATCCAGCGGCCCTGGAAGGTGCGGACTATGTGCTGATCGAATCCACTTATGGCGACCGAAACCATGAAACCGCCGATCCCGAGCAGGTGCTCGGCGCCATTGTCAATCGAACGGTGACGCGCGGCGGAACGGTTATCATCCCCTCCTTCGCCGTCGGGCGCGCGCAAAGCCTGCTCTTCCACATCGCACGGAT